>Ga0123357_10012408_pt1 | contig 10994 bp, 6 predicted proteins | sample TergutEmb28metaG_FD_89873 | JGI IMG/M metagenome (GOLD analysis project Ga0123357, IMG submission 89873) | Embiratermes neotenicus P4 segment gut microbial communities from Petit-Saut dam, French Guiana - Emb289 P4 | ecosystem: Host-associated > Arthropoda: Insects > Digestive system > Gut ... | reverse complement strand
TTTTGGTTATTGGTTTAGTGAAATATTAGAGGGAAGAAAAAAAGGAGAAGGAAAAAGGGGGGGAAAAAGGGAAGGGGGGGGGGGGGGAGAGAAACAGTTCAGGGTTTTGATGGAAAAATCTTAAGAAATGAGAAAATATGGAAAGACGCAGGCGTAGATGGAAAGCTAAACTTAAAATGGCTATTGAACAGGATGGGGGAGTGTGGACTCGATTAATGCGATTCCGGACACAGGCGAGCGGCAGGCTGTTGTGAAGAGTAATGTACTTTCGGGTTCCACAGAATGCGGGGAATTTCTTAAGTAGCCGAGGAACTGTTAGCTTGTGACGAAGGACTCAGGTCCATGGAGTTAGTTTAGTTAGTTAGTTGGTTAGTTAGTGCGGCTGTAATACTAGGCATGTGTCAACAGCTACGTCCCTGGTAGCTGCACGCGAACACAAAGCTCACCACTGTGGACCCATTCAGTCCCTTCCCTTTTACAGTCTCATTATCTGTTGTCCTCCGGTGTCCAAGATGTTTATCTGAGTTCTCCCCTTCCTTGATTGCACAACCTCAACAGCAGGCAACGAACAAACACTATAAAGACATCAATACAACGATGTGTGTCGGTGAACTCAGTTCCCTGCCATTCTAGACTGATGTCTGAATGCATCATAATTAAGTTTAATTAATTTAAAGCAACAACATCTATATTACAGGTTTGCGTCGCTTAACGACGGGGATACGTTCTGAGAAATTCGTCGTTGTACGAACGTCACTGATTGCACCTACACAAACCTAGATAGTCAAGCCTACTACACACCTAGGCTATATGGCATAGCCTATTGCTCCTAGGCTACAAACCTGTACAGCATGTTACTGTACTGAATACTGTAGGCAATTGTAAAACAATGGTATTATAATATTATATTATATTATTAAAATCTTACTGGACCACCGTCGTATATGAGGTCCGTCGTTGACCGAAACGTCGGTATGTGGCCCATACCTGTACTACTAAATCACGTAAGCAAATTCAGCCGTTTGTGTTTCGTAAGTATGCAAATTTGTCGGACAAAAAGAAAGCATAAAATTTAAGACAGTGTGCAGGTGGCTCTTACTTCGAATGTTCTATCAACTGCTGCATGCTATTTACCCAGTTTCTGTCAATTAACCGAGATCTGATTAGCTCTTAAGTCACAGCTGCTGCTGGGTATCACTTTTTACATGAACTGTCTCCACTCCACCAGCCCGCGTACAGCGTAGCAACTTTTACATCAGACACACTGTCAGTCCCTCACCCTGTACCAGTCTAACAACTGGGCGCTTTTCCGAACATTTCCTCGCAGTATATTTCTCTGTCCCCCGTTGGCCCATGCTGCACTCTTCTAATTTCCTCTCCTCTCGTCACCATAAACCTTACCCTCAATTCCGCCAATTTTCCTTGCAATTGCGGTCAGAACTTCTGAATCTGCCTTTCAGAAAATGCATAACAACTGCAAGACTCATTACACTAACAGCGGCGTTGCTGGAGATTCCATTCTTCTGAATGTGACGCCATTCCACCGGTGCACAGTTACTGGAGGCACAGAAGGGCGCACTGCCTCCGTCTGTACGGTCAAGAGGTCCACTCTTCTTGCACTGCTCTACTCTTACGCACGCCGGTTAATATCCGTCAATCAACATTGCCCAACGAGGCACGATGTCTGAATCATACAGAATCCTGTATCGAAGAAATCCTGCTGTGTCACTTGAACAGTGAAACGGAGAAGTACGGAAGGCCAAATTTATATCACTGCTTTTTCTTGCGACATGTTTCAGCTTTAGTGAAGAGACAACAAGAGCAATTTAAAATACACAAAGAAAGATAATAAAGTACAACCCATTAAAACTGTACTGCTCCCAGATAGCTCACATCTCGGCTTTACAAAACTGCAGCTGTTTAAGCCACAACTTGACACATGTCAAGACTTTAGATTAAAGTATTACAATGCAATAAATTAAAACTACAGCAAATATTAAAGCTGTTTACCAGTACGTCAGGTTTGGAAGGGAAGTTCTTCAATATTAAAATAAGCATCGTACTGTAAAGTGAATTCAAAAGCACAACAGCAGTTCGGCTATATCTTCGTAATATAAGAAAATAAATCCATTAAATCTTCGTAGGAGAAGGAAGCCTTGCCACCAAGTGCCAGGTGAGTGCAATCACATTGCTGTCAGTGTGACAGGACATGCTCTGTTCAAGTTACACTTAATAATTCCAATTTCCACAGATATTGCTTACTGTAACGCAGCAGCTCAGTCGAAATAGTGACCAGGCCCTTGGCTCAACAACCAAAGAATCGTGTTTCGACTGTCGCCAGCGGTAACGGATTTTCCTACCCTCCGCATGTTCCAGACCGGCCGTGCAGCTCAATGGGCACTGTACGCTCTTTTCACAGGGAGAAAGCGGCCGAGGCGTGAAGATTACCAGCCACCTCCATCAAGTGTCGAGGTTAAGAATGAAGGATGCCATGCCTCAATACCCCACATTTCTTCATGGGGTCAACAGGGACAACTTTACATTCACTTGTCTCCTTTTAGTGTGTTTGAGGACGATGTCAATTGCTGATATCACATCGCGTCGGTGACAGACGAACGAATGAATACGGAATATCTGTGGAATGATATTGACTGGAGGAAGGCGAGGTACTTGAGAAAACCTGTCCCAGTGCCGCTTTATCCACCACATATCTCATATGGACTGACCATGGATCGAACCTGGGACTCGGCGTTGAGAGAGAGGCGACTGACCGTCTGAGCCATAACGCCGCCTCACATTCACTCTAATATGTCAAATTAACAAAAATATTCCAAATATCAATTATAAAAAACGGAAGTCGCTGTGCATTTTAGTACCTGAATCGATATCACGAAATTATTTATAACCCCATCTTTATAAAAAGGCTTATTTTGAAACATCCGGTAAGGTAAAGACACCGTCCCTCAGCCCCGGCGGTCAGAAACACAGATAAATTCACTCTAAACAAATCACTCCCCACTTGCACAACAGGTACCTGCGAAAGCAACCCCCAAATCGGTCTTGTTATCACTCTAAAGTTAGTGCCCACTGCTCTACTTTCTCTTGATCGGTTTAATATTCAACGTAAGACACGTTTTACTATGAACTGTTCCGTGCCGAAAAACTTTCATTAAACAGGCTGTAGTAATTACGTAATCGAGTCAAATTACAATTTCCAATTCGAGTGTCTTATTGATCAGTGAAACAGCAGCAGGTAGTACAAACGTACCTGACATGAACAGGCAAGCTGACGTTTTGAATGTTAATGAAAATTTAATTGTTCAACATGGATACATTTTGTTGCCGTCAGAACACACATCGATTGTAATTATAAGTGTATTCGTGGTATCTTTATTTATCAAACATCCCTGCGAAATTTGGCTGGAGTAAATAAATTCAGAGAAGGCAAAAGATTATGAGAGACTCAGACACACCAGCGAATGCGGGCAGTATAAAAAGTTTTCCCAACAAACTTTTTAGTGATTCGAGAGTTTGGAGGGGTGGTAAGAGAGAACAGAAGGGGTAAGTACGGAGCGTGGATGTACAAATGTGTGTTGGTGTGTTGGTGTGAAGGGCACATGCACTAGGGCAAGAATGGCACAAGTACTAGCGCAAGATATTAAAATATGAATAATCTACAGAGCATAACGTAGCAGGCCAGCACGAATATAACACCAAACGTGTTCAAAGGAAAGTAAATTAGCTGAGTAGTTTGCGGTGCCTGTCAACAAGAATATTTAACCTAGATGTCAGTGGCATCGCCTCGTCCGGAATGAAAGCAGCATGACAGTAGCATGGCAGTAGCCAGTACCTCTCGAAACCTGTTTCACAATCCATGTCTTCTGCAAATATTCAGCAATTTCACAACCACGCTGGCTTCTCTGTGATACTCACCCCAAGAAACACGATATTTGTAACTCAGACACAATGCAACTCGCAAACCTCTCAACTACATTTACAAATTTCCTCCCACGCATACAGTATCGGCTCAAACGGTACTTCTTTCACTTTTTCCCAAGTTTCATAAGGAGTCGCGGGGTCACTGCGAAATTCAGGGGGTTGAAATGGTAATGGGGGCGGGTATGAAGATGGATTGTAAGGTTAAATGGACGTAGAGTAAGGGTTGGAAACGAGAAATGAAAATAAGAAATAAAATGGTTAATACACAAAGTTTGGCGAGTGTTTTCGTTGTTGGTGAGCGTGATCCAATATGGCTACGGGTCGTAGTCGAACCGACGGGGTGCGCAGCGCGCAAGTACGTGGCGACAGAGAGCGACAGGATACGGGGGGTAAATGTGGAGAAGGGATGAAAAGTAAAATCAATAACTCATGGCTACCACTACCAACAACCATCAGCAGCAGCACACGGGGTGCCAGCGAGCGGGGTAAACGTGCGAGGAGCTCATGTAGGCAGGCACAGTTCAGAACGGTTACCATCCCCTAAACTTATACAAAAGCCGAACCTCACTTATCTGCTTGCAATAACTCTGCTATCTGCCCTCCTGCATCTTCATTTAGTCTTCTTCATCCGGGCGTGGAGGAAAACAAACAAAAAAGAAAACAATCTTATCAAATGTATTCACTCGACACTCATAACATCTTGGAGTAAATTCTCACACTTCGAAGATTCCTAAAACTCACAGACACTCACTGTCACAAACTACCACGCATGCGCGTTCCAGTAACCCCCCCGCCATCGGTCGTCCTGACGCTTGCTACACACACACTCAGCCTCACATATGGCGCACGTCGCCCGCCCAACACCACAAAACTTGGACTAAACTTTTTCCCCGACGCCGACCGTCGACTCGATGCCCCCACCCCCCACCCTCCGACGAAAGAAGAGTAACAAGCAGATCTAGAGAGGAGAGGAGAGCGGGTTTATAAAAGAGGGAGGGATAACACAGACATAGAAAAGAGAGGATAAAACTTCAAATGAGAAAATAGGAACACAGGCAGAAAAGCATATAAAGCTATGATAATATTGGATGAGAGGGGGTGGGAAGAGTGAGAGAGAGTTCTGGAAGAGAGCTTAAGAAGAGAAGTAATTGAGAGTGAGAATTCAGAAAGTCGTGTTAGGGGTGGCGGAATGCTGCTCCTGTGTGACAGGTTTTAAAAGAGGAAAACTTTTCGCAAGTAAGGATCACTTTACCATTCTGCAGCCGAACAAAATGAAGTGATCACCTGCTCCTCTAACACGGACACTTCGCCACCTGCTTTAAGCTCTCAATAGTGGCAGATATTTACCTTCTCCACCCCCCACCCCCTACCTTATCAAAACACTTCAACGGTAGGTACGCCACGACTACAAAACGAACTGCTCTCACTGATTTGATTTTATTCGTGCAACAGTCCAGTTGTAAAGAAACCAACCATAATTCAATACAATTCAATTCCAAGTATTAACAGGTAGGCTTAGCACTGCACGGCCCACGTAGGGAACCACAAGGAATACATGAATATAAAAACATACAAATACAAATCAATCGAACATAAAGTCACACACATGCAAATGCTGACACAGCAGTTAAAATATTGCCAGATTACAGCTAAATTCAATACTTTAATACAAAAATAACATGTAAACTAGAGAAAAACAATTGCGCAATGAATGGAATGGAAAAGGAAAGCAGAAAAGACAAAAGAAGTGAGTTTAGGTGCACAACGGCAATTAAATCATATATAATTATACAATACAGTCATTAGATTGTTTCACTTTTGCAGTAAATTTACCAAACACTTTGCGCGAAGCCAAGAGAATGACTGGCCCATCATCATTGCGTATCATTTTAGGCGCGTTCGCAAAATTGCGAAACCCGCTATTACCTTCTTTCTTAATTCTTAGGCCAGACATTCCCGTTGTGTAATTTTCAATGATTAGTAGAAGTATAAATATTAGTTTAACACAACTTTGTTACGTAAACAAATTTAAGAGAACATAGCTACATTAGCTTCATCATGTCTGTCTGTTCGTCCGTCCGCGTGAAGCCACTCGACTCCCACTGGACGGATTGTCATAACATTTTACATTTGAGTATTTTTCGAAAATCTGTCGAGAAAATTCAAGTTTCATTTAAATCTGATAAGAATAACCGGCACTTTACATGGGGACCAATATAAATTTTTTATCATATCTCGCTCAGTTCTTCTTAGAATGAGATATTTCAGACAAAAGTTGTAGAGAAAATCAAAACACACATTTTATGCTCAATAATTTTTTTTCGAAAATCCTGCCCTTTATGAGATAATTTGGAAAAACTTTTGTACAGCCGGGCAAGCCACAGATGACAATATGGCACATGCGCATTGCATGCTGGATACCCAAGGCTACAAACACACACCCCCAACATGTAATAATCATTACTTTTCCACTACAACAATTGTTGCACGAACCCGCCTGAATGTTCCGCTATACGTACATTGCCTGTCTGGTTAAACCACTCCTTCCTGTGGTAAATTTATCTGAAGTAACAAACCGCACATGTACAGCTACGCATGGTAATTAATATGACTTTACACATTTAAACACAAATGTTTGTTTGCTCTTTTCTTATACGATCCGCTGACACGCCATTAATGCACAATAAAGATCTGGTTCGTACTTCACCGAGAACATCCATCCATCTCCACTACAACAACCAAACTGTCACAACTGTTTAATGACATATTACTGTGTTTATTGCAAGAATCACAAGACACACACAAACAGCCACACTGTGCAGGCAGGAGAGGGTCTGTTGAAGTGTTACACAAGGTGGTACACATAGTTACCACGGTTGACACACGACAGTCCGTAGGCAGTTCTTACATACTCACCGCCGAATACTCGTTTTCTACAGCGTTACAATTTATAGATTACGAAATGCGATGGCTCAGTCGGTAATGAACTAAACCGCGGAGTTGAGGGACCGGCGTCCACATGGTCAAGAAATGTCTCCTCTCCTTAGAGACAAGGCCGGCTGGGGAAACACCAGGGGTACAGCGGCCCAAGTGTGAAGATGACCAATCGCCTGCAACCACTGTCGAGATTTGAAGTACTCTACTCCATCGTGCGTTTTCATGTCGCTATTCTGAATGTATCATAGAGACAAATTTGCCTGCACGCATGACAGGTGTTGAGAGAAAGAACGAACGCTGTGGTACACTCAAATCTTAATATATTTATCTATACTTAAACCACCTGCCGACAAACTCTTTTACCAAAATGTACCACAAGGGGCTACTGGCCCATTACATGCACAAATTACGCCGTAGACTTCCTACCCCAAATTCTCCGAACTCCGTTTACCAGTTTCACAGATCACACACACACACACACACACACCACACACACACACACACACGGTCACCAACAGCAGCAGTTTATTGGGGAAGAACTTAAACCGAGGGTGTTCGAGCACAGGCCGCCCAGGAGGGCTGCTGTATACAGTCGTTCAGTGAGATCACCGGACTTATGTATTGGGGTGATCACACTGAGGAGGACCAAACATATGGGGCAAGTGGCATGTATGAGAACAAAAAGATAAGTATAAAACTTTTTGACAGCAAAAATACAAAGGAACAAGACCACGTTTAATATACAAGCATGCATGAGAGGATAATATTAAAATGCATTTTATACGAAAATCATGGAGGTGCACGCACTATATTGATCTGGTTCAGAACAGGGACAGGCAGAATCCTGTTGTGAAAACGGAAATGAACCCTCGGGTTCCATAAAATGCGGGAAATTTGTTGACTAGCTGAGAAACTGTTACCTTTCCAAGAAGGGCTCTGCTGCATGAAGTTGTTCACATCAATGTCAGTCACAACATTAACATAATCCTAACGGAATGAAAGTGTCTGGTCATTAAACAGCTACGTAACGGGAGTTAACTGATGGGTTAGTCACAGATTATCCTGCCAGGCTAGTGTGACGTATGAGTGAGTTTGGGTGCGTCAGGACCCCACTAGATGAATACGGCCTTGTCTTTCATGCGTTTGACGAAACACAGCGTTTAACATGATAGACATGTCTATTCTCCTTAGAGAAGTTGCTTGCACAATTTTTGACCGTGACAAAAACTTGGCAGACGAAGAAGCTAGTGTACGAATGTACCTGTGCATGTGCGGTGCACACAGTGTGGTGTGTCGTCCTGCAGATTTTAGGTGCTCACAGCGGTGTTGCAAAGTTTCAAGCCATCTGAGAAGTGACGCTGTGACGAGTGGCAAATATGTGCCGACGTTTCGAAGTAATCAAATCGGTTTAGACTGTCTGACGCTGAAGATCAACAAACTGCGACCCTTCCAGACGTCCGCAACACGACGAAGCGTCCCTGAACACTTGATTCTTCAGTCCTTTCGAATGCCCGAGGGATTCAGTTCAGTGATATTAATTCCGAACCGAAACAGGCGCAAAACCAAATGATGAACTGCACAGAAACTACACAGCATCTCGCCGCTCTTCGGCGGTATATGATGCCGATCGCTCAAATCGCAATGACGCCGTGCATCTCAGGAGTTCGCCTTAAAGGGCAAGTGTATCCAAGGGCTGCATCTTACAGAAATGTTCAAGTCTGAAACTTGCTCAGTTTAAATACACGCAACTTCACCGCGCTACGACACAGTCACGTGCTAAATATTTATGGCAGTATGCTGACAGAGACCGTGTCTGTCCGCGGTTTTTCTTTTTTTGCACGTGTAGACTTACCACACACGAATAAGGATTCCGTGTTAGAGCATTCTCTACAATGTGAAGACTATCTGTTTCTAGCCTATTACGAAATATTTTAATAACCCAGCCTAAAAATAAACATGTTTTACCTGCAAAGCAAACACGCCTGAAGCCTATTACCCAACGCGGCTGCTGCTGTGACCTGACGTATGCTTACCAGCTGGTCATACTAACAACAAATAATAGCAGTTTGACACTGTTGGTGTAATGAACGGCTTGTTTACATTACAATGTTGCTGGACAGAAGAGGACCGAGCAGACATCTTCCTTCCTTCTGAACGCACAGCCTTTGCTTTCAGCGCCGACTGCTCTCAAACTTTGCGCCCTTAAGTGCTCCTATTAATACTTGTCCTGCTCTTTGTATCTTAAAAGACTGTTGGACATAATACAGTCCTAATCATCACGTGTTACATTAGGACGACGTTAAACACGTTACAGCAAAGCCACTGTTACCTGAACTGAAACACTGTCAGTTACAACGGTACTCCCGTTCGCAGTGTTAACTGTGGCTCTCAGAGCCAGATTTAAGCGCACATCTGTAACCAAAATCAAAAGTCATACTACTCATAAAATTAAAAAATTAAATCGTTATTTTCTAACCCTTAAACTACAACATATAAACTGAAATGTACTTTCAAATCAGCAAACATTTAACACGTCTAATACATGTCACATGCATGCCTAACAGTGCAATAATCCGAATCGGAATAAAAATGGAGAAGTTTCATTTGCCCCCCCCCCCCCAAAAGGAAAGTGCGACAATCACTGAACCCATTTCCACGAAACTCAAGCTTGCTCGGCAAAGTTTCGTAAATAAATCCTATTCCGAATGTAATGAAAATCCGACAAAAAGTTTGGTCGCTATCAATTGGTAACAGACGGATGGACGGGGTCTCCGCATAAGGTGGTTCTCGCTTCGTAAAGAACGCCTAGAAATGGATATCGCGGGCAAATACGATTGAAAACCGAAATTGCAATTTACATTATCCCATGAACAAAGCTTTAACAACTACTGGAGTTAATTACTACGAAATACTTTACCTTTATCAGTGTACATAAGGCTTAACCTCAAACGTGTCTAGTGTCATGGAGCTGATTCAGGTATTTGTGTAGCACTGAATCGGTTGAGTGGTGGCCCTACGACTGAATCACCACACAAGGTTACGTCTTGCATAGAATTTACTTTCCCTTATTTCGCTAAAACTGTAACGTCGAACGTGAGAAAGCACACAGGAACAAACATAATTGATATTTCGTATTTAACGGTCGATTCTGCCGTTACATTAATACCAACATTAAAAAAACATAAACTAATACACAAAGATGTGTCAGCATACAGCACTATCACGCTAGAAAGTGCAGACGAGAAACTGCTGGCTAGAAGTGGACTGCTGACTAGAAATGCGGGACTGCTGACTAGAAGTCAGTATTCGGAAGGTCCTGCGACCGGCCACCTCGATACAGGTTTTTCTTGGTTTCCCTGTGTCTATAAGCAAATGCTGAGATGGTTCCCAAAATTCCAAGTTGCCACTACATGCTTCTCAGTTAGCCCTCCCGACTTAAATTTATTAGTAAGCAATTTCATATCTTGTACACATGTGAAATAACCACTGCCACCGGGTGACAACCCAATTGCAGTTAATAAATATTATTATATTATAATAATATAATAATATTTATTAACTGCAGTTGGGTTGTCACCCGGTTATTATAACGAGGCTGAGAATAGCAATATAAAACGTTATTTCAAAGAACAATGTTAGAACATGAGAGGTACAACTGGAAAATAAATTATTGTTTTACACAATAATTACTGTACAAATTAAACGTTTCACTTCCTCTGAAATTCATCTCTTCACACGAGGTTTAAAGGCGGACTGACAAGCGCCGACAATATCTAACGGTTTCTAAACCTCGCTGACTAGCATAATTAAGTGGATACTAAGACGCCGTGTCGGCTGTGACCCTCATAATTAACTGTTCTATCCAAAACACTACAGCACTGATTGGTCATGAAGTGACACTGACATTTTTATCGGTTTGTTTATTTACTTACATTCAAATCGATCCCAAAAGGTTGGAAAACCCACTGGATACAGAACCAGTCTGCATGAGTTAAATGTACTTACTTACTTACTTACTCCATGGTGCAGAGTCCTTCTTGAGAAGCTAACTGGTTTGCAGCTAGTCAGGAAATTCCCCGCATTTCACGGAACCCGAAGGTTCATTACCGCACTCACAA
>Ga0123357_10012407_pt1 | contig 10994 bp, 6 predicted proteins | sample TergutEmb28metaG_FD_89873 | JGI IMG/M metagenome (GOLD analysis project Ga0123357, IMG submission 89873) | Embiratermes neotenicus P4 segment gut microbial communities from Petit-Saut dam, French Guiana - Emb289 P4 | ecosystem: Host-associated > Arthropoda: Insects > Digestive system > Gut ... | reverse complement strand
TGAAGTTCGCTTGTTCGATCCCAGCTGGTGTCAGTGGATTTTTCATTGACATAAAATCCTTCCGATCGCACTATTGCCCTGGCGCCGATTCAGTCTCTAACAGAACTTAGTACCAGGAGTATTTCCTGGGGGTAAAGGCGGTCGGTGTGTAAGGCTGACGACCTACCACCATCCTGTGCCCTTGTCACGAAATCTGGGGCCTTAACTTCCTGGAACCCTCTGGGCCTGTTCAGGCCTATAATGGGACTGCTTTACTTTCATCTTTTTATCTCATACCCATTATAAAATATCAAATAATCATTAGGCAATTTGGAGTTGTCTGAGCGGATCAAAGAAAATCGGTGACAGTGGAGCTCCTGTTCTCGCTCCTAAGAGCGCGGTTGGTGCTCTTGGCGTATTCCTCGCATCTGTAATTTTGTTAAGACCCAACAAGACCTCGTACCTGTAATTATGATAATGAAATTGGACTCTTAGTTAATAGGGTTATCTGCGTAAAGTGCGACGTTATAGTTCTGCCATGAACTGCCATGAAAACTTTCAGGCTTCAGTTGGTGAACTTAAATTACCTTGTTCTGTATTTGGTAGCATATTTTTCCGAAACGGCTGTAGCTTGTACCCTCTTTCCTTACCGAAGACTGTAATGAAATTTAACACGTTGATATAATGTTTTCAGCTACGTTTTTTCTAAGTGATCGCATTGAAAAGCCAGTAACTCGGAGTATCGTAGAACTGCCACCAGGTTATGATTTGCAGAACGTTTTGGATTTAGAATGCCTTGCGTATTAACGTGTGTCACGAATCTGTTTTAGATTTAGCAAGCCGCTTGAAAAAACAAAAGACTACTAGTACTAACTAAACGAACCGTTCAAAACAACCGTTTACCGTACAGTACAATGAAGAGCAATTTTCCAAAATCACGGACGTGGAATAATAGATATAATTACCAACGTTTTATCTACGAAAACATTAATTCTTGTACCTCTGTAGTGGTTACATTGATTTGAATTGTGATTTGTTGACGGTTTGTTTATAATCAGCCTTTATTTTAGTTTTTTTGGTTTAAATTTATTTGCGGTACGCTTGCTGACTGGATGTTTATAAACGGGTTAATCATTTTGAGCATTTGCAACACACATGGCGACCCCGTCTATTCCCCACTGATAGAAGTGTTGCCGTCTTTTTTAATTGTCTCGTGTTTTTTAAACCTAACGTGTCGGATCCCCATTGTTGGATCCTGCGTCAATCTGATGGACATAGCGGAGTTCAGCTTCATGTTTTGTATTTCTTTTATCCAATGACGGAAGCAGAGCCGTATTCCGAAATGTCATGTTTGAAAAGAAACGAAACAGAGGACAGAGTTCAGTTTTTTAGTTGAACAGCACTAAGTAATGAATTATACAAAATAATTGGTATTTCCTTTTTCCTGTTAAGTGTGTTTTGTTCATGGTTGGTAAACATGTAACTCTAATTAGAGCTAACACTCTGAAACAGAGTTATTGTAGAATTAGGGAGTGCTGAGTTAGTCAGTATATTTATCGTATTTTATGGTACACGAAGCCGGCTACTCGTCCATTTCCTGAGCTAGATGAATCCATTCCACGTCATTATATCTTGTTTCTGCAAGATTCATTTTATTTTTATCCTTCCGTCTACTCCTGGGTCCAAGCGTCAGTTGAGTAACTACTCGGCCACGAGCCATTGTTCGCTTGTTTTCCATCTTGCTGATTGATGTTTAAGAAGAAAGTTCTAACTGCACTTCTTTATTGCGTTTAAGTTTATCTGTGCACTTAGTACGGAATACACATTGTTTCATAATATGTGACACTAAATGCGGGGCATCCCTTCACATATCACAAGTTTTAATCCGAGATGATTATCTTCGGTGATTAATCTTTTAACGTACCACCAATCGCCATGTGATGCAAACGTCTTAATAAATTAGCTCATCTGTAGGCTCATGTTTCCAGTTCTATTGTGATTATGCTATAATACCAAGAATTATTCTGGTGTTGAGATTTCTCTGCGTAGTGTGTTTTGTGCGTTTCGTAATTGGAAATCAGTATGAGCAATTTATTCCAACCTCGGGCTTTTGTTTGTTCATTGAACAATAAATGAGTTACACATTGACAAAATATGATTCAATATACCGATTCGTTGATCTTTTGGTTGAGTAATGGTAAATATTTAATGGATAACTTTTTACTCTGTTGACAGTAACGACCAACCTAACTGTTTTCACGCCCCTAAATTAGATTTCTGGTCGTCTCTTGTGTGTCTGCCAGAATTGCCTCGCGTGACACTGGAAGCAGTGACTTTATATCGCCGTTCCTTCAAATTAACGTTCATAAGTGAATAAACATATGATAGGAGGAATAGGGAAAACGTAAAAAGAACACATCGTGAGCCAAGTTTCTCTTTCTGAGGTGGCAAGAAATGGAGATCAGTTGTGTCGAGAAGACATGAGCGTTGTTTTTCGGTCTTATTTTCTGTTGTGACGAAATGTGACACCCTACGTGCCATGACTGTCTAAATCCTTAAATGTAATTGTGCGGGGCATTCTGCCGCTGACAGGAACCTTTTCTATTATCGTCCTGCCACTGGGGAGCAGTTTAGGTTTTCCCTTAGTGTCCACCCATCTTCTGTTCGCAGCGATGTTCTGGCTGATTTAGTCAAGTATGTCTGCTCTTTCTGACTGAATCTTCTTCAGGTTTCTGAGGTATGTAGACTCTATGCTTAGTTGCTGAAGCTGTTGTGTCATGGCATTGACACGCGAATTATTTTTCCCCCATTCTTCTATTTCCGTGTCCAATACTGGGGCACATATTTTTATGGTTATTGATTTTACACTTTCCAGTCGGCCTTGTTGATCTGTTGTTTTTGATTTCCTGGTTTAATGTTAATTGACACGTTTTATAATCTGTTATAAGTTGCCTGGTTAAATCGTAAGTATACACACTCGTACAAATGTCGAGTTGATTGTGGAGTTGGCATCTTTCTCCGAAATGTCGACAAATTTTACCCACAGGTGTTTTAGAAATATCTTTTTATCTTAAATAATATGAACATGTTTACAGTGCGGATAGCCGGGGTTGCAAGTCACATGAAAGCTGCACGCCCTCTTTTTGTATGTAGATTGGGTTTCTTTGCATATAGTTTGGGGAAAGGTGAGTTGGTGTAAAATCGAAGGCGTGTTACGTGGAGAGTTCAGTGTGTGTGTGTGTGTGTGTCATAAAACTCTTTACTTTCTTATGTGAAATTGGGAGTCAAAAAGTGTTGTGTTTGCTGGTAGTTTATAAATGACATGTGCTGTGGTAGTGAGTAATGATGCATAAATTTTCAACATGAGCGCTAAAATCAATTTATTTCACCAAATTTTCCTCAGTAATAAGGTATGGAATAATTTTGGGACAGTTCTCTTAACAATGAAAACGTATTTATTTAAACAAGAAAATTGTTAGTATTATAGTTGATGCAGATCTAGAAATCCATGTAGAAGTCTGTTTAGAAGAGTGGAGATTTTACTTCTTCGTGTCGATATGTATTTACGCTAATGAGCTTCATTGTTAATAACAAGGAAAATTCTCACACAAATTCGTGTGTACACAACACAAAGAATAAGCACCACAGTTATAGATCAAATGCCATCCATTCGTGTTTTCAGAAAAATGCATTATTTGCTGGCATCACAATTTTCGACAGCTTGACATGTCGACTCCGTAGCAACATAAAGATTCTTAACGGTACGTTCCGTTTAATTGGTTGATGAATTTCTGATGTCGAAAATGATTCATAATACTAATATGTGAAACCTCTATGGTATTGTTGTAAAGGAAAATCAGTCCCATTACAGGCCCGAGGTGCCCAGAGGATTCCAGGAAGTTAAGGTTCCCAGATTACTTGACAATGGCCCAGAATTGTGGTAAGGTTGTCAGCCTTACGCACCGGCCGCTTTTTATACCCCCAGGAGTGTATTCTACTAATTCTGTGTATTTTCTATGTTTATGTCTCATTCCACATCCTACTGTCCTTTTGGCAAACGTGTGTGTGTTTATATGTGGTGTGTGCGTGTGTATGTGGTTTGTATGTGTGTGTGTGTGTGTATGCATGTACGTACGTGCGTGCGGGTGTGTTGTGTACGTATGTGTATGTATGTGTTTGAATGTATTCAACTAATCACTGGCCGAACTGTGAGCGTTTCTACAGTGTTTCATGCAAACATACGGGACTGCTATAGGTTGGATTAATAAAATCAAAAGAATTAATTGAATTTTATGAATTGCGCGTGCAGTGTAGTTGAGTGACAGGGAGTAATGAGGAAAATATTTGCATTTGTGTTACGACGAGTGAAACTTTTCTGTGCCTGTGGTGTACTTCTCCTAGCGTCGTTTGTCACATTTGTGCTATAGATGCTGACGAAGGTTCCAGTGAAGAGAGAATAATCACGACCGTTTCAGGTGTCACAATGAAGTTAGCCGACCGTTGTAATTAAACAAAAGAAGCGTTGCACTGAAAATTGAGCTTAAAATCTCTCTTAATTTTCCTAATCGGTATTGAAGAGGGGTAACGATCTTTATTCATACTGCCAGCGTAAGCTAAGCTCTGAGTATCCTATTCTGATTTGTTAATGCTCTAATATGAATACACTTTGTGTCATGGATCCAGTTTGTAGTTCCTTATCCACATTTCATCCTCACCATTGGGCTGTTTTGCAATGAATCCAGTGGTCAGTTATTGGGACTATCGGGAACCCACAGCAAGTAGGCAAATGGGTTTTCTATTTGAGCCATTGGCGTATCTCACTTGGACTATTATCTTATACTTGAGGTCATTCGCCTGGAAGTTGATTTAGATTCATTGAGTAAAATAGGTGGGTAACTATCGAGAATCTGTTGTCGTTATCTGGTGGGCATTATGAGGCTCCTCTTAGGCCTCGTTGGTTTGTTCGTAGACCTTTTAAAACCCTGTGTTATTTGCAGAGCACTTTTCAGCGAGGACATTAAACACCGTGAACAGGAAAACGTTTTGAAAGTTCGTAGTGGCCAGTTCAATATAGTATGTCGGAATTCAACTTCCGTAACTGAGTTAAACCACAAATTCTTGTTGCCCCAGAGATTCGATCCCAGTTACTTCCCGCCACGCCTCTGAGTACATGACCGTGGTGACATCGGATCGTGACTGAATATTGTCGTGGCTGTTTCGTCTGGTACTGAGTGAAGAAGAAATATCAGTTGTTCGAGCAGACCATATACCGTCTGTTCCCCTGTTGCATTGATTTGTAGACCTGTATATCAGTATCATTATTACATTTTAGTTTTGTGAAGAGATAACTTAAGTAAATGATTTAAGTGCATTATATTTATTGTATATATTCTCGAAGTGTTGTATCGTCTGCATGTTCGTCATCGTTGACTTACGAACATTGTTCTATACGCAGTGAGTTGGTATGTTTACGTTCACGTCTTTAGATATCACCATCAAACCGAAAACCAAATAAAATTTTCGCACGGCCGCCATCTTGTTGTTTTACATTCTACGAAGACGTTATTTCAATAAAACTTGCGTCCCTTTTTGCGATCTATTTACCAAATATCTTTTCAGGACCCAAAGCTATGTGGCGTTGGTGGGTGTTAGATTGCAGGAAAATGACAGCTGCGACTGTGGGATTTCGTTCATTGGCATAACGTCCATACCAAATTTCTTAAAAACTTGGTCGTAATTTTCAGACGTTTAAGTGGGAGACGCGCGGACTCATGCAGACATGATATCGAAGCCTTCTCTTTCCTTCTTGGGAGGTATATTAGACGGAATGTGTTTTCCCCTGTAACTGTACATCGTCAAGGGTCTTCGTCTTCAGCCAACCTCTGTACAACCGTGAGCTAAAATTTCTAGATGCGAATATTATGTACCAAGAACCAAACGGAATAATCATTTTACTTTCAACGTAATTTTCTGAAGTCTGTGGTCTTTTTTGTTAATTTTGATTTAATAAAGTACTGCGCTCTTTAGGGTTATTACGCAGCGAGGGGTACTTCTCGCTGAGCAAATAACCCACAAGAGTGCATTTCTCAGCTACTTCGTGACGGAAGCCTGAAATCACGCAATTTTGATTTAACGTCCGTTCTGTTGCCGTAAATTGAGTAAACTAATGACGAAACAATTTGGCACTTCTTGATTTTTTTTCGTGTATACGTCAAGTTACGCCGGCTGTTTACGAGGACCTGTCCTCGACAAAACCGTCCGATGCAGCAACTGTTCTTCAGAACGAACATTATGTTGCTGTTTGTGTTAGGCACACAATTTTACTGGCACTGACAGAGTCTATTGCGCAAGAGCACGTACGTGTGCAGCAGACAGGAAGCTAAATTGAAGAGTTGTTGAATGTTTCGCAACGAATAAAAGGATTATGTCTCTTAAGAAATTTGATACAGAACTTAAAGTCGGGAGTTATTTTTCAGGGCTCCTTCGTATTCCTGCAGCGAGTTGGCTGCAGTCTCCAGACTTTTTGTATGGGGTTTCCTACGAAAGGCTTATTCGTATATGTTTTTCTGGCTTCCACATTTTATGGAAAATATATTTGTTTAAATTTTTGTGGCCTGAAATCTCAAGTGTATTTATGTGAAGGACGCCGTTGGTGGTTTTATATAGCGTTGGTGTTAGATGAATGTGTATGAAGCACCACTAAAATATCAAATGATATGTTTAGGAATATTATTAATTTAGCAATAAATTGTTTAGTGTCACGTGTTAAAAGATTCCACTTTCCATAGTACTTGTTTGGAGTCGTGAACAATACGCCTGTTTTTCTGATGCAAGCGCTTAAATACAAACGTCTGATCTAGCTACTGTGTAACTAATATGGACGCAGCGAGTTATGGAGTATATTAGAGTTGCATGATGAGAAAATTGGTATTTACGTATTGTGTTCATGGGTTAAAAAATGAAGGTGCAAAGAGGTTGGCATGCGAGTAGGGATTGTATAAAGGAAACAATCAATGCATGTGGGAGTTCTTGGAAAAGTCTTGAAACACAACCACTTGGGAGCCTGAGGAGACGGCACGGTAATAGTGAAATAGCCCGTAACACGTTGCGAATACGTAAACTGGATTTAACTGATTCACATTTCTGCCGAACCGTGTTGAATCTTCGGGGTTCTACTACTAAGAGTGTTTACCATATTTGTTGTAAATTACGTGGCAGTTCTTGTTACTGTCTCCAGTCAGCGCTGAATCGATCAAGGGTATACAGTGAACGGCTTGTATGTATGTACGAATGTATGTATGTATATATGTATATATGTACGAATGTATGTATGTATGTATGTATGTATGTATGTATGTATGTATGTATGTATGTATGTATGTGTGTATGTATGTATGTAATGTATGTATGTAATGTATGTATGTACGAATGTATGTATGTATGTATGTGTGTATGTGTGTATGTATGTGTGTATGTGTTACTGTCTCCAGTCAGCGCTGAATCGATCAAGGGTATACAGTGAACGGCTTGTATGTATGTACGAATGTATGTATGTATATATGTATGTATGTATGTATGTATGTATGTATGTGTGTGTATGTATGTAATGTATGTATGTATGTACGAATGTATGTATGTATGTATGTGTGTATGTATGTATGTGTATGTATGTACGTATGTGTGTATGTATGTATGTATGTGCGTATTATGTACGTGTGTATGTGTATGTATGTGTGTATGTATGTATATATGTGTGTATGTATGTATGTGTATGTATGTATGTATGTATGTATGTATGTATGTATGTGTGTGTGTATGTATGTATGTATGTAAATCGGTGTACGGACGGAACGTTCATGAGTTCATAAACACTCGCAAGTAAAATTGTGACATTGCAATATAGACTTCTTCCTACGAAACTGCTTTCTGACTCGTGTAACGTGGTTTGAACTACAACCAACTTTCGTCTGATCCAAAGTCGCAGAACGAAGAGTTCGTAAATCAGCTGAGGGAAGCCCAGCGGCAAGTGTGCTTCTGCCACACTCATCTCCGCGGCTAATGACGGCTGTTGATCTTTCAGCTTCTACACAAGCCCTTTTAATCAATACGCTGGCACAAACTCAGGTACACGAAACGAATTCCATCCGCTACTGACGTCATACCGGAAACGCGATTGTGGGACCAACTGGGTGTGTAAAAATATATTTCGGTTTCTGTTTCGATGTAGTTGCTGTTTATTATCTGTTTTCCCTGTCAGTACTGTTTGCCTTCTCGCCTTGTCACCTACAAAATGGTCCCATTCCGATAAGATAATCCGGATGCCGTGCATAGTTCGGATCAGTGCAGCGTAGGCTCTTTCTACCTGCATACACTTCTGCAGAGTGTATGTTTGACAGTGAGGTCATAGAATTTATCGCCCAGTGAAGGCGTGTGTTCGTGTTGACTGACTGCAGCAAGAATTGTATAAGGTAAAGTCGTATTTTAGCCTTACAGTGTAACGACTGTCGTAAGTTGGTCAGTAAATTTTTAATTTAGGTTGGTGGGTCAATCCTTATTTTGATACTGTTTATAAATACGCATTGACGTGCATATTGCGTGACCAGTGGAGGTTTGCACGAACGTATTACTGTCAGCTGCTAAGGGCACTTTTCTAAACTGCTCTACTTCTCTGTGAGCGAGGCAGAGATCAACTGTGAACGTCAGCTCTGTTGCATTAGTTCTCTCAACTGAACAACCACTCTTTATTCTGCGAGATGGATTTGCCAGACCTACGTTGCTGAGTGCTACAGAAACATGTGCGTCGTCACATGATTTCGCTTTGAGTGCAGTGCCATTTAACTGATTTGCGGCGCACCGACCGGCGTGACCTTAATAAACTCTACAATTAAACTTCGCTGGTAACTTAAGCCTAATTTAGCATTACGCCAGGAAGACAAATGGGGGCATTGGAAGTTCGGGTCCATGCACTTTCAGTCTCGGCTGTACATCAAGGTGACTGGTCAGCTTCAAGCTCCGACCTCTTTAATGTCGGAGGAGGGAACTTGGGTGTTATTTTGCAGTACTGTGTTAGACTTACAACAAAGGCCGGGAATGTTACAACTGTGAGAAGTAACTGAAACTGGCTCACGGGCGTGTCAGATGGTGTCGGTTTGCTCTCTGTAGCACAGAGGAGTGAATTTCTTAGGTATGTGTTGAATAGGAACAGTACAAGTAGCTAACGATGGTATTGTGTTGTTACTATGACGAACTTTACAGCTTAATGGGGATTCGAGCAAGAGTGGTGTCTTAGTGATTTGTTGTACGGTGTTCGGAAGAGAAAATGTGGAGGAGACTTGTAACACTCGTGTGGGGAATGAGAAATGCACCCCAAATATGCCTGGAAAATATCAAGGAAAGATCAAGGCACAACGAGGTGTAGATTTGAGGGTCATACGTAATGCATCTGCCAGAAATGGTTTGTGAAAATTAAGGTAGAGGCTGTTCGGTTCAGTACTGGGTAGGTTCCAATAGTATATTTTTAACACAGTACTTACCATTAGTTTTCCTTAAAGAAGAAGTGTATTTCTTGACTGCCTGAATGACTCGAAGCGTTTCAAGAAGGGCACTGAACCAAGCCTAAGTCGTTAGTGTGTTCATAACGTGGTGGTACCTAGCAGCCCCTCAGAGACTGCCCGTTACCCGAGGAGTAGGCCTGCTTAATGATCAGTGACAGTTCTTGCGCTTCTTGTGTGTCATTGTTTCAGTGCGCAGTCTTGTTTCCTTGTTTTGAGAAACTTTGGCGTTTATTTCGCCTTTACGATGTCCTTGACGATTACGGACAAGTACTGGACTGACTTGATTAGGTGGTCGTCTTTTCGTTCTTCTTGTGTACTGTCTGCCTTGATTTATCAAAGACCTCCTACGAAGTTGTTAACTGTGACGATGCATTTGAAAGATTAACCACTTAACAGAAGATGGTTTCTTAAAGTCACCCGTTGTACCAAAACTAGTAGTGACATTTTTAACATTGTTAGAATGTCATGCCAGTGAAAATGAAATGGTTCATTATGGGTTTCATTGGAGGTTAATGTTAACGGCAAATATTGTAGACACGTCTGTGTGTATGTGATAGATACCATGTGATCCATTACAATCCATTTCTCTTCATTGCATGTATATTCTGACAGGTGCTTGAATAACTAAAGTATACATTTCTTTCGGTCTATAAAGAATTTAATCGTGGTGGACTGTTGAAGCATACTGCAGTTTCCACTTGCAGTCACTGGTAACAACCGATGTTTATAATGTCTTTGATTGTACTGCAGGCTAGGGAATATGTTGTCTGGGTTCCGCGAGGCCCGTTACTCCTAGACAGATTTTACATAAGCATGCGGTGTGCATGTTGGTCGTCCGGTTAGCTGGATGTGTGTATATGGGTATGCATTTCCTTCATCTGCCGGGTTTGCCATTCTTTACGAAGTAACAAATGAAAGTCCTATGTGGAAACCACGTTCTTCGTCGGTCCGTCTGTCCATCTCACTGAGACGTAGTATCAGCGACTAATCTGTTTTATTTTAGACATTCCGCTCAGTTGTCGTGTAATTGATTAATGAGTAAAAACCGCTAACACAAATTAATTTTTGGTAATTATTACAGCAACATGTTTTGGCCGTGAAGGGTCATCATGAGGCTAATACTTGAGAAAACGCCTAAAAAGGCACACAACTACATGTGCTGAAATGATATCACGCTTTTTTTTACAATTATGTTTCATAGTTTGTGCATGTTGATTCTGTCATGAATTAAAATTTAGGTTAAAATAAAAGCAGTCAAATTGATGGAAGGTGGTGTGTCGACGTAGACGAAGCAAGGCAGACAGTTCGGTTGTTTGTACACAGTTCTGTTGTTTGTATCTCAATATACGAGGTCTGTTAGAAAAGTATCCGACCGTATTTTTTTATGCGAACACCTGATGGATTATAATCTAGCGCGCTTGCATGAGCCGACCTTGAACCTTAGTGCGCATGCGTGAATTT
>Ga0123357_10012406_pt1 | contig 10994 bp, 5 predicted proteins | sample TergutEmb28metaG_FD_89873 | JGI IMG/M metagenome (GOLD analysis project Ga0123357, IMG submission 89873) | Embiratermes neotenicus P4 segment gut microbial communities from Petit-Saut dam, French Guiana - Emb289 P4 | ecosystem: Host-associated > Arthropoda: Insects > Digestive system > Gut ... | reverse complement strand
TGGTGTGTGTGTGTGTGGTGTGTGTGTGTGTGTGGTGTGTGTGTGTGTGTGGTGTGTGTGTGGGTGTGTGTGTGAGACATATTTCAGGCATCTCTGCAGAAGCCCAGCGAGTTCTGATTTTAATGCACAATATTAAGCAGAAGAGTTGTAAAAAAAATGGGAACTTTTCATCTAGAAAGCGGTACGTAGCTGATGGAAAAAAGTTCACCTGGAGTATGTTTATTTCTTCCCCAAAAGCGGCAAGAAAAACGACAGAACCTGTCAGTAGCTCACGCTAAGTTATGTTTAAAGATGCTGTGGTATCTGAAACACAGTTTTTGTACATTTTCATTTCCAGTTGAATTAAAATATGTAACTTGTGAATTTCTTTTCAGAATTTTGGGAGCTTATAAATGTAAAGTACTTTATCCACTTGTTTTTAAGATTTCGCCGTGTTCTAAATGTAATTTGTTCCTTTTTGGGTAATTCCCCGACGTCTGAGTTCTAATTACCGACGTTCCGGAACTCACTATCAGTTCCATCTTCATGGGCAGGTGAATTCACCTGCCTATGAAGATGGAACCGATAGTGAGTTCCGAAACGTCGCCAATTAGAACTCAGACGCCGGGGAATTACCCAAAAAGGAACAAATTATATTTTATCCACTATCTTCTAAAATCGCGTCACCCCGGTCCAAGGTTGCTCAGGCAACAAATATTGCTCATTGCGATTTTCCATCACTGGTTTAGAGGAAATAGTGATGAAGGTGCCGGCGACAACAGGAAAAGCAACAACCCAGGAGCATGTGTTTATGAAAGCCACATCACTACACCCTTACCGTTTCAGCTAAAGGCAAGCAACTGCTAATACGGTTTGCTCAACAATTACAGATTTTGTACTGTACTCAACTGATTCGAAGAAGATATTGGAAATGTTTCAAATTTTCTCATAAATACATGTCATGCCAGACTGAAGCACTAGTGCTTGAGCTTGCAACCCGGACACGGCTCCAGCCTAACTACACCTTACCTCCAACCTACAGCAAACCAAGAACGATACGACCAATGTGGTAATCAACATCATAGTCGCAAGTTCCTAATGATGGGCATAGTAATGCCTGAAACATTTTGAGCCTATAAGAAGTACAGTAAAATAACAAGTGGCATCTATTTGGATTTTTATTCGTCAGTTATCACGTTTGTTCCAAGTAGAATCTCTGCTGCTAGGATCAGAGGAAGCCTTTCAATCATTACAAGCAGTCTGCAAGCAACGTACTGAATTATGTGTGAGATGTTACACGCTTTTGCTGAAACAGGACGTTGGTTTTCGCATAAGGTGACAAGTGATGAAAAAATTATATTTTCTTTACTTATCGCCGCGAGTTTAACATATTGTCAGATAATCAAATAAATATAAGTCAGAAAAGCGAGCGTAACAATTCTGATGCATTCGCGTTTTTGTAGTAAAGGTAAAGGTAAAGTGATCCTGTCACAGGCTCTGTGTGACCCAGAGGGTGGGTAGAGGTATAGCTCTACTCTTCAATGACCGCGGCATTAGAAAGGGGTGAGTGGTCAGCAGCACGCCCCGGGCGCACTTTACCACGGGAAAGACCCAGTATCCATTTTACAGGAGCCTGGGTGGGCCGAAAATCTAGTCCCTACCGGGATTAGATCCCAGACCATCCAGCGCGTAGTCAGTCGCTATACCAACTGAGCTACCCAGCCCACGCGTTTTTGTAGTACCTAGTTCTAAATTTGGGTATTCTGAATGTGTCTTTCAAGTTCCCACCAAAATCCATGTCCCAGATATTTGAGCCTCTTAGCAACAGGCATGCAATTCATCCTGATCGATATGTCGTCAGGGTGGATACATGGTAAACGAAGTTTTAGTATCCAACAGGCTTGTGTGAGATGTATAGAAATACATTTCTTTGTTTCTGATAATTATATTATTATCATTATTATTTTTATTACAGTAATATGCCATCTTTCATCAGAGAGGGCAGCACATATACATTTCCAGAGACAAAAGAAGACAAGATATTTGAAATATACGTCTCGTATTATTAGACTTAATTTTATTCCACTTTAACCGAAATATCACGTAAACAGTTCCTGTGGGAGTTACCGCGCCTGGAGCGGAAGAAATAATAGAAGGAGTGTCTAAAAAGTAATGAGACTGTTACTATAAAATGTTTTATTAACAATTGAACTACAAATCAACAAAATCAAATCAAAATAGTTCCCGTGGGAAGCCACACACTACCGGAGACGTTGCTCACAAACCCGGTAGCAGTGCTGGAAGTCTTCATATGGAAGTGCACCCAGATGTTCCGTCACGACCTTTTGGATATTGTCCACTGTTGCAAAATGATGACTTTGTGGTGAAATTTGAGTTTCGGGAAAAGGAATAAGTCACACGGACTCAGATCAGGCGAATATGGGGGCTGCGGAAACACTGGAATACCCTTTTTGTTCAAAAATTCGTTCACGGAGATGGCAGCGTGACAGGGAGCGTTGTGATGCAGCATCCGAGTGTCCGCAGTCTCTGACCGGACACGATAAACAATTTTTCTGAGTCGTTCGAGGACCTCACGATAGTACCGATCATTCTGTCAAACGTCGATCAGACCTCACGAAAATCCTCACTTTGGTCACAATTTCGTCCGTTTTTGACGCGCAAGGTCTTTCGGAACGAGGATCGTCTTCCACACTCTCACGGCCATCCAAAAACGCTTATTACCACCTAAAAACTTGTGGCCTTAATACAGCATGCTTTCCATAAGCCCGTTTTAATTTTTCGCAAGATTCTGGTGCGTCTTCGTCAAGTTAGTCGCAAACGTGATTGCGTAACGCTGCTCGAGATTTCGTTTCTCCATTTTCGTAAGGCGTCACTAATACACACACTTACACAACTCGCTGTCATGTAGACGTGTTGAAGCTATCTAGTTATAACTTGCACTGAACATCGGTACGTCTCGGCTGGTGTCAGAGGCGTGGTTACAGTATTCCCAGTGGTCGAGACACGCCTCCAGTTTCATTACTTTTTAGACCAACCTTGTATATCGCAACTAATACAGTATGTTATTTGCGAAAGCGCCTAAAATTGAGTGCAGCAATCCTAGTTGCACTCATAGCACACCATAAACCAAATCTAGCAACTGATGGCACTGCCTGAAATAATGCGGGGTGTTCTAAAGGCATTTACCTCTGTCCTGAGATTTACTCTATCTACCGACAGAAACCCAAGTTCTTCTATTAAACAGAAAGTGTGCAATCTAGTTTCATAGTATCTTCCTAATAAATGTACCCATCCCAAGTTCAGTCTTCCTTCATTTTCCAAATTGCAGATTTTGTAATCTGCAGTTGCCTTATGTCAGGAATTCTTACATCATAAGTGGCCATGCCTGTCATGGTGGTTCGCCGTCATTAGTTTCATAAATTGAAATATATCCTGCACAATTTGCACAAGTTGTAATGACTTAAAGTGTGTTAATTGGAGAGCTGGCGTGACGATACAGAGCTCGTAACTTTATTTATGCTAACAGACAAGGAAGATTTTCTGTTAAATGGCAAATAAGTGCAAATATGAGAGGTGAATTTTGAACGGAAAAGCCTAACCTGCAGTCTGTTTGAGACTGTGTAATGATGGCCCACAAACAATGTACGGAGAATTCCTAAACTTTTGTGCCGGAGGGACAAATTCGTACTCTCAGAAGAAAACGATTCATTGCTAATTTTTCTTTCAGGAGGCCCCCGGAATAGAGTGAGGTTAGTGTTCCATACCTAATCATTTGTGATTGAGCTTAAATAGGAGATGTATCACTGTATGTATTTGCTACATGCCATTACTAGTGACTGTCAACACGATTGCTGTATGTTTTCGGACAGACTGCAACATTCTGGGAGATAAAAAAATAAAAGTTTAGTGCCTACAACGTGAAAATGTCGTTCAACGAGATGTAGTGTTAAAGCAATCCCGGTACAGGTCTAGACAGATCCTGAGATTTCGAGGTTGAGGTTGAGATTTCCACTCAATCGGCAATGAAGGGGGAAAGGTCAGTCCTACGTACTGTCCGCCTTTACTACCCGGGAAATATTCTTAGTATTCACTTCTGTTAGTGGCTGAGCCGAACCCAGGCCCATGGTCACTGAAAAATTACGACAACTTCGGGACTCAAATCCGCTTTTAACACAGTGCCTCAAACACATGCGCCACCGGGTGATATTTGTGACACACCAGACAGATATTCGAAAGGCGATGAAAAGTACCGTAACAATGGGCGAGATGTTCTATTGGCCTAGAATTTACGAAATCAGTTTGCGTATCAAGCGGAAACTATAAAATTCGCGAAAGAAATGAGGATAAATGAAAAGGTTCTTAAGAATAGCATTAGATTAGCTAATTCATTCTGGAATTAAACGAGGGTGTTCATGAATGATAAATTCATATATTTGGGAGAAGTTACTAAGAAACGTATGGACGAGATTCTGCTCTTTATTGTAAGGAAAGGAATAAGAGAATATCGATACCAGATTATAGGAAAACGTTCTTTCCATAAACTAGGATTAAAATATAATGTACGGGCCGTTACAATGTATCAGCATAACCCTTTTGAACAAAAAAGCCTAAGAGTCTGACCCAACATATTTTGGAGATAGGAGCTTCACGGATTTTAGAAAGACTGTATTAGAATCAATACGGAAACAAAGAACACAAGTTGTGTGTAGGAGCAAAGAAAACCCCAGGTCAAGGTTTATGTACAGTTTGAAAGTACTTGAGGTGAAATGGATATAAACCAAACACACGTTGAATATACACACACGACACATTATTTCTGCCTGGTTTACAATAATCTCGGTAGCCGTTTCCGCTTTTGCGACCAGTTAGCTTCGTGTCTTACAGTGGACTGCTAAGAGTTTAGAAAAGATGATAGTGCCTCATTAAAAACATAGAGTCTGCATTTGATCTGACGATGGATCGTGGAATATGGAGATGGAGAGGCCGGCTAGCCGGTAAAATTTCTCTCTTGCCTACCGGTGTCAGCGGCGGCCTGGCGCGCTAAACGTAGGGGTCCGCCACCACCCCGCCTTCGGTCGAAGAGTGTAGCAATCGCAGGTAGTCCGGAAATCGTGCCTCCGTAACGATTTGTGGTACCGGTTAGAATGACTGGCGGTGTCGTGTCGGAATGCATGACGTACGCCGGCTTCAGGCGGTCAAAAGGAGACTATCTTCGCGACGTGGTAAACTTCGATTGTATACATCTTATCGTCCCTGTGGAGGATATTCTATTGGCCAATATACGGGGTTTGAAGGGCTCCCCAGAGGACACCGTGCCGCTGAAAGACGTGAAGATGAAGTTGGGTGTTTGCAGCATGCCGGTTTGCTGGTATGGTTCGGAGTTTCCTATTGTGGAGCAGCAGCCGGGAAAAGAAATCGGTAAAGTTGGTGCAGTCCGATGGAGGGGGTCAAAGAATTCCCCTGGTAACCGCAGGGGTTCACCGCGTACCAGTTCTGCTGATGACGTTTTCAAGTCCTCATTTCAAACGCTGGGGATTCCCACCAAAAACCAACTGTAGTGCCTCGGCGCAATGCTCATCGGCATGACACAGGGCGGGGTAACATCTCGATCATTCCATTAAAGGCGGGATGCCACACTCGGTCAAGAAGATCCGGTGATGGAGGCCAGCGTCTGGAAGAGATGGCCCTCAAATTGCTTCCCTTGGTCGGCTGTGATTTGCTAGGGGTAGGCTCAACGTCCGCCACGTATTCAACACGCATCTCTGCCAACTGCCCCAATTTGGGACAGATGGTTTAACAGAAATGCCCATATGAAAGGAATTGTTCGTCTTTAAAAATACAGGAAAATATTTCCCAAAATGTGTTTCTCATATTTAAGTCATTTTCAGCCCCTTTCAGCTACTGAAAGGAAGCCTGATTCAAAAATAAATCTTCCATAGACCAATTACTCTTTATTGGTTACAATTTGAATTCACGCGAAATGCGTAGAAAATGCTCCTATTGCATCCATGCGAATGACTTGGGCCAAAGCGACGTTGAATGTGTCAAGAGCACATTTTGCAATCTGGTTTTTTTGCGACAGCGTGTGAGAATTTTGGTGAAAAGGGGACATTGGGAGGATTATTTTCTTGACTGCCTCAAATTTCCGTTGCCATTGTCCTTCCACTAATGCGCCATGCTCATTCATCTATCACCGACGCTATGAAATATTAATAATTCACGGCTTCCTTCAAAAACACAGACAAAAGATCGTCAGTAATGTTTACTGCTATGAGGAGAACCAGCCCTATACAAATATTGTGTTATCTTAACATTAACTAGGTCCGTTAGGAGCAATTGTTATAAGCATTCGTAGACGACAGGTTAGAAACTATTAACAGTATTACTGCATTTGCCGGTACCAGTGGTCGCGCCGTCTAAGGCGTAGGTCTACGGCCGCTCGCCTACTGAGATTGTGGATTCGAATCCCACCGGGGCATGGATGTCTGTCTGTAGTCAGTGCGTTGTGTGTTGTCAGGTAGAGGTCTCTGCGACGGGCTGATCACCCGTCCAGGAGTCCTACCGACTGAGGTGCGTTGTTGTATGTGATGTAGAACAGTGTTTTTCATCCTTTGTGAGACCGTGTTCCAGCAAATTCTTTTCCCGTAAGACGGGGGCCCGGTCCCAACAACTTTATCCGTAAATACCTTTCTATTTTTTAAGTTCATACATCAAAGTAACATAAGTATTAATTATGGCATAATCATAAAGAGTAGTAGTACATTTATGTATACGGCGTGGCATGTTGACAAATATAAAATTATATTTAAATTAGTTATCAGTCACTGGACAAATGAAATCTTGTAGCATATTGTAGTTTCATCAGTCCAACATCTGGGTCTGAGTTTTCGACACTTTCACGCTCCGCAGAATATTTCCACTATAAAACATTTATTCATGATGGCTTAGAAAACTAAAATGGCAAATTCCAGGAGAACATCTCGCGGCCCGGCGGTTGAGAAACACTGATCTAGAAACCTCGTGAATGAGGTCATGGCAACAAAAAAATTATTGCATTTATCGATATGGACAAGATCTGACCAGGACTCAGAGACGATAGCGTACATTAAGGAGTACAAGAAATAACTGAAAAGTAACGTAATACAAAATAATTCATTTCGAATCATGTAATAATTGGAAACAGCGCTGCAGCAGGTCTGTGGCAGAAAGTTCAGTTACATACAGGTGTCATGACGTTGACTGAACTAAGCAGCGGCGCCGAATAGGCGGCATTCTCGGTCGCTATGTAATAAGGGTGTGTTCCTCTGTACGTCGCCCAGTCCCGCGATAAAAGAGCTTTGTATGATACAGACCTTAATGTATAGTCAGTGGGGGGATTCTTCTGGATAGAAGCTTCTTCTGAGTTGTCGTATAAACACATTCTGTGCTCTCTTATGTGCAGGAACAAATTTCAAATTATTTACTTCAATAGAGCTGTAAATATAATAAATAATAACAAAAAGTGTGGTAATTCGTATCGTTTGAATAATAGCAAAATTAGAGACAATAAGAAAAACCTAGTTGTTACCTGAAAATCCTATTATCTCTGCAGATTGCGTCGCTGTGTACGTGCATCTACCGAAAGGTCACCTGCGACTTTTAGAACATTAAGCAAAGAAAAATTCTGAACTTTAGTAGCCCTAACCAAAGAACATGTTTCCTATAGACAAGGTAAAGTAATTTGTCCTTGTGATCGCCATGAGGGCATACGAAGGAGCCGACGTATAGGTCCAATCATTCTTAAACTCGGCCATAGATGGAAGCAGTTGGTCTAATTGACATCCCAGCTACTCACTCTTCATTAAAGAACTTCTGGTACTCGCTAATAGAAGATCTGGTAGGTCCCAAATTTGGTAAGGACGCTTCGAAAAACAAGAAAACATGTCTGGGCTGGGAAACCAATGACGTAATTTTAGACCATTCTAAATATCGGAAGGAAATCGCGTGACGTCTCCTAACCCAAAGATACGAAATTTCAAGCTAGTCAAAGAAGCGTTCAAATAATTACACTTCACAAGATGAAAAAAGGAGTGATGAGATAGCTGGATAGTTTCATGCTTACTGGCGTTGGTAATTGAGTGGCATACGACAGACGTTTAAACCCAGATAAAGTAAAATGTTGCAACGGAAGTGTCACTAAATAAACGCAAAGCGTTGTCGTTTAAATGATAATAATAATAATAATAATAATAATTCCTTTACATTGGTCTTGGACGACGATGAAAAGGATGATTAAGAGATGAGAAGAAAGGAATTTTACGAATATGGTAATCTGATAACGAATCTACTGAAAGTCTGGTTGGAAGAGCAGGCAATAAGACTACTGGTGATGGCCCGTAAATAGGCAGAAACTTCTTACCTTGGAAGTGTGTATTTTTTTAAGACGGCAATGTAAATAAATACATATAATAGTTGAATTTTGTGGGCCGGGTAGCTCAGTCGGTATAGCGACTGACTACGCGCTGGACGGTGCGGGATCAAATCCCGGTGGGACGAGAGTTTCCGCCCGTTCAGACCGGCCCTGGGGCCCACCCACCCTCCTATATAATGGGTACTGGGTCTTTCCCGGGGGTAAATTGCGGCCGGGGCGTGCTGCTGACCACCCCCCCCCTTCTAGTGCCGCGGTCATGGAAGAGTAGAGGTATACCTCTACCCACCCTCTGGTCCACACCGGGTCTGTAATGGGATCACTTTACCTTTTAATAGTTGCATTTACCGAAAGAAATATTTAATACCAGGAATACAACAGAGCTGGTATTTCTTTGTTAATCTCGTATCTCTATTCTTTACCTCTTTTGTTAGCCTGTGCCTGTAAACACGTCTTAGTAAACGGCTGTTCTCTTAGCTTTTAGCTCTTTTGTGTAGTCCGCTTAATGAGTATTCATTAATCATGTGCAATTAGGTGTCTGTAGATTTCAGCCCCTTCTTTACACCGGTCTGTAGCCTTTACCTGATTTGTTTATGCCTATGCCTGTAGATTTTACATCTTTTGTGTAGACCTGTGACTGTAAACTTACTCTTTTCTTTAAGTCTGTTTCTGTGCCATTTACTAAGTTTATAGCTAGAAATGTCATTGTAAATTCGTAATAGAATTTTCAAAAGAAGCAATTCAACGTAGTGTGTAATTCAGGAATAAATGAAAAAGCTTCGAGGAATTGGCTTAATTTCACATAGTAAGACTACGTTCAAAAGACAGGTCATGTGAGGAAAAGTAAATATCGCTATATTGGAAAAACGTCCGTGAAGAATTTGGAGCAACTGAAAAAACAAACTGAGTCTATATTAGTTGGTTACGTACGCTATCTGACGACAAGTCCACATCCTCTTCCAAATCAAGTTCTCAACAGGGTGCGATCTAGAGCTTCCACGTCCAATATGCGACACCTTCTGCTTTCCTCAAGGCCATCCAGTAGCAGCGTACACCTTGTTCCTCATCTTCCCTTCACTGCTATCTGTCCGTCTTTCCTTCAACAACGCGTTTTAGAAGGAAGTTCCTATGTAACATGTACCCAAGCTAGTTACCGTAAAATTTTTAGGTGGGTTCGCAAAATTGCGCACAGTGACTACTAGGTTCGTGATGTTTGTCCGTAAGAAACAACTCAGCTTCCAATGGAAGGGCCTTCATGAAATTTAATACTTGAATGTATTTCTAAAATATGTGGAGAATATTTAAGCTTCATCTAAGTCTGAGAAAAAAAAAGCATACTTTACGTGAAGAACAACATTTATTTTATCATATCTCCCTCCATTCTTAGAATAAAAGACGATTCGGACAAAATTTGTAGAGAAAAGGAAACAAATATTTTATGTTCAATAACGTTTTTCGAGAAACATGCTTCTTATGTGCAAAAAAATGCAGAACTGAAGAGGCCACAAACGACAATGTGGCGCATGAGTATTCCATGCTGGATACCTTAGGTTACAAACATAATCACAGAATGTAGAATGCCTTATTGTAAATCTTCATTGTATAGTGGAGAAATAGAAAAGAGAAGACGTGGCACTGCATTTGAAGTGCTAAAAACGTTAGACCAAGCAGAGTGGGAATTGAACCTGTAACAGAATATTACGGTAAGATGAAAGGTAAATTCACCCTGGAACACACCACGAAGGCCCAGAGGGGGAGTAGAGGTATAGCTCTACTCTTTCATTAACCTCGGTGCTAGATGGAGGTGGGTGGTCAACGCCACACCTCGGCCAATTTACCCTCGGGAAAGACCCGGTGCTTATTGTATAGGAGGGTGGGTAGGCCCCAGGACCGGTCTGGACAGGTGCAGAAAATCTCCCCCCACTAGGATTCGATCACCGGACAGTCCAGTCCGTGGCAAGTCGCTATACCAACTGAGCTATCCGGCCCATAACAGAATATAGAGATTAAACATTAACATTAAAGGACATTTGTGCAACACAGCTGTAATTATTGTGTATGCATCAACAGGAACATCTGATTAGGAAGAAACTGAACAGTTTTATGCCGATATGTAAAAAATAAGAAATAGTTTTGTACTGGAAAATTTTAATCTTATGCCCAATACACACACATACGTACGCGTGTGTGTGTGTGTATAAAGGTAATAGGAATAAATGTGAGAATTACGGAGGAATAACTTCCTTAATATGTATACACAAAGTACTGTCAAGTGTAGTAAGTAACAGACTGACTGAATATACAGAAAAAAAATTGATGATTACCAAAATGGATTCAGACCAAACAGAGGAGCAAAGGACGATATACATATATTGAGACTAATAACAGACAAGGCATGAGTATAATATTTAAGCAGATACACTATCTATAGATTTCAAGCATGCATTTCATAGTATTTATAGGTATAAAATGATAAAAATTATACAACTACAAGGAATATCCAATAAACTTATAAGATTAATAGGGATGACACATGAAGACTCTCAAGCAAAGGTAGTTATAGAGAAGAACAAGACAGAAAGTTTTA
>Ga0123357_10012404_pt1 | contig 10994 bp, 9 predicted proteins | sample TergutEmb28metaG_FD_89873 | JGI IMG/M metagenome (GOLD analysis project Ga0123357, IMG submission 89873) | Embiratermes neotenicus P4 segment gut microbial communities from Petit-Saut dam, French Guiana - Emb289 P4 | ecosystem: Host-associated > Arthropoda: Insects > Digestive system > Gut ... | reverse complement strand
CTGATGATGAGCACATGTGCACGAAACATGTAGAGGCATGAAATAAACTTATTGTAAAACAAAAATTTTGTGCATCAAGTTGGTTAATTACTGAGATAAATATGCTGAGATACACGGTCAGCAAAACGTAAAAACTTGTGCATAATGTTACTTTATCTAAGTTATTACTGTAGTTGACAAGCATTCTTTTCTAACTGATATTAGTTATACCATTATAAGTTGCTTGAAGATGCATATTGTACGTGACTTATTTCCATTTGCACGGTATATACCTAAATGGGAAGTACGGAAATAAATTAAAATAAACAAATAAATAAATAAAATGACAGACTCAGCCAGGACAGTCAAAATTCGAACCCAAGACATCCCGAACACGAAGCAGGAGTATTACCTACTGAACCATTGTGTTCAAAATCATATTTCCAAACACCAAGCGATGTTCAACACAATAAGCAAAACCAACAACAAACATTTAAAGGATCTGTAGGCTCTCACTACAATACTGCAGAGAGTAAAGCAAAGAATATCACCCTCCAGATTACATGCTCTACAACAAGTACATGCAGACATACACAAGACAGAAATGACAGTAAGCTATCATAGATTCTTTCCACTCAAGAACAGTGTGATGGTCAGCACTGATGTCTTTTGAAATGGATTCAGTACAAACGCGTGTGCCTGCTAACATCTGACAAACAAAATACATGACAATTACACAATCAATGTGATACATCATAGGGTCAGTGGTTTCTGACATGTCAAATGAAAATACTGAAGGGGTACTTGACCCTTAATATGAAGACACTAACACACCTTTAAAATGTTTGCAACCACTAAAGCAGGGACATGTCACGTTCTAGAAGAGATGACTCCTTAACTACCCCGCCACAGAAACCTCAAACCTTGCACAACACACTCCTCTTAAGAAACTAACTAACTTTCATGGAGTCCTCCTTGAGAACCCAATAGTTATGCAACAAGTCAAGAAATTCCACACATTTCAAACAGCCTGTCCCTAGTCCTTATTCTGAGCCAAATGAATGCAGTGCACATGTCATGCAACAACCAAACTGTTCCAATACATCACTTACTGTCACTTCTGTTGAATTAATTGCAATACAGTACAAGACAATACAATATTGCAAAGACAAAACATGTCTGGTCACACAACTATAGAATGTCCAATAAATCATGAAATGTACAGATTAGAAACTTCATGAAACTACATAACACAAATATTCTGGATCACATCGCTTTTCTTCATGCATACACCAACACACTGCATTACATGTGGGGTCATTCAGAAAACAAGTGGTTCAAAGTCCAATTACAGGGAAGACCAAGTGCTCGGCACTGGTCACTGCGGCGGCTTGTCCGAGCAACGGTGAAGGAAGCCCACAGTTGAACTGGAAGGCTCTACAGGGCAACAAAGTGCATCACCACTTAAGCCAAGTGTTTTTACTTTCACACAAAATTACACAAAATCAACTTCTCTGGATTGACTCCATTTGTTTCACGAATGCACCACATAGGCGATTTATTAGAAAAATACATCAACAGCACTACATCCAACGAGACGTGGCAGTGATATTAGCGAGAAAGCAGAGAGAACCTCTTTAACATGATGTTAAAGAAATGTTAGTTATGTTACCAAACAGCAATGACAGGAAATTTATATCATCACACTTCCTCTGAAATCTTTCAAAAACATGTCAAGATTCAAGCACTTCAGTTTCAAACAATAAATGCAAAGCGATATTAAATTGTTGCTAATTCAAAAAATTTTTGAGATACCCACCTGTATGATTACCGTATATTCTCAAATCTAATCTGCACCCTTTTTACAGTTTCAGAGGGCTAAAAAATCAGATGCGGATTAGAATTGCGTGCGGATTAGATTCGCGGTCATGAGCTGGATTTTGGAAAAATGATAGAGCCACTGTAAGTGCCGTAAGAACAATACAATACAATAAGTTATTATTTTATTTATTATTTATAATATATATTATATAATATTTATAATTTATTATTCATCAGACTCGCCGTCATCACTCATAACTGAATCGTTATCCGTCACCCAGTCACTATTATCAGCCGTGGTGCGTTTGTACCGCTGGCATTTAAATGGCCACTTCACAAACGGTGTGTTAGTCAGATAACGGTTAAAGCATTGGTAATAGCCATATTATTCAATCAGTCTGCCTTGTATGCGAGGGGCGGTTGAAGGACAGGTGCGGATTAGAACTGCGAACTAACTTTTTTTTTGTTTAAGAAATGGGCAATAACTAGTGCAGATTAGAGTCAGGTACAGATTAGATTCGAGAACATATGGTATATATGCCACTACCAGTACCATGTACAGTTGCCAATGACAGTATTTTACAACACTGTTAGATATTCATGAAGTCATTATGGTGCACCAACACAAGAATCCAAAATCACTGTCACAGTTTGTTAAACCAAAGCCACACTGAATCAAGCACTGAAATAACTCCATCATGCATGTAAGTCAAATTGTGAAAATGATATGCAAAACCACTTTTCATTTCTGCAAGACAAACAGAAAGTTGGCTTCTCTGCTGGAATGATGATGTCAACAGTTGAAATACAGACATGTTAATTTGCATATGCTGCATGTATTGGTTCAATGATGTCATGTACAACATATAGAACCGTACAAAATGCAGAAAGTCAGAACCAGATATTAAATGTTTTTAAACAAAAAATTGGTGTTCAGGTGCAAGGACTATATTACCAAACAACCTAATAAACACTGTTATCATATGACACAAACCACAGAAACCTATTTTAAGCTCGTGGTTCCATGCATCGTAATTCAATGTTAATAAAACTCCAACCAGATGCAAGAGTATGCAGATATTTATTTACCGCAAAGTCACTCTACATGTTTCGGGTGTCAGAGCACCCATCATCAGGAGTACTAAAAACTGTAACCGCAGCCTCCGGTACAGGTCATAATACTGGTGCAGCTACTTCCCTCCAACATGGCCTGATCAGGCCACGTTGGAGGGAAGTAGCAGCTGTACCGATATTATGACCTGTACCGGAGGCTGCGGTTACAGTTTTTAGCACTCCTGATGATGGGTGCTGACACACCTGAAACATGTAGAGTGACTTTGCAGTAAATAAATATCTGCATACTCTTGCATCTGGTTGGAGTTTTATTAACATCACAGAAATCCACTTTCTGTTTTGTAACTGTAGTAACCCTTCAAACATCTATCATTGTTCATAAAAATCCTTGTAAGGACTCACATTTTAATATGTATATCATGAGTTTAATAGTGTATATTATATCTATTTTTAGCAAGCCTCAGCAGTTCAGGTAACATACTGACACCACATTTCTGCAACACAAGTACAATACCACTCCAAACGTGTGTCTACTGAGAGACAATGATTATCCTAACAGATTATTAACAAATTTGACGTTCATAGGGCCATGCACCGTAATATAATTCTACAGTAAAACCAACTATATGCACCAAAGTATCAAATTATTTTATTTTGGAATGACAAACAGATACTGCTGTCTGCTTGCCAGTGGGTAGCTAGCAAGCAGACAGCAGTATCTAATTGACACATGCCTGTTGCTGCATGTACAGTCTTGAACTCCTGATGAGGGACAGAAAGACCATCCAAAACATGTACAGCGTCATTCCAAAATAAAATAATTTGATGCATTGGTGCATCTAGTTGGTTTTACTATAGAATTATCAAAAAACACTTGACAATCTATCTGGAATGCCTTGCTCATTAAGCTTTCCTGTAACAGAAGTTGTCCCTCTCTACACCATGAAAGCGTACAGGGAAAGAGAGGTGTAGCTCCCATCATTCCTGATCTCAGCGCCAGATGGGGGTCAGTGGTCAACATCACACCCTGGCCGCTTTACCCCCGCAACAGATACCCTGTACCCACTGACCCTATCCTATAGCTGTACCCCTAAACTGTGACTGAATGCTGAACCCTGCTGTAAACACATCTGCACAGCAGTTTTGACTGCACCCTTTTCAAACATCATCGGCCGAAATGCAACCGATGTGAAATCCAGACTGCATGACTATGTCACTCGATCCAGTTAAGAGCTCCAATTTCTTAAGCATAGTTGCTCCAACAACACCCACCCAGAAATTATTATAACGCCATACCTCCCAATAAATTCATTAAATTTTCCATGGACATTTTTATTCATGAAAATGAAGGAAAATAATTTGAAGGAAACTGATTTTAATATAAAAGTACAGCAATATTCTCTTTGTGTTCCCCAAACTCTTATTTATTCTAGTGGTTCACAGACATATTATATACAGTTCTGCCAAACCAACTGCAAAATTTTCCAGAAATTTAAATCCAGCACCTGATAAGAATGGTTAAAAACCCCACTATAACAGAGACAATAAGGTTGAATAGATTACGTTGGTTTGGGCATGTACAGAGTATGGAAGAAAACAGAATTCCCAAAAAGTATCATATATGAATTTGGAAGCAACAAGGCTGAGAGGTAGACCAAGAAACAGATGGCAAGATGAAGTGAGGGAGGATGGAAGACTAGTTGGTGGAAAAGGGTGGAAGGAAAGGTTATATAACAAAAAGGAATGATAGATGCTCCTGAGAACAGCAAGGAATTGTGGCATTCTGCACATGCCAATGGAATGAATGAATGAATGAATTTGACAAAAATCTAATGTAAATCATTAACTGAAAGTATCCATTTCACAGATCTTTTGAAAGGAAAACATTAATTTTGTATGAATAATCTCATTTATTGGCTTCTTTTCTGGCAACATGCTGTAAATATGTAATTTAAATTAGCCACTGGGTTCAAACTATCATAAGCACATGACAATTAAAATAATACAGGCCTAACTGAAAATAATATGTGTCCTGATAACCATGTACTTTACACATAATTTCAACCAGTAAGGAACACAGGAAAAAATAGAAGGCATACAGAGTGTCAGCAGGGAAAACATCAAGAAGGCACCTAGACGGCCACACACAGATCGCACTATACCATTGAAACAGCACTTAAAGAAAGCTGACGAAGAAGGTGTGGACTGGATTAATCTGGCTCAGGATACGGACCAACAACAGGAGGCTCTTGAAAACATCAGAATAAACTCCCTTACTCCTTAGCATATGACAGTCTGTGATCTTAAATATCTTAACTTGTGTAATTAATTTACACTATGTTGTTATACTTATTAAATCTTTGGAATCAGAAGTATGAGGAAAAATTTTAAAGGGTTTGGCTCTTAACAGAAGCTAGAAAATATAAGATCTGTAGTTTACAGGGTAATTCATATTTAAGAGAGTAGAATTCTGGATTCCTTTGGGGGTAAGATGGCTACTGAAAAGCTAAAAAGACAAAAGTCACCAGGTGTTGATCAAATTCCAGCAGAACTGATTAACCTTTTGGTGCCCGAATTATTTTTTTAATTTTAGCACACCCTCTATATAAAATGTGAATAACACAGGAACCAAATAAGTTAGATTTATGAAACAAACTGCATTTTGAAGAGGAAAAAACGGAGAGTATATACCATGTTTAAAATATTCAGTATCTATATTTGTTGAATAAATATATAACATGCAACGTTTAGAGGTTGGCGGTGCGGTACAACCACAATAGTCGTCATTAGGCGTCAAAGGGTTAAAGCAGTAGAGAGAACAATTTACTCTGAGATCCATAAACTTAAAGTATTACGAATCAGGAGGAAATGCCTGCGGAGTGGCAGCAGTTTATCATTGTACCTATTTATAACAAGGGTGACGAAAAAGAGCGTAATAGTTTTAGAGGCATATAACTTTTGTCAACTACGTACAAAATTTTATCCCACATCCTGCTGTTCAGGTTAATTCCATACGCAGAGGAAATTATTGGGGATCATCAGTGTGGATTTCAACGAAACAGGTCAACTACTGATGCATATCCCGCATTCGTCTAGTACCTGAGATACAGTAGGAATACAACGAAGCAGTGCAACAGCTATTTATAATGTTCAAGAGAGCTTAAGATTCAGTTGGGAAGGAGGTTGTGTATAATATTCTCATTGAGTCTGGTATCTGCATGAAACTGGTAAGGCTAATAAAGATATGTCTGAATGAAACCTATAGCAGAGTCTGGGTGGAAAACATGTCTGACATGTTTCCTTTTAAGAATGGTTTGAAACAAGGAGATGCTTTATTGCCACTGCTTTTCAACTTCCCTTTGGAGTATGCTATAAGGATGGTTCAGGTAAACCAGAATGTCTTGAAGTAAATGGTACACATTAGTTTTAGTTTATGCTGATGATGTTAGTATGTTAGGCAGAAGCATATATACTGTAAAGAAAAACACAGAAGGTTTAGTAGTTGCTAGTAAGGAGACTGGACTAGAAGGAAATGCTGATAACACTAATTACATGAACATGTCATGATCAGAATGCAGGAAAAAAGTCACAATATAATGATTGATAATAGTCCCTTTGAGGGGTGGAGCTCAAGTATTTGGGAACAACTTTAACAAATCAAATTTCTATTCAGGAAGAAATTAAGGGCAGACGGAAGTCAGGGAATGGTTGCCATCATTCGGTGCAGAATCTTTTGTCTTCCAGTTAGCTACCCAAAAATATAAAGATTAATATAAATGCAACTATTATTTTCTGTTGTTTTGTAGGGGTGTGAAGCATGGTCGCTCATGTAGGCTGAAGGTGTGTGAGAATAGGGTGCTCAGGAGAATATTTTGGCCTAAGAGGGACGAGGTACAGGGCAGAGGAGAAAACTACATATTGAAGAGCTTAACGGTATACACTCCTCACCAAATATTATTCGGGTGATCAAACTGAGAAGAATGAGATAGGCGGGGCATGTAGCACATATGGGGGAGAGGAGAGGTGTAAATGAGGGTATGGTGGGGAAACCTGAGGGTAAGAGACCGCTTGGAAGACCCAGGCATAGATGGGAGTATATTATTAAGATAGATCTTCAAGAAGTAGGATGGGGGAATGGCGTGGATTGATCTGGCTCAGGATAGGGACAGATGGTGGGTACATGTGAATGCGGTAATGAACCTTTAGGTTCCATAAAATGCGGGAATTTCTTGACTAGCAGAGAACCAATTAGCATCTCAAGAAGGACTCTACTCCATGGAGTGAGTGAGTGAGTGAGTGAGTGGGTGGGTGAGGGAGTGAGTGAGTGAGTGTGTGAGTGAGTGAGTAACTGAGTAAGAAAGTAAGTAAGAAAGAAAGAAAGAAAGAAAAAGAGAAAGAGTAAGAAAGAAAGTAAGTAATTAATTAAGTAAGGAAGTAAGTAAGTACATAAGTAAGAAAGAAAGAAAGAAAGAAAGAAAGAAGGAAGGAAAGAAAGTAAGTAACTACGTAAGTAATTAAGTAAGTAAATCTTCTGGATATGATACAGAAGGTATACCCCACTGTGTTCCATATTTCAATGCATATTCCACAGGCGCACAAATCCCAGACACCAGGTCATCTGGGGAACTAAATTTTGTGCAATGGCATCTAACATTTGTGGTTCCTCACTACAGCACTAATTTCATATCACCCTTCATGTGCCTAGAATTCTGAGATGGCGCCTAGATATTTGTAAAATCCATTTGTAATATCTATCAACTCCCCTTTTAATCCATCCAGCACATCTGAAATTTTTAAAAATTTATGACTGCAGGGAATGTAAGACCCAATTATGGATAGAAGTGCACATGTTGTTGTGAATCCTCTCAGCTGAGCACATCATCATCTTTGTAACAGCAGCAGCAAAATCAGCACTACCCTCAGAGCACAGCCAGGTTAGTACAGATCGAACAGCTGTTAACTGGGTACATTATAAAATCTTACTATGGTAGAAACCGCAGCATTTAACATGATTTTCATCCACAATGCAATTTCTATCACTCCCAAAATTCATCAGTGGTCTTTGTAATCAAGTCTTATTGCAGAAATGTGGTCTATATGTTTTCTTATTTCATACAGCCCTCAGTTCTCTTCCGATAACATTTGCAGCAATAGAAAAGACATCTGGAGAGCAAATGATGCAAGACAAAGCTTTCAACTCACCATTTCCTTCCACCAAACGACGAGTCTCCTGGCGCCTCTTCTTGATGGTCACTTTACGGAACAAAGGCTCTGCATCCATTATGTCATCTCCAGAGCTGGCCCTTACAGAAGCAGGGGATGAACCCCCAGGGCCTGGTGATTCTTCCAAAGGCCCATCATCACTTCTCTTCCCTGCAGAAAACATGCTGCCAAATCTCCGACTAGGCATTGGAGGTGTTGCCATTACTTCCCCTCCACTGTCACTATTGCCACTGTATTCCAGTGCAACACTTCCACTGTGATAGATGTCTGCCTGGCCAACCGAACTCACACTACGTGAAATGGGACTCAACACTGGAGAATTTTTGATCAGAGGATGGCGACGTTGTGCTTTAACTGGGGCAGAGTCCCCTTGACAAACAGCTGATGATGAACTGGACAGAGAATTCTGATTATCAGAATTTGACTTCACAGACACAAGACCTGCAACAGAAGCACCTCTCTGTTCTCGTTTTGGCTCTTCATCAACTGTGGTACCTTTTGTACTGTCATGTCCAACTGCTGATTCTCTTCTCTGTTCTTTGCTGATCATGGAAGCCTTTGCTGTATCCTGTTCAATCATGGATTTTCTCTTGTCATCGCGGTGATCATGCATGATGTTACGAACTGGAGTTGGACTTGAATCATCACTAAAAGACTGTCTAATATCACCATATTGCCTACTGCAGACTACTACATCAGAGGACCTGTGGTAACTTCCATCGCCAAGTCGTGAATGTTTCAGAAGTGCTCTGCGTCGCGAAGTTGGGGACGATGAATAACCGTCATGGACGCCACAGTCCATAATTGGTGTAGAAGAGATGGGTGATCTGCAGTCATGATCAGATTCAGATTTTGTATTCCTATTTAAGAAACCCCTGCCCCTTTCCCCCGGATAGAATCGACGATCCGTCGGGAATACTTCTTCATCAGGTGTGTCCCAGTCAAAACAACCTCCACTGGGAGAGTACCTTCTCTGTCTTGCCATTACGGGTAGAGGCGAAGTGTGGACACGATCCCGGAAACTTGGCAGTAGTTGCGACTCTAGAACGTGTGACTGCAATGGCGGTGTACCCGGTCTGTCTCTCTCACTACTTGAGGTACAGGACTGTATGGTCTGCTGTTTGGATGGAGGTGGGCTAATGAGACTGTTAGTAGGTGGTGGAAGATTCTCATTAGAGTCAGGATCTGGACAAAGGACAGAGGAATAGTACGGATTGTTTACAACTGGGTATGAACAGTCCTGGTGACGTGGGAGGCTGCTGTAAGCTCGCCACTCTGGTGATCCCCTCAGAGCAGACCAGCGAGGTGATGGATCTGAAGAAAGAAACGGGCATGTTCTGTACTTGTGTTTAAAAGAATAAGCACTACATAGTCCATGTCACTTCTATTAAAATTCTGACACATGATCATTTCTCCACATTTCTCCAGATCATTTATGGCTTCTAAATGTCAAACTGTTCAAAGAAACCTCACAGCAGTATATAGTTAACTTAATGCAGGTTATGCCATTGTGTCTTAATGTAAACAATGTTACTAATAAAAACCCCAAACACAACTGTTTAATAAAATTTAAGATCGCAACTACAGGAACATCTCTTGTCTCTGTACGTTACGCAAAACATAATGGGACAACCAATACTAAGTTATCATTTGCCAGACAAGCTTTCATCCACCATGAAGATGATTTAAAAGAAACTATTAACCTCATCATGTCTTTTGTATGCTTTCTTCTGGGTAATTCCCTGGCATCTGAATTTTACATGCAAATGTTTTGAACACACTGTTCTGTCTTCGTACCTACCCGCCTATGAAGATGGAATAGACAAGGCGTTGCGAAATGTTGGCGTATTAAATTCAGACGCCGGAGAATTACCCAGAAGAAAGGATACAACATTCAGAACAGGGCGAAAGTTTGAAATCAAGAATAATTCATCATGTCTGTCTGTCCATCCACATGGAACAATTCGGCTCCCAACAGACAGATTTTCATGAAATTTGACATTCGAGTATTTTTTGAAACTCTGTCAAGAAAATACTAGTTTCAGTAAAATCTGACATGAACTATGGGTACTTAACATGAAGACCAATATACATTTTTAAACAAATCTCACTCAATTCTTAGAATGAGAAATGTTTCATACAAACACAGTAGAGACAATCAACAGACACATTTTATTTATTTCATGCTGTTTATGAGATAATGTAGCAAAATACTCTAGAGCCAGGCAGGCCACGTATGGCAATACGGTGCATGCCCATTGCAGGTCAGATCTCTGAGGCTACAAACACACTCAGAATACACAAAAGTACTGCTCTTCTGCTGCAAAAATGGTTGCATGAATGCACCTCAGTGTTATGTTATACATAAAAGGCTTGTCTTGTTATTAATAACATGGCAATATATTTAGGTTTATGAGAAATCAGTATTGGTATGTAACAAGACAAACTTGTTCTGTAAACTTCAGTAATGAGTCCAATACAAAGACTACACTAGATAGGATATGTTTACACAATTAGAATAACTCCATACGCCAGGGTCCTTCTTGAGAAGCTAACGGTTCCTCAGCTAATCAGGAAATTGCCTACATTTTATGAAACCTTAAGGTCCATTACCACGTTCACAAGCCCGACACTCGCTCCAATCCCTGAGGCTTCGTCAATCACTTCACCACACATTAAATTTCATCCACAGAAACAAGAAAAGTAAATGTAAGCATAAATGTAATATTGTGGTGCATTTACATAACCACCATTGCCATGGAAAAGCATGTCTAACACCATTCTTAGTGTATGTGTATAGCGTTGGTTATCCAGCATGCAATGGCCTATCCAGCTCTAAAAAATATTTTCCACACTAGCTCACACACCAAAGGATTTTCGGGGGGGGGGGGGGGGGG
>Ga0123357_10012403_pt1 | contig 10994 bp, 10 predicted proteins | sample TergutEmb28metaG_FD_89873 | JGI IMG/M metagenome (GOLD analysis project Ga0123357, IMG submission 89873) | Embiratermes neotenicus P4 segment gut microbial communities from Petit-Saut dam, French Guiana - Emb289 P4 | ecosystem: Host-associated > Arthropoda: Insects > Digestive system > Gut ... | reverse complement strand
GGTTGTTGTTCGTCTGGCATGGTGGTGTGTGTTTGTTGTTGTGGTTGGTGAACACGGGCAGGAATGCCCGTGCTCCTTTAGAAAATGCACTTGGTGCTGACGCGGATGTGGTGGGTGACGACGCCGTCGGCGGAGTTCTCGATGTAGAAGTGGCCGAGCACGCGCCATGTTTGGAGGGGCTGGGAGGAGGGTTGCGTGTCCACGGCCTGAATCGCGGCGAACACGGCGTCGAGCGCGCGGCGTTGCCGCGTGTCCAGGAGCGGGAGGTGGATGATGGTGACGGTCAGTTCTTCGGTGAGGATGGCGGCGGTCAGCTCCGTGTCGTCCGGCGAGCCGAGGCGGTCGCCTTTCGCGGTGGTGATGACGACGCCGAAGCCGCCGGCTTGCATGATTTTCGCGTCAATGTGCGCCTCAAGGTCGGCGAGTTTTTCGGTGAGGATGGGAGTTTGCTCCGCGTCATTGAAATACGGATGCGCCGCGAGCAGGGCGGCGAGGTTGTCCTGAAGGGCGATGAGCGGGTTGTCGGCGATTTGGTTCATGGCGCGGGTTGTGGTGTGTTGCGCCGCGTGAAGCTGGCGGCGGTTTTGAGAATTTCGGAGATGATGCCGGCGGCGGGGGGGAGGGTGTTGGGGTCGGGAGCGAGGGTGACGCGGGGGGCGAGGCGCCAGAAGAAGGTGAGTTGCTTGCCTTCGCGTTTGGCGAGGTAGCCGCCCTCCTTGCCGGCGCGGGCGCGCAGGAAGAAGAGGCCGTCGATGAAATTGGATTTCGGGCGGGTGCCGTAGACTTCGGCGCGAAGGGGGATGGCGAGGTATTTGCTTTCGCGCGCGCCCCATGTGCCGCCGTGGAGCTTGGCGTTGATGGCGCGCTCGGCGATGACGACGGTGGCGGAGTTGTCGGTGGTGCGCGAGGCGTCGAACGCGGTGGCCAGGCGCAGGCGCGCCCAGAAGTGCTGGCGCGGCCAGCCTTGCTTGTTGGGCGAGGTGGCCTCGCGCAGCATGAAGTGCGCGCGGTAAAGGGCCTCGGCTTTTTTGCCGAGCACGCGCATGAGTGGCTGGCGTCTGCCGGGCGCGAGTTTGTCGCGCAGGCCGGCGAGGGACTGCGTGGCGCCGTTGTCGAGAATCCGGATGGCGGAGGTGTTCATGCGGAGCCTCCTTGACTTTGCGCGGGCGTGCGTTGAGTGTGGTCGCAACAAGGCCGGAGAACGTCTCGGACGTTCGCCTTCGGGGTCGCGCAAGCGGCATCGATTTCTCCGGCCTTTCTTGTTTTCACGGGCGTTTCCTCCACATGGTTTTGAGGCCGAGGGTTTTTGTTTTCGTGTCGGCGTAGTAGTCCACGATCCAAAGCTGGCCGGCGATGTTGCTTTGGATGCGGATGGAGCCGGGGAATCCGGCGGGCGGTGTGTCAGTGTAACTTGCCGCGGCTGCGCGCCCAATCATCTGGTCGGGCATTCGCCAGACGAGGGGAACGGCGCGCAGGTCAGCGCGGGTGAGCGGGACTTGAGTCCAGTTGTCTTCGCCGGAGCCGGGTTTGATGAGGTCAAGCTCGCCGTGCCCGATGAGCGCGTGGCGCACGTCCTGGGCGCGCACTTCCATGCGCCAGCCCGCAAGGTCAATGCCGAGGTCGCGTTGCGCGATGGCGATGGCCTCCGGCGTGGCGATGCCGAGGTTCACGACGGCGCCGAGATTTTTTCCGGCGACGGCGTTGTCGAAGAGTGTGTTGAGGATGTCAGGCACCCAGGCGATTTTGTTGTCGGGGCCGACGGCGATCTGGTCGCGGAAGATTTGTTTGAAGCCGTCGAGAATGGCGGGCGAGACGTTTTGCGGCAGGCTCGCTTCGAGCTTCGCGTTGAAGTCTTGCAGGCGCGGTGCAACGGTCTGGCCGGGCGCGAGCAGGCCGATTGCCTCGGCTTCGTCGCGCTCGATGTCCTGGACTCCCATGCCGCTGTTGAAAGCGAACGGGGGCCAGGGGGTGCCGAAGTCGGAGATTTTTTCCCAGATGGGGTCGTTCTTGAGCGCGATCATGCGACCGCCAAAAAACTTGCCGCCGTGCTCCATCCAGCGTTGGGGCCAGTTGCGTTTCATCTGGCGCTCCTCGACGCGCAAAAGTTCCTGCGCGGGGAAGGCGTCGAGGATGTCGGGGTCCTGGCCTGTTACCCAGCGGGCGTATTCGCGCGCGGATTCGATGTTGTGATTGTAGATGAGTTCGAGGCGTTTGCGGCTGGCGATGTCGGTGAGTTCCTTGCTGTCGCCGGCGGGGGCGTTGAGGAGCTGGCGCATGTCGGCGACGAAGGTGGCTTTGTTCATGCGGCCTTCGCCGGCGAGCGAGAGGGCGTCGTGGATTTTGTTTTGCGCCTCGGCGACGACGCGGAGGTTTTCGACGGTCGAGGTGAAGAAGGCGCGTTCGCGGAGGGCGAGGGGCATTTGCGCCCATCCCGCCGACTTCAACGCGGAGGCGACCGGAGTTTTTTTCTCCAGTTGGGCGACGGCGGCGTCGAAGGTGGCGGGTGCGAGGAGTTGCATGGTGTGGTGGGTCGATGCAGCGATACAGCGATACTGCGATACTGGTGGTGGCGGCGGTGGTTTTCTTGCTACTTGATCGGCTTCGCCGATCCCCAGTAGCCCCTGAGTTTGGGGGTGGCTTGCTCGGCGGGTTTCGGATGGGGCGGCTGCACGATGCGCAGGGTGCCTTTGGCCACGTCGCGCAGGCGGGCGATGGCGTCGGCGTTGCTTTCCTTGCGGGCATCCGTGAGCAGCGAGGCGACAGGCAGGCGCGTGGCCAGCTCGTAGCGGGCGCGGTTGAGCGCGGCGACTTGCAGCTCGTCGGGAATCGTGCCGTCCGGCCCCAGTTTGTTTCCGGGGAACGCGGCGACGTAGCCGCGCACTTCGCGCACGACCGCCGCGAGGATTTCGGGCAGCGGGTTTTCCTGCCCTTGCGCGGTGGCGGCGGTTTTGAGCGCGTTGACTTCAGGCGCGGCGAGGCGGGTGAGGATGTCGTTTTCTGTTATCGTAACCCACATGGCGGTGGAGTGGCTGGTGGTTTGGACGGGTGAGAGGGAGGCGGTGAAATTTTCGATTTTGGATTTTCGATTTTGGATTGGGCGCTTCCGCGCCGGCGTGGATTTTGGATTGGATTCCCGACTCCGGTTACGCGCGGGAGCGCGCAATCGAAAATCGAGAATCCAAAATCCAAAATCAGCTCGCGGCTACGCCGTGAGCGTCAACCGGCGGCCCACGGCGGGGTTGCCGACGGCGACGCCATACATGAGGGCCACGCGCATCGTGGCGCGGGCGAGGTCGTGGTTGACGTATTGCACGAGTTGCACGCTGATGCCCGTCTGCGCGTTGGTGACGATGGAGACGCTGCCGTTGGAGGAGCCGGGCAGCGCGGTGGTGTAGTCGTTCGGGACGCGCGTGGCCAGGCACAGGCCGTCGCGGTTCGTGGCGAAGCCGGCGAGGGCGGCGGCGGCGGGCAGGCTGATCACTTCGTAGGGCTGGAAGCCGGCGATGTTGGGCAGCGTGTAGCTGGTGATGTATTCGGGCCGCTGGAAGGCGGCGAGTTGCACGATGGTCTTGTCGTTGGCCAGCGCCTGGAAGAAGTCGGAGCCGAGCAGGAGGATGCGACCGATGGCGGGCACTTTGTCCTTGTTCATGTCCTTGGCGATGGCGGTGAGCGCGGTGCGGTCGAAATCGGCCAGCTTGAAGGCGGACGCCTTGGCGAACTTCGCCGCCGTGATCAGCGCGAACAAATCCTGGGTGAATGCCTCGCCGACGGCGATGTGCATGGCCTCGACTTGCTCGCCAAAGAGGTCGCGCGTGGTGGAGGCGAGTTCGTTGACGTTGAAGGTCAGGGGCACGCCTTTGTGTTTGTCGATGACGATGGGCACGTCCGTCGATTTGGCGTCGTTGGAGCCGTAGCCTTCGTCGGGGTCGTAGTCGTTGATGGCGAGGGAGCCGAGGAGGCGGGTCTTGATGGTCTGGCCGTAGGCGGCGTTCTCGCCGGAGAAGTCGGTCGTGATCGAGCGGAGGCAGGGGTAGGTTTCGACAAGGCGGGCGAAGGCGCGCTGCACGATGATTTCGGGGGCGAGGGTGCCGAGGTCGTGCGCGGCGAGGATGGGGCCGAGGGCGAAACCGGGTTTGAAGAGCGGCGCGACCTCTTTGGCGTAAATCGCGGAGCGGTCTTTTGCGGCGGCGCGGCGGGCGTCGTCGTTTTCGCCGGGCTTGATGGCGTGCATCGCGCGGAGGGACTCGACGGCGCCGTCTTTGGCGTGGATGGCGTGGCCGGCGCTCGTCACCGTTTGGGTGATGTCGGCGCCGGGGAGCGAGGCGAGGAGTTCGGCGTGCGCGGGGTCGAGTTCGAGGAGGCCGCGCCATTTGGCTTGGATGGCGTCGTCCTTGGGCGGGAGGGCGCCGCGGGCGACGGCGGCGGCGACTTTGGCGGCGGCGTCGGTTTTGCGGCGTTGGGTTTCCTTGGCTTTCAGAGCGGCAAGCTCTGTTTGAAGGGCGCCGATTTCGGTGTCCTTGGCTTTGAGGGCGGAGGCGTTGGCGGCCTCGGCTTGTTGGGCGGCGGCGGCTGCCGCTTTCTTTTCTTCGTCGGTCATGGTGGTGTGTGTTGGTTGTTGTTGGTTGTCCGGCGAGGCCGCCGGTGATTGTTCTTTTGCCCAAAGCGGGGCTTGGGCGCGAAAGGCGGGAGCGTTCACGAGGCCGCCCATGTTGATGGGCGCGCCGGTGACATGAGCGGGAGTTGAGGCGTCCACATGGAACGCGGGGGAAAAGGAGCGGTAGTCCTTGCCGGTGACGGCGGCATTGCCCGACGCGCTCCATTCGACGGCGGCGTAAACGCCGGCGCGTTTGCCGGTGGCGCCGTTTTCCCAGCGGAAGGATTTTGGCCATGCGCTGGCGACGTTGTCGTCGTGGTTGAAATCGAAGTAGGGTTTTTGCGGGCCGGCGAGGTGGGCGGTGAGCGCGGTTTGCATGGCGGCGGCGGTGGCCGCCGTGATGGTGACGGTGGCGGTGATGGGCTTGCCGTATTGCGTGGCGTTGATGGTGTGGGTGCCGGCGGGAAAAACCATGAACTCGGCGGGGGCGTCGGCGAGTTCGTCGAGGGCAATCGGGTTTAGGCGGGCGAGGATGGGGGCGGCAGGCTGGCCGCTTGCCCCTTGCAACGCTTGCAACGGGCCTGCGGGGCGTTTTCCGGCGCCGGAGGTATCAGCGGCAGGGTCGGCGGCGGCGGAGGCGTTATTTTGCGGTGTATCGGTGTTCATGGTTTTATGGTTTGCGCCGCTCCTTCGGCGGCGGGGGGGGCGATGACGGTTTCCCAGGCGGCGGCGAGCGCGGGGTCGGCGAGGATGCGGGGGGCGTGCTTGTCGAGGACGGCTTGGAAATTCTTGAGCGCGGTTTGCGCGTGTTCCTCCGGCGCAGTTTCGAGCCACGCGAGCGCGTCGACCAGCGGCGAGAGGGCAGCGCGTTCGGCTTCATTGAGCAGCGAGAGAGCGCGGGCTTTGTAGAGGGCGGCGGTGGCAAACTCGTGCACAGTGGCGGCGGCGGCTTTGATCACGGCGCGGGCGGCTACTTCGCGCGCCATCGCGGAGAGTTCATCGGTGGAAAAGGTTTTCGCGGCGACGGGTTTCTCTTCGGGCGGTTCGAGCTGGGGAGGCGGATCGGTCTTGTCGGTCTTATCGGGCGGCGGAGGCGCTGGCTTTCCACCGATGACTTCCTCGTCATCCAGCGGCACGGGGACGTTGTGGCGCTGGTAATACCAGTCGCGCGGGAGCACCATGCCGGAGTCGAGCAGGACTTTGTCGCGCTGGGCTTCCTTGAGCGCGTCGTGCTCCTCGTCGGTGTCGGGCACAACGAGCGGCGGCTCGGTAACATCGCCGTAGTTGACGCGCAGGAGCGCGGGGACGAGCTGGTAGTTGAGCAGGTCGGCGCACCATTGCGCGGCTTCGCGGATGCGGTCCTGGCGCACATTGCCTTGGAGATTCGCCGAGCCGGAGCCGAGGCCGGTGGCGTGCGCACCGCCGGAAAGTTCCTGACCGAGAATGAGCAGGTCGCAGGCTTTGTCGGCCATCTCTTGGATGACGACTTGCGGGTTGCCGGTGACGTTTTGCGAGACTTCCTTGAACTCCATTTTGGTGCCGTCGGGGAAGGCGGCGTAGCCGCTTTGCCCCATCGCATCGAGCATGTCGCGCAACTGGCGCCCGCTGTCGGGGTTGTCGCGGGCGTAGGTGGCCCAGCGGAAGGGGACGCCAAAAATCTGCGCGTTGGACATGAGCCATTCCCAGCCGAAGGTGATGCCGCACCAGTAGGGCGCGAGGGCGCGGAGCATCGCGGTGGCGCCGGGCGCGCCGGTGCGGGCGTTCCAGATGCCGACGAGGAAGTGGTCTTGCGGGAAGGGCCGCCACGCGCTTCGCGCTAATGTAGAATGTAAAATGGATAATGTAGAATGGGGCGCTGCCGCGCCAGCGGCGGTTTGGCCATTATACATTTTCCATTGTTCATTATTCATTAGGCGCAGGCCGAGTTCCGTGCCGTCGCTGTTCCAGCCGTAGAGTTGCGGGGCGAGGACGTGGGCGCAGCGCGGGACGAGGCCGGTGGCGTCGCGCTGCCAGTGGATTTCCAAGACGGAGACGCCTTTGCCGACGGCGTCGAGGGCGTGGTAGAGCGTGTCCTCGAAGGAGAGTTCCATCGTGCCAGGGCGCGGCCACCACTGGCGGATGGCGCCGTCAACGAAGGCGGCGCGGTCGAGCGCGCTGGCCGTGGGTTTTTTGTCGCGGGGCGAGTAGGGGTTGACGGAAAAGGTGGAGCGGGAGGCGGCGCGGCGCAGTTCGTTGAGGTTTTTGGAGAGGCGCGGCCATGTGTCCTCCATCATGGCGAAGAGTTCCCATTGCGCGTCGGTCGAGCCGAAGGTGGCTTGTTCGAGAATGACGCGCACCTCGGCGGGCGTCATGCGGCGGTGCGCCCAGAAGCGGGCGCGGAAGTCGTTCGCGCTGCCCGTGAGCATGGAGCCGAAGAGCAGGCGGCCAGCCGCCTGCGCGCCGCCGAAGAGGGCGGCGGTGGCGTTGCGGAGACGTGCGAGAATGGGTGCGCGGTTGCTCATGTTTTTCAGGAAATGCGGGGACGCTTGAAGGGTGTGGTTTTGGGTTTGCCGACGATGACCGCCTTGATGTCGGCGGCGGTGAAGGCGCCGGGCGAGCGGTTGGGCATGTAGTCGCCGCCCACGGTTTCGGCGAGGGCGCTGTAGCCGTCGGCGAGGAGGAAGTGGTTTTCGATTTTGTCGAGGTAGTCGCCGAGGTCGCCTTCCTCGCGCTCGCTGCCGGCGAGGAGGTGTTCGTCGAGGAGTTCGAGCACCTTGGGCGCGCCGGCGCCGCGGCGGGGGAGGCGCATGGCGGGGGCGGTGCGGATGCGCTGGCCTTGCGGGGTGGCGACAACTTCGTTGACGTTTTCGGCGGGGGTGAGAAATTCGCGCACGGCGCGGTCGATGGTCTCGAAGCGGTTGCACTCGATGAGGGGCACGAAGAGTTCGCGCCCGCCTTTCTCGAAGATGTCGAAGGAGTGGGCGATGCCGGCGCCGCGTTTCTTTTTGGTGAAGGCGACGACGGCGCAGCGCAGGCCGCTCCAGCGTCCGTTGGAGAATTGCAGGCCGGAGGGGAAAGACAGATGCGCGTCGGCGAGGGAGCCTTTGGGGGCGCGGGGCCAGTCGGTGATTTCGGCGAGGCCGTTGAGGCGGAGGGCGAGGGTGCGGGCTTCGTCGGTGGCGGGGTTTTGGTCGATGAAGAGGCACTGGATGCCGAGGAGGTTGAAGAGGGCGGTGACGCGCTCGACGACGTTGCCGAGGGGGATTTGCTCGATGTGGAGGATGCGCTTGGCTTCGGGGCTGGCGGTTTCGCGGGAGAAGAGCCAGCAGCGGCGGCCTGTGTCGAGGCCGGCGAAGGCGCGGCATTTTTCGCGGGGGCGCGGGGCCATGTCGTAGGGGTCGACTTTGCGCGCGCGGTCGAGGATGGCCTCGGTGAGTTTTTGGTCGCTGCTTTCCGGCATGGCGCGGCGGTCGCAGTTGAAGGAGATCATCTCTTCGGGGTCGATGACGGCCTTCGTCCAGTGCGCGACGATTTGGGAGATGTCGATGGCGGCGATGCCGAATTGCGAGACGCGCCACGACCAGTGGTTGAGGCGGATGGCGTCGGGGCGGCGGTGGTGCCAGCGGAAGCCGCCGCGCCCGCGGTTGAGTTCGGCGCCGCAGGCGGGGCAGGCGTAGTAGTAGCGGTGCGCGGGGTCGTGGGTGGCGAGAACGGGGCCGTTGTCTTCGCGGCGGAAATCGGCGGTGAGGGTGAGGATGGGGTCGGTGGGTTTCGGCGAGCCGTCGAGGGCGACGCGGCAGCAGCGCGGAAATGTTTCTTCGAGGTTGGTTTCCTTCGCGCACTTGGGGCAGCGGTGGAGTTGCACGCCTTGGCTGCCTTCCTTCCATGCTTTGTGCTGGCCGCGACCGGCGACGCGCTGGGTGCCGATTTTGACCGTCGTGCGCTGGGGGCTGGAGGTCATGCGCCCGCGCACGAATTTTTCGCGCTGCGGTTTGATGTCGTCCACTTCGTCCAGCGTGGTGATGTCGAAGGTGAAGGAGGTGGGAATTTTGTTGAGGCCGAGAATCATGCCTTGGCTGCGGCGTTCGCCGTCGGTCACGACGAAGGCGCCTTTGCGGTTCACGGCCTTGCCGGATTTGTTCACGGCCTTGCCGACTTGTGTCATCTGCGCGAACCAGTCGATCTGGTCGATCACATCGGGGCGGAATTTGGTGTCCACCATGCCTTGCACGAGGTCATCGTCGGGCAGATAAAAACCCCACGCCTGAAAAAGGACGCCGGTGGCGAAAGCGCCGAGGGCAAGCTCGGTGGTGGATTTGCCGAACTGCGCGCCGCCGCAGAGCGAGAGGATGGCGTCCTTGAGGGGCTTGCCGGTCTGGGTGCCGAGCACGGTGTCGATGGTGTCGACAAATTCTTCGAGCGCCTCGCGTCCGGCGAAGCTGTAGTGGCCGTAGTGGCCGCCGCCGACGGGCACGCGCGCCTCCTGTTCGAGAAACTGGCGGAAGGTTTTGATGTCGGGCACATCGACGGCGCGGCGGCTTGCGTTGAGGCGGGCGTCGAGCGCGGCGCCCGCGGAGGCGGGCGGCTTGGGCTTTCCGTGGCGGCGGCTCATGCGGGCGCTCCCTTCTTGTTTTTGAGCAGCGCGGCGCGCATGGCTTTGTAGTGCTGCAACGCCTCTGCATTGTCTTCGAGTTCGTCTTGCAGGGCGTCGAGGGCTTTCTCGATGTCGCTCTTTTTTGAATACTCGAATTTTTCGCGTTCGAGACGGAGTTGCTCGCGCTTGTGCTCGCCGTCGCGCAGGGCGGCGTAGAGCTTCGGGTCGCGGTCTTGCGCGGCTTGGATTTCAAAATTCACCTGCGCGACTTGCGCGGCCTGTTGCGCGGAGATTTTCAGTTCCGGCATTTTCTTGAGCGTGGCCGCGAGTTCGTCCGAGGTGCGGGCGGCGTTGCGCAAATAAACGGAGCGGGGATACCAGTCGAAGAAAGCCGAGAGCGCGGGCGAGGAGGTTTCGACGGCGTGCGCTTCCTTGAGCCAGGCGATGGTTTTGAGTTGGGTGTTGCGACGCAGGAACTGCCACAGCTCTTCCTGAAGCGCGTCAGGGAGCGTCTTGAGCACGGCGTCGCCGCGCGGCTTGGATTGTGTGGCTTTCATTAGTAGCGAGTATCGAGTAGCGGGTAGTGAGTAGAAAGGAGCGCGGCGGCGAAGCCGCGGCTGGCTTCATGCTCGCTACTCGCTACTCGATGCTCGCTACTGTTTTCAAATTTGCAGCCGCCGCCCGGCAGCGTAAGGGGGACATCGGGAACCCCGTATTGCTTGCACGGACGGAAACCCATGCGCGGTAATTGCGAAACCGGCGCGGGGAAAGGAGCCGTGGCCGATATGTGAGCGGCGACCGGGCGGAGGCTGGTTAGACCCGCGCGGAGCGCGGGAAGTGTGAAGAGTGAAGGGTGAAAGGGGAAAAACATGGTCAGAGATTTTCAGCGGCCCATGCGCGGCCTGCGTCGGAGATTTTCCATTTGATTCCCGTCTCGGCGCGCACGCCGGTAATGCGCTTGTTTGTGTCGGCGTGGCGGATTGCGTCGGTGATTTCGGAATCGGTGGGGCGCGGGTGGACGCAGTGCTCGATTTCGTTGCGCAGGGCGGTGTCGGGGAGCATGTAGTCGCCGATGTCGAGCAGCGTTTTGATGAGGGCGCGGTCGATGCGGTGTTGGTGTGTGGTTCTCATGGCTGGGAACGCGGGAGGCGTTGGAGGATGGCGGTGAGTTTCTGGTCGATGGCGGCGAGGAGGGCTTCGTGGTGCTGCTCGCTCTTTTCGAGCAGCGCGATGCGCTGGCCCTGGTCGTCGAGCTTCTCGTGCATTTTTTTGCGCGACTCGGTGGCGGCTTTGAGGCGCGCGTCCACCACGCCTTGGTCGCGGTCGTAGTCGCCGCGGTTCACGAATTGCTTGGCGGCGCGGATTTCAAGGGGCTGGGGCAGGTTCACGTTGGTGGCCTCGCTTTTCTCGGCGATCATCTGCATCATTTTCCTGGCGAGCTTGTCGTCCCTGGCGTCGAGGGTGTTGTTGAGGCTGCCCCACGCCTTGATTCCGGCGATGACAATGCCGGCGAGCGCGAGCAGCCCGCCGACAACCGTGACGACCTCGATGACCGTCAGCTCGCTGAGCGTGCGCTGGGTGGGCGTGGCTTGCGCGAGAATGGGAGTGAGGAGTGTGGCGAAAATCATTTGGAAAAACAGCCGGCGAGGTAGTTGCCCCAGATGCCCGCGATACAGATGGCCATCGCGAAGGTGTCGCTGGCGTGGTATTCACCGCTCGCAAGCTCGCCGATGACGCCAACCCCGATTGCCACCGTGCATACGATGGGGACGAAGATGAGGGAGGATTTGAGGAAGAGGGTCATTTGTTTGTCGCGGCTTTGAGTTG
>Ga0123357_10012402_pt1 | contig 10994 bp, 7 predicted proteins | sample TergutEmb28metaG_FD_89873 | JGI IMG/M metagenome (GOLD analysis project Ga0123357, IMG submission 89873) | Embiratermes neotenicus P4 segment gut microbial communities from Petit-Saut dam, French Guiana - Emb289 P4 | ecosystem: Host-associated > Arthropoda: Insects > Digestive system > Gut ... | reverse complement strand
TATCGGCAGTCGGCGCTTTTTCTATCAGCACTCGGTGCTTTTTCTATCGGCACTCAGCGCCCCATATTATCAGCGCCTCTATCAGCACTCGGCGCTTTTTCTATCGACACTCAGTGCCTCTATCGGCACTCGGCGCTTTTTCTATCAACACGCAGTGCCTCTATCAGCACTCGGCGCTTTTTCTATCAGCACTCAGCGCCCCATATTATCAGCGCCGCTTCCTTAGCCGCCGATAGCGCTCATGCCCCGCATGCTTCGGCTTGCCGACTCATGCTCCAGGGCGTGCTTGAACGGCTTCGCGAGTATCGCGTTCCGGATAGCTTCTATCAGTTCCTCGCCGTGCAGTCCGCGCAGACTGATCTCTTCCGCGCTGTGCAGGCATGGCTTCATTTTCCCGTCAGCGGTGATGCGCAGCTTGTTGCACGAAGGGCAGAAATGGTTGCTGATCGGGCTGATGAGCCCTACCGACCCCTTGCTCCCGGGCTTTCGGTAAAGGCTCGAAACCCCGTCCGTACCGATGTGTTCGAGCGTCGGTTCAACCTCAAGCACCTTTGAGACTTCAATGAAACGCTCTTTGTTCCAACCCGCGCATTCGCCGATCGGCATGATCTCTATGAAGCGCACGCGGAAATCCGCGTCCTCCGTCAACGCGATCAGCGGGCGGATGAGCCCGTCGTTCACGCCGCCCATCAAAACCGCGTTTAGTTTGATCGGCGTGAGCCCCGCTTCGATAGCCGCGTTGATCCCAGCGAAAACGTCATCTATTTCGCCGCCGCGCGTGATTTCCCTGTATACATCCGGGTCAAAGGCGTCCACGCTGATGTTGACGCGCGTCAATCCCGCCTTTTTCAGCGGCATGGCAAAATCCGCGAGTATAGCGCCGTTTGTCGTCAACGCGACTTCGTTGATCCCCGGAATCTTCGCGATCCGCTCAATAATATCAAGGATACCTTTCCGGACCAAGGGTTCCCCGCCTGTAAGCCGGACTTTGCTGATGCCAAGCGACGCGGCCGCTACCGCGATCTCTTCTATTTCCTCGACTGAAAGGATATCCTCGTGCCCGATTTTTCTCACGCCTTCTTCCGGCATGCAATAGACGCAACGCAAATTGCAAAGGTCTGTCACCGAAATCCTGATATAGTCGATATTCCTGCCAAAGCTGTCGATCATGTAAACACCCTGTAAGCCTTCACCAACGCGCCAGCGGGCAGAGGAGGGCTTCCCGCCGGGATCTCGGCCAAAAGGTCGCAATCCACGAGCGAGCTGATATCGCCGCCACCCTGTCCGGCGTTTTCCACAAAGAACGCCTCGCCGCCTTCTATTTTCAGAAAACCGCGTACGATACGCTTTTTGGGGCTGCTTTTCTTCATTTCAGACGCGAGCCGTACCATACATTCTTCAGTGAGGATGTCCGCAAGCCCGCAACGCTTTTTGATGCCGGGCGCGCCCAGCAGCATCAGCCCGAGCACGGCCGCGCCGGGATTGCCCGACAGCGCAAGCACGAGTTTCCCACCGAGCGTATACGCCAGAAGCGAGCCGCCCGGCCGCATCCGTATTTTCCAAAACAGGATGTCCGCACCCGCGCGCTCAGCGGCGGCCACCGCGCAATCATAGTCCCCGACGGACGCGCCGCCCGTCGTGATGACCATATCGGATGTAGCGAGTTCATCGCGGATGCGCGCCGCGATATCGTCCACATCGTCGGCCACTATGCCGCCGTCGCGAAAATCCGCTCCAAGCCGGGTGAGAAAGCCCTGCAGCGTGAACATGCTGCTGTTGTATATCATACCCGGCGGCAACGGGCGCCCAAGCTCCGCGAGCTCGGTCCCCGTGTTGACTACCGTGACCACCGGCCTCTTAAACACATTTACATATTTCAATCCCTGCGCCGCAAGCAGCCCCATCACCGCCGGCCCTATTTTCGCGCCCTGCGGCACGATCACCGTCCCCGCCGGGATATCCTCGCCGGCGCGCACGATATTTGAACCGGGCCGGGCCGGAGCGAAAAGCTTCACGCTGTCTTCCGTGAATTCCGTGTCCTCAAATTTCACAACGGCATCCGCGCCCGCGGGTATCGGCGCCCCTGTCAATATTTTCGCGGCAACGCCCGGCCACACCGCCTCTTTTGGCGTGAATCCCGCGGGGATTTCCTGCCTGACAGACAGCGTCACGGGCGCTTCTTTCGAGGCGCTTGCCGTATCTTCCCCGCGCAGGGCATAGCCGTCAAAAGGGCTGCGGTCAAACGGGGGGAACGGGATGCCCGCCGTCACTGTCTCCGCGGACACGCGGTCGATCGCCCCGCCGATCGGCACAGGCTCAGTTTCAAGTTTTACCGGTATGTCCAGCAGCAGTTTCAGGGCTTCATCAACTTCGATTTCTTTCACCATTTCTTTCACCATCATACTATTTAGGATACAAGAATTGCCACGGTAATGCAATCTATGATAGTATAATCGCCATGGAAAAAAAGGCTCTGCGCAAGATATTCATGGAACAACAGGGACGGATCCCTGTGGAAAAGTCACGGGCGGCGGGCGAATCAATGCTTTCTTTGATTTCCGCCGAGGCTTTTTGGCGGGAGGCCCGGTCGGTTTTCTGCTTCCTTGGCATGACGGGAGAGCCCGATACGGCGCCCTTCATCCTGAGGGCGCTGAATGAGGGCAAGTCTGTCCTCGTCCCGCGCACAGGAAAAAACCGGCTGATGGAAACCGTGCCGGTCGTGAACGGCCCGGACGGGCCGTCGATACCCTTTGACCGGGATTCGCTTTCGCGGATCATAGCGGAATGGCCGCTATCCTACAATATACCCGAACCTCCCACGTCAATACCCGCGGAAGACCCCTCATCGCTCGACCTCGTGATCGTGCCGTCGGTCGCCATCGACCTGTGGGGCTGCAGGCTCGGGCACGGCGCCGGATACTATGACCGCTTTATCTCCGGTTTTCAGGCGGCGAAAAAACGTCCGCTGCTCGTCGCGACCCAATTCGAGGAACTGCTCATGAGCGAACCCTTGCCGCGCGAACCGTACGACATGCTGGTCGATATGATAGTGACGGAGAATAGAATACTTATTCCTGTTTCTTTTTCCTGAACGGATTGCCGGGTTTTCTTTTCTTATCGGGCTTTACATCCAGATCCAAGCCCTCTACCTGCCCCGGATTCTCCTCCGATCCCAGCTTGTTTTCAAGCTCCGGAATCCCTTCCGGCTCCGGCTTCGGCTCTTTTTTCAGCTTTGATCTCAGCCTGTTCCACAATAAGCCGAAAAATTTATTTATCCGGCTGGTTTTATTTGCGTCTGCGTCCCCGTTGCTTTTTTCGGCCTTTTTCAGCTGTTCGGCCTCAACCGCCCTGCGGTAGTCGATATTGAGCACGTTCAGCACGTAGATGAAGAGCGGCACGCCTATGAGCATGCCCCAGGCGCCCAGATACTTCTGCGAAATGATGAGCACGACAAAGACCAGGCTGACGGGCAGCGACGTGCGCTGGCTCATGAGCTTGGGGTTGAGCAAATACGCCTCAAGCGCGTGTATGACGGCGATCATTATGATGACCTCGATGACCTTGTAGATGCCGCCGACGTTGAACGCGATGATGACCAGCGGCACGAGCGAGATGAAAACGCCCGCCACCGGGATGAGGCCGAGTATGAAGATCATGATGCTGAGGGCCATGATGTAGGGGAAGCCCGCGATCGTCAGGTAGACCATCGAGATCACGCAGTTGATGGCCGCGATGAGGACCTGCACCTTCATGACCTTGCCGAATGTATAACAAAAGCTGCCCGCGAAAAGCAGGAAGTAACGATAAATGAACGCGATGCGGCTGGCCCTGATCGTGTCCCCAATCGCCGTGATTTTTTTCTTCTCGAGCACAAACAGGAAGCTCAGGATCAGAGACATGAGGAAGTTGAGCGCGACGCTGCCAAAGCTCGCAAGCCCGCCGAGTATAGCCTGCCCCAGACGGGTGATATATGTGTTGATGTCGATCTGCACCGCAATCCATTGCAGGTTCGGATCGATATCGGCGGCAAATTTCACGATGTCGAATTTCGCGAATGAAGCCGCTATATCACCGATCTGCTTCAAGATCAACGGCGTATTCTGGATCGCGAACAGGACAAATAGAAAGATCACGACAGCGTAGATGATCAGCAGCACGATACCGGACGGCATGCCTCTCAGCGGCGTTTTCGCAAGGCCTCTGTTCGCGTATTTGAGCAGATGATGAAATACAAATGTCAGCACGAACGTCACGATCACGAGGTTGAGCATGAACCAGATCGTGACCAGGACAAGAACCAATACGACGATCGTGATGACGCGTTCCTTCGTATCGATGGGCATCCTCATGTCCCCGAAACTCTCGTCGATCCGTCTCTTCTGCTCTTCAAAATTGTTGCTGTTGTCGCTTTTGTTACTCATATTCCGGGCCCGCCTTATCCAGCCCTGCCAGTCATTCCGTACCAGTCTTCCTATTCAGGAAAAACTCTTCTACCCTGTCGATCGGCGTGACTTTCGACGCAAATACGCGTACCGCGCCGTCCGCGTCCCGATCTTCCTTTCCCCGCACTACCACGATTGCGTTTTCGTACAAACATCCGTCGCCTGAGCGCTCAAATGTCTTCGGAAATACCACGACCTCCACCGTCCCCACCATGTCTTCAAGCAGGATCACGGCCATTCGATCTCCTTTTTTTGTGGTGATATGTTTCGCATTCGTGATCTGCCCTACTATTATAACATCAGCGGCTGACGCGCGATCAGTATATTCTTCGGGATGGTTGAGTTTGTCGCTCGTCGTATTGGCGATTTCGTCGATGATCCAACTATAGCCATCGAGCGGATGCCCCGAAAAATATATCCCGAGCACCTCTTTTTCCAGCGACAGCTTTTGCGGCAGCTCAAAATCCTGCCCGATATGGTCTTCGTCATTCAGGTTCATTTCATCATTGATGAAATCAAACAGCGACGCCTGCCCTTCTATCACCCGGCCGCGTTCCTTCCGCGCCTGTTCGCTGAACAATTTGTACATACGCAGCGCGCTCGCGCGGTTTGGCTGGATGCTGTCAAACGCCCCGGCGTAGACGAGGTTTTCCGCGGCCTTCGCGTTCACGGCCGTCTGATCAATATTGTCCACGAAATCGCGTATACTACCGAGCTTCACGCCCGATTCGCGCAGGCGGATGATCGCGTCGATCGCGCCGTCGCCGCAGCCTTTGACGCTGCGCAGGCCCATGCGTATCTTCCCGTCCTCGACAGAAAAATTGCGGCCGCTTTTCAGGATGCACGGCGGCAGCACCTCAAGGCCGAGCTCTTTGCAATTCCGGATATAATGCGCGATCTTCGAACCGTCCCCGCCCATAAAGCTCGTCATCAGCGCAGCCATGAACTCGGTGGGATAGTGGGCTTTCAGGTAGGCCGTGCGGTACGCGACTACCGCGTACGCCGCCGCGTGGCTCTTGTTGAACGCGTATGACGAAAAATCTGTCATGTCGTCAAACAGTTTGTTGGCTATGCGTTCGGAAATGCCGTTTGCGACGCACCCGGGCACGTCGCGCCCTTTCGCTTCGGGGCCATGCAGGCCGTGCACGAAAGATTCGCGGTGCTTTTGCATCGCTTCTTCTTTTTTCTTCGACATCGCGCGCCGGACATCATCGCTGCGCCCGTAATCATAGCCCGCAAGGTCGCGGACGATTTGCATCACCTGCTCCTGATAGACCGCGACGCCGTATGTGACGCCGAGGATAGGCTCAAGCAGCGGGTGGTCGTATTTGATACGGTCCGGTTTGCTGCGGTTTTTCAGATAGTCCGGTATCTTTTCCATCGGGCCCGGCCGGTAAAGCGACACGCCCACGATCAGATCCTCGAAATTTGTCGGGCCCATCCGCTTCATGAGGTCGCGCATGCCCGCGCTTTCAAACTGGAAAACGCCGTCCGTATTGCCTACCGCTATGAGCCGGTAAGCCTCGCGGTCGTCCATTTCCATGGCGCTGAAGTCTATCTTCACGCCGTGTCCGGCCTCGATCATCTTGATCGCGTCGTCGATGACCGAAAGGTTTCTGAGGCCGAGGAAATCCATTTTGAGCAGCCCTAGCTTCTCGATCGTACTCATCGTAAACTGCGTCGAGACGCCGTTCTTCGAGTTGAACAGCGGCACATATTCATCGAGCGGGTTCTGGGTGATCACGATACCCGCGGCGTGCGTACCCGCGTGCCGCGATTTCCCCTCAAGGATCCTCGCGTACTCAAACAGGCGCGCGACTTCACGGTCGCCCTTGATCATATCCTTCAGCCGCGGCTCCTTTTCGAGAGCGCTCGCGAGGACTATATTCAGGTCATTCGGGATGAGCTTGGCTATCCTGTCGACTTTGTCGAGGGGCATGTCGATGACGCGCCCGACGTCGCGGATGACGGCTTTGGCCTTGAGGGTCCCGAAAGTGATGATCTGCGCGACCTTGTCTTCGCCATACTTGGAGATCACATAGTCTATGACCTCTTCCCGGCGTTCGTCGCAAAAGTCGATGTCTATATCGGGCATAGATACGCGCTCCGGGTTGAGGAACCTCTCGAATATCAGATTGTACTTGATCGGATCGATATCCGTGATATGCAGCACATAGGCGACTATACTGCCCGCCGCGCTCCCACGTCCGGGTCCGACCGGGATCCCATTGTCGCGCGCGTACTTGATGAAGTCCCAAACGATCAGGAAATACGCGACAAAACCCATCTTCTCGATGACCGAAAGCTCGAAGTCGAGCCGCTCGCGATGCAATTCCTCATCGGCCCCGTATCGCTCTTTCAGCCCCTCTGCGCAAAGCTCCCGAAGATAGGATTCATTGGTTTTCCCCTCGGGCGCCGTATATTCCGGCAGATGGCGGCTGTCAAAGTCAAATTTCACGTCGCAGCGCGCCGCGATCTCATTTGTGACATCGAACGCTTCCTGGATATCCGGGAACAGCTGGCGCATCTCGTCCTCGGTCCGGAAATAGAACTGGTCGCCCGAAAACCTCATACGCGCCTCGTCCGCGAGGCGCTTGCCGGTCTGTATACACAGAAGGACGTCGTGCGCCTCCGCGTGCTCGCGCTTCAAATAGTGTATGTCGTTCGTCGCGACCAGCGGTACGCCCGTCTCGGCGCTGAGTCTCTTCATGAAGGGAAGTATGAACCTTTCCTCCTCCAGTCCCTGATCCTGGATTTCAAGAAAGAAGTTCCCTTTCCCGAATATATCGAGAAACGCCAACACCTCGCGTTTGGCCTCCTCGAAGTTTTCCGCCTCGTCGTACTGGGGTTCGCCCATATTTTTGAGCAGTTTTCGCGGCACATCGCCGGCCAGGCAAGCCGAAAGCGCGATCAGCCCTTCCGAGTGTTTCGCGAGCAGCTCCTTGTCAACGCGAGGTTTGTAATAGAACCCTCGCATATTGCCGGCCGACACCAGTTTCACGAGATTGTGGTAGCCCGTCATATTTTCCGCAAGCAGTATCAGATGCCCCTGCTCGCGGTCCAGCACAGAGTCGCGGTCTTCCATCCCGCGCGCCGCCGTATAGATTTCGCAGCCGATGATGGGCTTGATGCCCTTTTCCTTCGCCGCGTTGTAGAAATCTATGACGCCGAACATATTGCCGTGGTCCGTGATGGCCAGTGCGTCCATACCCTGTTCCGCGGCGGCGCTTACGAGTTCCTTGACGCCCGCCAACCCGTCAAGCAGCGAATATTCGCTGTGTACATGCAAATGTGTGAATGCCATAATCAAATTGTACCACGCCCGTAACGAACCGATGTACGTCTTTTTTGTTAAATGTCGTTACTGTATAATGGCCACGGATTATCAGTGCCATGCTTATCACCCCGGCGCCGAAATCCTGTACTGATTGCGGATATTCCGTTCACAATTCAACAGCTAATTTAACAGCGTAACCGTTTTCGTTTAACCGCAAAGAAAGAAAGGACGATGAATTCTACTACAATCAACCTACAATGGACATACAAAACCGCACAACAGGGCGCAAATATTGCACGACAGGGTCTCGCGAAATTTGCAGGCCGGAAACCCTCCTGCCTACCAGTCTGTCGATTCACAAGCGGAACATGTATGTGACAGCGCAAAGAATATGTATGGGACAGCGCAAAGCGTCTGTTTATATTATTGAAAACGCAGTATACTTCAACAAAAGAGGGGAAATATGATGCGAAAATATACCAGGGTTTCATTCACATCCAAAATTGCTTTTTTCGTCGTCGTCATGTTCGTCCTATGCGTTTTTGCCGCCTGCGGGGGCCCGAAAGAAGTGCCCGCTGCAAATGACAATGCCGGCGCCACGGGGATCTCAGAACCTGATAGCGGCATGCCGGCGCCTGCCGCCCCCGGAACAGCGGAACCGGACAGCGGCGCTTCCGGTATTCAATGGAATCATATCGCGCCGGACCAGGCTTCACAAAGCATCCAAACCAATTCCATACCAATCGAAATCCCGCAATTTTACGATATCATCTCTTATGCGGGCAACGGGAACGGGGACGCGTTTTATGCCTTGGGCAAGCAAGTCTCGATGGGATTCATCGCCGAAACAACCTCTATTTTCCGCTGCGATATGAAAGGCGGAACCGTCGAGACGCTGAAGGCTTACGACACTCACAATTGGATAAGCGATTTGGGCGCCTGCGACAACGCGGTCTTTTGGGTTTTTACCGACCCTATGGCGCAACGGATTGAACGCTATGATCTGGATACGCATACCCTCTCTATCGTGAAAGCCATAGACACGAGCGGGAGCGCGGATGAAATCATATCGCTTACGGTATCAGATGACTATATAGCATGGTTTGAAAGGGAAATAGACGGGCGCGATACTTACGCGCTGTACGCCATGAATATCAGCGACGGGGAAATCCAGACCGTTACGGAAGACGCGTCTTCGAGCCAATTGCACAATACGCGCGCCTGTATATGCGATGACCGTATCGCGTATGTTTCCGGCCCCTCCGATTCAAAAATCGTCACCTATGACCTGAACGCCAAAGCCGTGGTTTCCACGGTGACGGACGACAGCGGCAATGCCGCCGCAAACCCGCAGGCAAACAAAGACTATTTGCTGTGGGAGGAGCTCCCGCCGGACAGCAATCAAGACAAAACCTATATGCTGCAGGACTTCAGCCAGGACAAAACGTATGATTTGAACTTGAACAGCATCAGCGCCCAGGGCTTGTTTTGGGATTTCGACTCGACCACCCTGGTGGGGGATTCGCTGTATCTCATTGAAAACGGGACGAAGCTGGCGCTTGACAAAGCAAATCTGTCAAACAACACGGTGATGACGTTGGACGCGGATATGAAATATCCGTCCTGGATCGGCAAAATATCCGAAACCTCCCTGCTGTCAATAGCTACGGACAATGATGAATCGCTGACCACCACGGTTTATTAAAGGTTTATTAGAGCTCTTTATTTATTGCGTTCATAAAGGCTTCTTTATCATTGTCTATCAGGCCTATCGATCCCCTGTTGCCGGGGGCGTTGATATAACAAAACATATACAAAGGGCCGTCAAGCTTTTCATCGTCGTAAGTCCTTTCGATTGTGAAGTAACGCAGATTGGCGTCCTGATCCTGTACGATTCCGATATACGTACACAGCAGATACCAATCCATTTCAAGCATTTTCACAACAGCTATGTTTGCGCCACCGTCAAGTTTTTCTATAGTCACATCAGCTATATGATTGCTTCCCAAATCATATTCGATACGCTTTTGGTCGATCACTTCAAAATACTGGTCTTTACCCTGATCGGTGTATTTCTTTTCCTCCGGGCTCAATATATTCAGCAAAGTAATCCCGGCTGAATAATCCCATGCAGTCCTTACGACATTGTCAACAAGATCCAGGTTTGAGTCGTTAATGTAGCCAAGCATTTCTTTTTCATGACCCCGTACCGTACTCGGCAACACGATCTGCTCGAACGCGTAACGTGCATTGTACCTTACGGCCTCATACGGATTGTCGCCATATCCTCTTAAATCCCCCAGGCCGTCGCCGTTACCGTTGTTGTTGCTGTTGCTGTTGCCGCTGTTGTTGCCGTTGTTTATGTCACCGTTGCTGTTGCTGCCGTTGTTTATGTCACCGTTGCTGTTGCTGCCGCCGGCGCCGCTGTTGATGTTGCTGTTGCTGTTGCTGTTGCTGCCGCCGGCGCCGCTGTTGCTGTTCGTGGCAACTGTCGGAACACAGCCGGCAAACAAAAAGGCTACAAAAATCACTAAAACAATCGTTATTTGAATCCTTGTTATATTACGTCTTCTATTGGTTTTCATGTTCAACTCCTGCTGCAAACAATGGGCTCAGACAATGGGGTCGGTTCTTTTTGTCTCCCGTGATTTCTTATACAAACGCCCGACAACCTCCCATCGGGTATAGTGCTTTCTTTCAGGATACTCCTTTGACTACATGTCCAGGCTGCCAAGTCTTCCCATGCCTTTATACTACTATATTGCGTGTTCATATACAAACAAAACGTTCCCCATCATTTTACCGTTTCCCATCGTTTTCCGTCCTTCATCGTTTTTCCGTCCTTCATCGTTTTTCCGTCCTTCATCGTTTTTCCATTACCTATCGTTTTTCCGTTACCTATCGTTTTTCCGTCTGCCGTCCCTATTTGTCCGCGACGCCCACATATCACAAAGGCTGCAAGGTTTGATCTACTACTCTGCCGCAACCAGACTTATTACACACTTTTTTGCATTTGAAATGACAATCAAGCACAAAAGAGCCACAAAAGAGCCGGTTGAAAATGCCGGCTCTGTTAATAAGCTCATTGACAGCGATACCGTATAAAATTGTGACAAATTTGCGGCAATGCATGATTATTGCTTGATTGTTCTACTAAATAATGGCGATTATCTTAAAATCCGGTCTTTTTCCTGACAAAAATCATGCATTGACGCAATTTTACAACATAAATTCTGCTGTTTAGTGTCAGGCATGTGATAGCAAGCACGGAATGG
>Ga0123357_10012401_pt1 | contig 10994 bp, 7 predicted proteins | sample TergutEmb28metaG_FD_89873 | JGI IMG/M metagenome (GOLD analysis project Ga0123357, IMG submission 89873) | Embiratermes neotenicus P4 segment gut microbial communities from Petit-Saut dam, French Guiana - Emb289 P4 | ecosystem: Host-associated > Arthropoda: Insects > Digestive system > Gut ... | reverse complement strand
GTTTGGGGTTGGGGGGGGGGGGGGGGGGGGGGGGGGGGGGGGGGGAGGAGGAGGAGAGGTGCCTGTGGACCCGCATGTGTAACCTTCATTTGTTAATTCTTGTTTAGGAGGGGCTGCGCAGAGCTGTAGATGTGGACGTTTCTGTACGTCAGCTGGGAGGTCCTGGGTGTTGATATGTCATTGCGTATATCAATAACAAAAGTGCCATATTTATAAAGGACGTATTCTTGTGATATCTCATGAGTCGAATTAACGCAATGGAATGCGACGAGTAGCAGTGCCAAGGTGTGTTTTGTTTGCTTCCACCAGTCCGTTACCACCATCGCTGTATACGTGACTCGCTCCGTGCCTATCGCTAGAAAGTTTTATCAGCCAAAAGATGACAATTGACCTAGATCTTCACGCCTGAGTGGTTGTGGACCTGACTTAATATTTTATATCTGTAATGCTCTCCACAGTCATGTAGCTGGCATATTATTGTTGTGGCCGTGCTCTAGTACAAAAATTCCCTGCTTTTGTGCAACGTGAAACTTCATCGCCATGTTCGTAGAACTCTGTCGGTGGAATACCGTATAATCAGCCAGTTTAACCCCGTTCACACATTCACAATGTGTTCTTGTGAGATGCGGTTTAATGTTTTTCTCCATCTATGTTTTTGTCTTCCAGTTGTTCTCTTCTCTTGAAATTTTCCAGCGTTTTATATGACAAATGTCTCTATGCAACATGCTCCATCTTATCATTCACTTAATTACACTCGCATGAGTGAAAAGTACAAATAGTGAAGCGGCTCTAAGGACCACGGATACTGGAGTCATTCAATGACTAGGTATGCTAAAGGCTGGACAATCTGTGATTCCATTCCTGGCAGGGACAAGAGAATGTTCTTCGCCGAAATGCCCATATTGTCTCCAGTGCACACACATTTAATGGTTACTGGGGTTTCTTCCCATGGGGGTAAAGTGGCTGGGGCGTGAAACTAACCACTCACCTCCATCCAGTGTCAAGGTTAAGAATGAGTGGAGCTGTACTACTACTTCCCCTATATGCCTTCATGGCATGCAGAGGGACAGTAACCTTTTTTACCTTTATGTTACCTAATATTGTTAACCCATGTACATTCAGTACCTGACGCAAGTGATTAGGCCACCTGTTTCAAATACTGTGGGAATCTGCAAGAACGCGACCCGTCTCAGCCTTTACCAAGTTACTACTAGATTGGCAAGCCTCATTAAATGTGTATGCAAGTGTTTCCTGTTCTTTTCCATATGTTTCTCTAAGCTCATAAATTGTATCTCTCAAATAGTGCTACTCTAAATTTTGTTGCCTTAATTGTGATAACAATGTAAGTTAATATACTGAAGCCACAAGATGAAGTTTTGTGAATGGTTGTGATTGTAGAACTCTGGGCTTCCCACTGTCTGTATACTGTTCAATTCTTCTCCAGCCCCACTTGGTGTATATCAACCAACCCAAAAAACTTGTCATTGGTGAAGGTCATTATATTTTATCACTACCAGCATTTGTGGGAAGATAATGGCTAGATGATGAGAGGAGTGCTGTGTGCTCCAGAGCACTGGTTCTCACAGTGTGCTCAGCAGATTCCAAGGGATCTGCAACCAGTTCCCAGAGGATGCGTGGATACCTTGCTTTAATGGCTACTTTGAAGTTTATTTACTTTGTTAAGTAATGGAATAAAGTTTTGTCAAATATAATCGCTGAACTTCTTTTATTGGTGATGTTTTCACTTTGTATTACTGTTAGAATATCTAATTCAGAAGTCCCTGTACCCACAAAGCAAGCAACACTTAAATAATGTCAAATCACGCAGTGCATTCTTACATGTGCTACTGATATGTATTCATAGTTCCGAGATATAAATTTTTAATTTTGAATACCTGTCATCCAGACGCTGTATGTTTTTGTGAGCAAAGATTTGAGTATTTGTGGTTATTTTTCGAAGCCAAAAGGGTTCTGCGAGTGGAAACATTTGGGAACCCCTGCTGCAGAGGAAAGTGTAAGAGTCCAAGGGAGTTAACAGGAGTGGTTAATCTGTGAGACTTTCTGTGGCCTCAGTATAGTTGTGTATTTTATTCCATTTTGTTACTAGTTGCAGCATTCTTGTGTAGTCTCCTTGTGTCATGACATGAAAAAACTGGAGCAGCTATTTTTTGTTCTGATGACTGTCGTATTGTCAGGTCATGACTGTAGTGATGTACCATTGACATGTCCAGGTGAAAATGTAAGTACACAGTCATTTATATGGTGTCACGCCTTGCAGTTTTTAACCATTAATTTAGAAAATTATAGGACTGAATGTGTAAATGATTTATATATTTGAATTACTGTTCTAAACATATTCATAGTGCTCATTATGTGTGTTGTTATCAGTGGTGCCAGCAGTGAGAAGTGCACTGCTTTGAGATTTTGACGTTCAGTAATTTATTACATTAAACAGTAAAAATCTACAAAAACAAAACTAAATTTCATACATTTTCTAGAGTTTTAGTGTGTTATTAATTAAGGATTTTAATTAAATGACAACTATTTTACTACCCTGTCTAGCATAGGTCATTAAAAAGTCTTGTCTCTCTACATGTAGACAGTATGAACCATCTTGTAAATAATTCTGCCAGTGTTCTTGGTTATTATACTGGAAGATCTATTGTTTGTAAATTATTATGGGGTATTTTTTCTTAATCCTATAATTTTATTGAATACTGCAAATCACACATTGTTAAACACTGTATTTGTGTTCAGGAGATCCCCCTTCCATATTCCCACATGGGTGCTAGCTATCTTGTTTGAGGCTGTTATTTTTTATTCATTTTTTTTTTTTCATTTATGCAGGTGAATGCTGTGATAATTTTTCAACTGTACCATATACCTATTGTTTCAGACCTGCATGCAGTCATTGCCATTCTTGTAATTGTGGGCTTAGAGACATTATTTTATATGTAATCTGTAGGTACATTTTTGACCTCTTTTCATAAATGATTGCACTCACCTAGGATGAGTGACCTTGTCGTTATTGTTATCAAACCTCAAGCTAAAGAAAATTTTCACATGGGTCTACAGCTGTTTGCATTTTCCAAACTGTTACCTAAATATAATTTAAATATTTTTCATGGATCTATTATTGCATGTTGTTTGAGGATCCTGAAACAAGTATAGTAGTATAAGTGTCACTATCATCTTACATGTTTACATGTCTGCCATGTTGTAATTGGCTATAGGCAATTTTGAAGTACAGCATAAGTGTAGCCTCTAAAGGCAGGACATTTGTCAGTTCAATCTGAATGTCATATGTTAATGCAGTTGACTTACATTTATTGTATTGACAATGTTGTGTTGTATTACAGGCGACGGAGCTTGATTTTACTTGTGCAGGTGAGTGTATGTTTTATTTTTTTTAAATATCATGGTAGGAAAGGCTTAATTTACTTAAGGTTATAAAATAGTATGACTCATTGTTTAAGTAAAATCAAACTCTGTTGACATTGTTCTGAGGAAAACAGGCAAACAAATCTCTTTGAAACAGTAAGATTATCTAAATAATATCTAAAAATCCAGTTCTTTCCTTATATCAGACAAACTGCATATTCTTTTAAAAAGATTATTTGGTTAATACTTATAGGAAATAGTCACTGTCTTTAACCATGTGAAATGTGCAGGTAGACTGTCTGGACAAAATGCAGTTTTTTTTTTCCATGATAAAGTAGTTCATACATAAAATAACCACTGTGCCTTAAAGGCTTAGTATTCTGTGTATTGTGATCAATTATTATTAATTAATTCATATTACATTTATTTAAAATGCCTTGTATAAGTCTCTTAAGGTAACATAGGTGTGTGGAGGATATTTGGTGACTGGTGACACTGTGAAGGCAATTTTAAATTATGTGTACATTTTTTAACTAAAGGTTAAAAAATTCTGGTTAACAAGTAAATAGGAACATACATACCAAGTATAAAAACTTCTTTATGAATAATATATAGTAATGAAGATGTTATTTGTATTTCAAGTGCATATAGTATAGGTTATCTGATGATCAATATACAGTTAAATTTATTTTATAAGTCACACTTTTTGGTTTAAAACTGTAATGGTAATACAAAATTTATTTTCTATTCATCAGAAAGCAGTAATTGTACTCGTCACTTTGAACAAAGGAACTTCACATGGTTAAATCTGAACAAAGAGACAGGGCAAGTTGTGCTTCAGTTCAATACATTTGACAGTTTATGTATGGGATCTTATGAATTCACACTTGAAGAATTTGAGACAAACACAGAAGACAGATGCGAAGGAGTTGTTTTTGGACACTCATATGCTGCGACAAACGAATGTAATGCTTATGCATCTTATCATTCAGAAAAGAACGGCAACATTGTAGGACACCAAGACAATAAAGGCTATCCACCATGTGCAAAGGTAACAGAATTACTATATATTGATTATGGTTAGGTCTATAGATTTTAAATTTTTAGAAATCTGGTGGATAATCATTGACGTTTTGTAAGAGTTACTATTGTAGAAGAGTAGAGAAATGTATTTATCATGGTTCATCTTGTCCATGATACGTTGTAAAATTAAGTACCCAGTGATAATATAGTAGCTTGAATGCATGGTGAAGTATGTCTCTAACACCGTGGAGCTGAGGTTTTTTTGAGAAACTAGTTAATAAATTCTTTACATTTAATGGAACCTGAGGGTCAATTATCATGCTTACAGCAGCCCACCGATTACCCTGATCCTGAGCCATATAAATTCAGTCCACACTCACCATTCTACTTCCTTAATATCCATTTTTAGGCTTGTTTGCAAAGTTGCGAAAAGTGACTATTAGCTTCGTCATGCCTGCCTGTCTGTCTGCCTCCAAGGAACAACTCGGCTTCCACTGGACAGATTTTCATGAAAGTTGACATTTGAGTATTTTTAAAAAATATTTCAAAGAAATTCCTTTACAAAATACCTGTGCACATTTGTGATAATATCTTGCTGAATTCTTCTTAGAATGAGAAATATTTCATACATAAGTTACAGAGAAAATCAAAACACACATTTTAACTTTTTCTAGAAAATCATTCCATTTGTAAGATAATGTGGAAAAATATGGTACAGCCAGGCAGGCCACACATGACAGTATAATAAGGCACATGTGCATTGCATACTGGACGATTAAGTCTACAAACACACACTCAGAATATGTATACTTATTGCTTTTCCATGGCAATAATGGTTATGCAAATGTATCTCAGTGTTATGGGGAACCACGGTAACACAGTGGTTAAGGTGCTGTGCCACAAATCGGAAGGTCGCTGGTTCGATCCCAGCTGGTGTCAGTGGAGTTTCCATTGACATAAAATCCTCCTGATCGCACTATGGCCCTGGGGTTGACTCAGCATCTAACAGAAATGAGTACCAGGAGTATTTTCTGGGGCTAAGGGCGGCCAGTGTGTAAGGCTGACAGCCTACCACCATCTTGTGCCGTCATGAAATCTGGGACCCTTAACTTCCTGGAACCGTTTGGGTCCCTCCGGGCCTGTAACGGGACTGATGTACCTTTACCTTTTACCGCAATGTTATGTTTATATATACATTGCATGCCTTGTAATATTATTCTAGTGTCTCCAAATTGGTCTGTTTGTTCCACGTATGCCCACCAGTGCCATCTGTGCATTTTCCTTTTCCCCCATGCATGCCAAATGACATGCCCATCTCTTTTTGATTTGATTACTCAAATTACATTTGGTGTGGCATGTAAATCACGAAGCTCACTGTCATGCAATTATGTCCTTCCTCCTGTTATTTTCTCCTTTGTAAGGTCAGATGCCCTACCCAGCACTCTCTTCTTGAACACCTTTGCCATTTTTACTCCTTTACTGTGATAGACCATTTTTCACACCCATGTAAAACATCATCATCATCCTCCTCTGTTACAAGTTAGACCTTGATTGACCTGTTTCAGCCTTTCTAACAGTGTCTTCTAGGGTCTTCCAAGTTATCTTCATTCATTTGGTCTATAATTCAGTATTATTTTTGGCATCCTGTTGTTTTTGTTCATTCTTGTTACATGTTGTAGCCAATTTGATTTTATCTTCTGAGTTTCTCGTCAACTGATTCTACTTTCATATCTTCCAAAATTTCTTCATTCCTTTTGTGGTCATGAAGGATGTTGCCCAGTGGCTGTTCTGAAAAATGTAATCTCAATTGATGTCAATCGTTTTTTATCCCCTTTCCTAAGGGTCCAAATTTCACTTCCATGTGAATTGGGAGAGCCAGTGCATTATATACTTTTATACACGTACTTGAAAATTTCTGCACCAGAGATGGTTTAAAACTGTCATTTAGAATTCCCATTTTTGAGAAAATTTTTCTAGTTTTTGCCGAATACCTTTTTCATTTTCATAGAAAATTTCACAACCGAGATATTTAGAATTCTTTACTTGTTGTCAACATTTGTTATCCACAACGATTGTACATCTGAGTGGGTCCTAAAAATGCCATCATCTCAGATTTTTCTGTTGACCACGCAAAGCAAGAAGTCAAATTTTAATTGTGTGTATTTTAGTCTGTGTGCTTATTGATAGGAAGAGACAAGATTCTGAACCAAATGGCAGCAGGCGTTCCTTGAATGTAATTTGCTTTTAATTTCTTCATGCATGTAGTTTGGTTTAGTTGTGACATTCACCATGTAAAACAACAAGCCAAATTTTAATTATGTGTATTTTAGTGTGTGTGCTTATTGATAGGAAGACACAAGATTCTGAACCAAATGGTAGCAGGCATTCCTTGAATGTAATTTGCTCTTAATTTCTTCATGCATGTAGTTTGGTTTATTAGTGACATTTCACTAGTTCTTGAAACTTTGCTTCTTTATCACAGGATTTTTTGTTTGGTATGATATTATGATTTTGTCCTAAAATTTATGTCTTAGTATATTAATTTGACTAACTGTTATGTTCCAGCTGTTGTATTTAAGATGTCACAAATTATATTAATAACAATAAATACTATCTACAAATTTAGTTGAGGGTACTTTCTGGTGTTCCAGTCTAGCATTATGTTACACAAGAGCCTTCAACTGTAATGTGTTTATATCCATGATTGGTACCATATTTCCAGTTATAGTATGGCTTGATTTGGATAAGCCATGAAATAATATGTATACATGTTTCAAGCATTTTCAGGAATGTTTGGGATCAGTGGTGTAGCAAGGTTTTTGGCACCCATGGCAAGTATTCACAATTGCTGTCCCCAACAGAAATAATAAACTTTAAGATTAGAATTATTTGTTGAATTCACCTATTTTTGGCTCAGATTGCATGATTTCGAGTCCAGGGCCTTGAAAATATTATGCACAAAAGCTCTTGTATCAGTTGTTGCCAAATTTTGTTCATTATATGTCACAAAAAATTTCCTCCTAGAGTGTAGAGTGTAACAAGATAAATTGCATTTTAGTCTGAAGTGGACCAAAATTGCTGCAGCTTTTACTGAGAAAGTGTGATGTAATCAACCTACTGCAATTGTATGTTTGTCATGCCATGCTGTATAAGAGTACAGTGTTGTAATTTGTACACAAGTACCAGAGTTTTAGTTGAGCAGATTTTGAATGCAAAGTTTGATGAAAGTTGTTAGTTTAAAGTGCATGATCATATGATTTTATACTTGTAATTGGTTAATTTCTTCAGGGTTTTGTCATTATCAAGAGCAATTCATTTTGAAAGAAAGAATACTACATACAGATCTTTAACTGATGCCTCTATTGTATCTTCTTTCAGTACTCTTAATGTTGTATGTGTGCAAAATGATAAGTTTTTGTCCTCAGGCAAAAGGCTTCTGACCTGTCAGTCAGTTTGGTGTGTTTTAGGTTGAGCCATGACTACCAATCAGTATCACAATGTTATTGTAATCACATTGAACTCATTTATTAGAAGGTATATTTAGTGGTAAACAATTCTTATTTGTGCATAAAAAATGAATATGGCATCAGAAAGGTATAAAACCTTTCCCTTTTAAGAAAGAAAGATCAGATTTAAATTTTGGAATCTTAATGTTAAAATCAAAATGAATTTGTTCATTTTCAGTCTAGAATCTGAAATTTACTGTTTCTGTTCTAGAGTGTGAATGTAACATACAACTTGGTATACAGAGGCTGCTATAGACTGAGAATAAAAGAAGTACATAATCATATATATGTAGTGTCCTTTTGCTCACCACCTGTATTTTTAGACACCAACTTCACAAAGGAAAATATTTTCAAAATCAGTGATTTGGTAATCACCTCTACATATGATAAAAGACAGTAAGTAAACGTGCATTGTGAAAGGTAAATTTGCCTTTATGCACACAGTAAAAGCATATGGGCCCAGTATACTTGTGGCCTCACACATTCTTAATTTAGGCTGTGGATGTCAGTGATGCTGCTTTACCCCAGGGAAAAGAGTCTCAGCATCTGTGCAGTAGGAGGCTGGTTGGGCACCAGAGTGGTCTAGATGCTGTATAGATGGAAAAACCTCTTCTCCCTGCTGGGAACCAGACCACGAGTCCTCATTCTTGCAGGCTGTAGCCTAGTCACATACTGCCTATACTATGCCAGCTTCAAAGTGTTTCTGCTAAGTGCATGACTTGGTAAATGTATACTTGCAATCTCTCCTGTCATTCTGATTGGATTCTGATAGATATATGACCACACACAGTTTTTGGATGATAAAATCACCGCTTTTGTGTGTGTGTGTGTGTCAGCATGTTGGTGTTACCTGTGATAGGAAATTTAACAATATGAAATACATGCATTTTAGTTGCATGATATTCATACAAAAGCCTCATGACAATGAGTCACCTGTGAAATAGGTACTGGAGAACACATACATGAAGGCAGAGATTGTGGTGCAGTATGCCTGTGTGTATGTGAAATTTGAGGTTTCCACAGTGTTGATGTTGAGGAATTTGGGTTTCTGTGGAATGTTACACATTGTTGCTTCTGGGACCTGCCTACCAATGAAAATGATGATGCAAAACTTCTTGGAAATAACTTAAGAGGATTTGTTAAATTACCTGATACATTGCATAACATATCAGAAAACTAGAATACTCAAACCTATATTTTCTTTAGAAAACAAGTAATTTAGGCCTGTATTACACATATGACAGATATTATTGAAAGCATTTCTCTTTTCTGTAGGAACCACGTGAAGCATACTGTAAATGGCATTAGTAAATTGCATGTTCCACTAATGAAACTTGGAGCAAGTATGTGCCAACCCAAACAAAAGTGTCATGAGTGTACTACAAGTGATAGATGGTTGATGGGACTGGATGTAAGATATATTTATTGTTCTAAATTTTTTTTCTCTTCACTTTTACGCAGACTTTTAGGCAGATAACATTATATAAACTTGTGCAAGTAAAACCGAACATGAGTGTGAATTGTGTAATTAAAAGAATATTTTATTCTATATGTTTCTTCTCAAAAGTTACATTTTTACATTAACTTCAAAAAAATAAAAATACTGCCTGCTTGTTGAGCTTCTGAGAACAGAGTTTGCTCCATGGAGTTAAGAAGAGCTGTTGTGACATGTAATTGAAAAGGTGTTTTAAAGTGTATTGTACATTTGCTCATGACACAATTTAATGCTTATGAAAATTTCTTTTCAGTTGGTTGGAGAGTTTAAATGTAGACAAGGAAAGAACAATTCAAAATGTTCCTTGGTAAGTTCCAAGTTATATGCTGTGAAAATGTAGCATATCAGCTTATATATTAGGGGAAATTTTATTATTGTTATTGTCATCATTATTTATTCCTATGTTCTTTTTTACCTTGGTTTCAGCTTTTTTTTTTAATGCCGTTTGTCTTTAAGATCCTACTCAAAATTTGAAAGAGTTTCCTGTGGTTGGCTTTGGCTGTCTGTGGGAAAGTCCTACTTGGTGTGCATCACCTGCTAATGTTGTTTTTAGAAATGTTGGTGCATTAAGAATGCAGAGTGTCTACCTAACCAGATTGTATGTTAGCTGAAGTATTGTATCTGCATAACAATCACAAAAACAAAAATGATGATGATAACAACAACAACATCGTGTGTGTGTATCCAGTTTAATTGTGTGAATTGTATTTTATTGCTACGTTTTGTTTTGTACTGTGTGTCCTGGTCTTCCTTTCACTTGTTTGTGTGTTTTTTTATGCCCTTCCTAAGTGTAATGGTGAGTGACCAAACAGTGACTAAAGCTGTCAAAAAACATGCACTGGTACCACTGCTTGTGGCATGTGACTGTGGGTCACTGAGGTGTACTGGCAATTGAAAAAACCTCGCTGCTTAAAAGTTTAATACTTGGTAAAGCCCAACCAAGTTGATTGTGCATTTGTTAGACATCAAATAAAATAAACACATAATAGATTTAAAGTAACATGCTAATTAACCTTTCGGCGCCGGAATTATTTTTTTAATTTTAGCACATCCTGTATATAAAATGTGAATAATACAGGAACCAAATACGTTAGATTTATGAAACAAACTGCATTTTGAAGAGGAAAAAACGGAGAGTATGTACCGTGTTTAAAATATTCGGTACCTATATTTGTTGAATAAATATATAAAATGAAACGTTTAGAGGTTAGCAGTGCGGTACGACCACTATAGTCGTCGTTAGGCGTCAAAAGGTTAATGTAATAAAGTCGTATTTACTTTTAAGGTATTAGATCACTGAGAGTTTAAGTGTATGATGATGATGATGATGATCATCATGATCATCATTTCATCACCATCATCATCATCATCACAGCATTGGTGATGGTGGTGGTCAGTTGTCATTGTCATTGTTGTTGTTGTGCCCATTGTATTTGTATTTGTATTTATTGAGCGTTCGTCAAATCCATACAAGGCACATACCTAAAGGATACTGAACTTGTCATCTACAGTACAGTTTTAGCAAGAGTTGAATACAATAGAATAAAAATAGTGATTACAGTTGTAATAAACAGATAAAATTGAATAAC
>Ga0123357_10012400_pt1 | contig 10994 bp, 7 predicted proteins | sample TergutEmb28metaG_FD_89873 | JGI IMG/M metagenome (GOLD analysis project Ga0123357, IMG submission 89873) | Embiratermes neotenicus P4 segment gut microbial communities from Petit-Saut dam, French Guiana - Emb289 P4 | ecosystem: Host-associated > Arthropoda: Insects > Digestive system > Gut ... | reverse complement strand
ATTCTACTGCTATTTTGTCTTATTTCATATTCACTAGCTTTATTTTGTTTTTTCCTACCTTATGTTATGTTACCTTATGTTATTTTTATACTCTGCAATTTTGACGTGTTCTATATCCTGAGGAGTGAAGACCCCATGCTGTATGGATCAAATGAACAAAATAAAATGAATGAATGAATGAATGAACAAATATAGGAATCTATTTACAGTCGTTGTGAACCGTTTTCCAGAGAAAGGAATATTTACCTCACCACTGTCCTGGAAGACGTAAGTGGAAGTATAATTTCTGTGATTTAAAAGTAATGGACGCTGTGAAATGTGCATTGTGTTATTACAGTTGATTATGAACTGCATTGTGTAATAAAGTGTCGTTTTCTGCAAATTGTGTGAAGGTTACAAAATTAGGAAGGGAGGGATTGAGAGGACATATAGTTTGCATGGGGGTTTTCAGAAATGTTGTGCTTTGTAGGAGAGAGAACTGCAGGGAACAGAAAGTAGTACACATGTCATTGTTCACTGCTCAATGGAAGATACTAGTTGGGGATCTAGAGATAGAGGGAAAATATTAACATCACTTTGCATAAGGAATGATGTTGCTAATGGGATTGATCTGGCTGGGGGTGCCTGAAAAGTCAGAATTCATTCACTGTGTAATGTGGGAAGCTTTGGTACTTGTTGCACAAATGCTTGCTTTACAAGAAGGCAGTGCTGTGGCTGGATGATCATGGAATCACTGATAAGTATGTGGCAGGGAAGAGTTCTCTTGTCTTCAAAGTATCTAGACAACCTCCAAGGCAAGCTCAGCTCTGCTACCCATTCAGTCTGTACTCAGGGTAAAGCAGCTTGGTCAGGAAGCAAACTACTTATCTCCATCTAATGCCAAGGTTAACACCATATGGAGTTGTATATGCAGTACCTCTACACCCTCATTGTATAGTGCTTTATGAAACATGCAGACAGCTTTACTTTATATGAAGTGTTTTCATGTTAATGGTTTGTGTTGCTCATAGCACAGGCTGATGTGTGAACAATAGTAGGTGGATTACCATGTAAAATAATGTACATGTTGACAGGCAGCAGCGATATAATGCTGTTCCAAGTGGTGAAGAAATGACCATGTGGTTGTTGTCTGTTCATACTGTCATCTGGGACCTCTATGACTTCAGATATAACTTGTATATTGTATTACTCTTTGTATCATCATTGTTTTGTGTGCTGACTGTTGCATAACACTGTACAATGCTGCAACTTCATTGCACTGGCGTAGAGTGGACTGTGAAGAAAATATCACCATCAGGAATTAAGTTTTTTATTTATGTGTGTAATCATTTTTACGGCATACACATTTAATTTATTTCATGTGGTGGCAATTGTGTATAATGGAGATAGTTGTTTCTATTTTGAGAACATTAAACATAGTAAGTAGTTTCAAGTGTGTGATTCTCCTTGTGATATCATTTTAGTAAATCTGAAGTTAATCTTTTGTGTTTTGACCCTAAAATGAGTGTCTAAACTGCTTATGTTGATAACCAGGAAGTATTTCAGGTTATGTTTCCTGAGTTTGTTTGAGAGGCAGAATATGAAACACTGTGCACACAATTGGTTGAAAAAGTACATTATATTCAATGCTGCACCTGTAAAAAAAGCATACTGCTCTTCTGTAATTTGATTTTCCCATTCTGATATTTCCATCCACACTTTAATTGTTCTTAATATCCTTTGATACGTATTTAGGTGTTCAAAGTGGTGAGGATTCATAATGCAGTCTAGGTTAGGTCCTGTATAGTCTGGAACACGGTTATGAATGTTTTGGAGAATCATTCTGAGTCTGTCTTTACAGGCCATCAAGAGATAGAAGCAGCATATCCTGACTGATACCTCGGTACACACCAGTCAGATTTTATGGTCCAATAATGCAGAAGACTATAATATGCATTCTTAATATTATGCACTCACCATGCATTGTATCAGTACCATATTTATTACAACCAACTAAGTAAATGTATTAGGCAGTAAATACACATTATTTTACATAATATTTTGATCTCAGCAGAAAGATGTTGGAGAAAATATAATGCAAACTAATATGGTATATTACCTAATAAGTGAATTTAGTTTGTGTGTAGTAAATTTGAAGTTTGGTATTTTTTTTTATTGTATGCAAGAACAGGGGGTGGAGGAGAGGGTATTGTATGGGAGAGTGCCACTTTACTGATGTCATGCTACATAGTTCCATTAGTTACCACTAGCAGTATTCTTTACCGCCAGCGACTGAACCACGCCAGTTACATATAAAATTGACCACACCACTTATAGAAATGTAATACATTTCCATGGAGTTTCCATTCCGTAAGAAGTATTAATCCGTGGTCAAAACTTCTGAGATGTGAGCAACCCTAGTACCATATCATAGTATTTGCTAACAAATCTTTTGGTAGGTGGAATGGATGTGCATATATACAGGCTAGTTAGTGCTGTTTTGTCAGATAGATTGAATGATGTTAGTAGCAGGAGAACATATTTTTGAGTAGGTATTAGGCTGTGCTCCCTGGCCACAGAGAGTTGATTTAGATAGCAGCCTTATGTAGTGTATATTTTTTTTTGCAAGGAAATGTAATTTCTTGATACAGATGCAGCTGTGTGATTTTGGAGGTTTTTCACAGTAGTGTAGTTGGGGATTCAGTGTTCTTGGATAGGACAAAACATTATGCCACGGAAGACGACAGTTATCACGTGTAGCTGCCCAACTTCTTCTTGTCATTAAAGTTAGGTATGTTTGACAAACTTGGATTTTAGAAATTTTCTGTTGAAATTTTAAAATATTTCGTGTTACTGTAAGAAGTTAAATTTAACTGGCTGAGGGTAAGGTTAGAGGGGGGAATTTATGGTGATGATGAATGTTTTGGTTTCATAACAGTATAATTTTTTGAAAATCTGCTACTTGAGGAGCATCCTATACTAGGGACTTAATAGGTGAAATTGAAACAAAGTTTGACATAAAACATATGTCACACAATTCAGGGGTGTCCTGCCAAAGTTTCAACTACTGGTTGCATGTCTCATTGTCAACTGCCAGTTTTGTAAATCAGCCCACTTTTTGGATTCGAAAAAAGTGTTAACGTGTGGGTAAAAATATATGGTGTCAAAACAGACCAGGCTTAATTGGAACCAGGACAATTTTTAATCTGTTTAGAAACTCTTAGATACTGGCTCAGTCAACCAGTGTGAACTAGCTCTAGCACACCCTTGACACAGTTGGTGTAATGTTTATTTGTAATTTGCAGACTATGTTGTTACAAGCTGACATTTTGACAAATGGTTGGTATAAACATTGAGTTAGGATGTATCATTTGAAGACAGATGATATTCACTCTAGAGTGATCAGTAATTTTTCATATACTCTATTTGCAGGGAATATACATGATACCATTTTTAATCTTTCTCTTGATATAAAATATAAAATACAGTTTTACACTTTGAAACCATACTGGAACGTGACTTTGTTAAAGTACGTATAGTAGGATAGCATACATTTTAGCTTCTGATAAGAAGACACTTTAATATGAACTATATAAAAATTGCTGTATCAGTGAGCGTCTTAATTATAAAGAATATATTTGTAATAATGAGTCTTAACCGTAATAGTGTTTTATGTTCACTCTGCTAGTGGGTCATTGAAGCTACTTGTCTGCTTGTTAAATGTGAGTGAAAAATTGAGATGGATGAATGGGAATGCCTTTGCATTGTTTGTTGGTATCCTCATCTGCTCTTTTTTCTGTACTGATCCACAGGTGTTGAACAGTAAATTGTATATTGTGTATATAGTGTATAATATAAGGGCAAAGGCTTGTATTGTTTAGGTTCTCATGGTACTGACTATCAAGATTCTTGTCTTCTGGCGTTTATTCATTTGTCCTAATGGTGGAGGCACTGGTGAGTACATACCTACACTGGGTCACATTCCAGAAGACAGCAATCTAGAGTGTAGGCATGTTTCATGTGTCTTTTAGGTTATGAAATGTTAACTAGGTTGGTGTGGGGCAATTAGAATGGTGTTGATAAGTGTGGATTCTTTGTGGAGAAACACATGAGGTGAATATATTTGTCTGACTGGTGAATTGAGCTAGCATCTGTGAAACCCTTGCTGTTCTGCATGTGTCTGTCCATAAGCACATGGATTAGGATACATTATTTGTGTAATATTTGATGCTGAAAATTCTTACTAATTTCATGCCTAGTATTGTACTTTTAAACCATATTTGTGAAAATGAGGGATGCATGATAACTTAATGAAACTATCGTATTACATATCCACATCATAGGACAACGTTTTAGTTGATATTGGTCATGTGTGTGTGTGTATGTATGTATAAAATTGTGCACACTGGCTGGCTGGCTGGCTGGGATTCAGTCCCTGTTGCAGGCATGGGAAGTTTTGCTGTTCTCACCCTGTCCAGAATAGCATGCAGTTCACCATATCTCTTATCGAGTGAATACTGGGGTCTTTCTTGAGAGGTGAAGTAGACTGAATTAAGTTGAATGCTCACCCTCACTATTGCTGAGAATGCATAGTGTTTTACCTCCAGGCCTTGTATGTGTTTTCCTGACATGTTGCTATGCACAGGTGCAACTTACTATGCTTATCTCATTCGAAGCTCAGTATTTAAGACTGAGAGATTTGGTGAGGAGACATCATGGAAAATATTCACTTGAAAGATTAAGGCAGTATGAGGAAAACTTTACTCTGGATCTTAGAGAAAACGGGTGTGGAGGTGTGAAGAAGTGCATACTGGCATACTGTTGTGTGGCATAATATGCTCTAAAGTATCTGTGGAGTGGAACCTTTGGGTTCTGCTACCAGAGTGAATTTTTTGGTTTCTCTTACAGGCAATAATATGAAGTACACCTCATTTTATTGCATGATATAAGGTTACTTGCCCTTGTTGATTAATCTAATTTAAGTCTATAGAGTGAAGTAAATAATTTGGTATCAAATACAGGTAAAAATTTCTATTTATCACTGTGTCTGGCATAAAATATATATAAGTTGTATAAAAGAGTCATATACAGTCTTTATAAAATTAGATGCATGTTGGTTATACTGCAGCAGTACAACACTCTTGGCAGAAGTATACATTGTCTTATGCCTGTGCATATTGTAACTGAATTATACGTGTGTTAGAAATCATATTACATGAATTTATTTGTTGGGGGGAATGGTACCATGTAATTTTAAGTGTTTATGCGTACAGAACACAGAAGTATACATAAACACGTATGTACATACTTTGTTGACATCAGCTTTAAAACATTTTCACAACACATAGTGATTACTGACACTGCATTGTAGTTACAGTTAATAGTCATTTACAGCATAATATTTATGGGCATAAAATATATTTTCAGGAGGATAAATATATTTGAAATCTTCAAAATATATATCTTGAATGTATGCAATCTATTTTGGTGTCACCAGCAAATTCCGTTATTGCACAACTCTCGTCTGTACAGAATTCATGATTGTCATTACAAAACATTAAAATCTTCATATACTCGTTTATCATTTGTATCCATGTCACTCTGTTCTCAGAGTGCACTGAATCAGTGTGACAACTGGTGCATGATTATCATTGATGACTGACCTCAGGCAGTTGTAAATCATAATGACATCACCTGGAAAGAAAATGCAGAGATGTGTAATGGTTAAATAGTTCTGTTTTTACATATCAGTCACTAAATTATGAAATATGCAAATATCATGAAAATATGTTCACTGTTGCTCCATTTGCTACACAGTGAAGCTAATATGCACATTGTGTAATGCCTCAATGTGAACACATAAAAAAAAAGAAATGGGGGAGTAATAGATAGTGCTTTTATGAATAACACTTGAAAAACTGCAGCTGTGTGGAATTCTGCGCAATTGTAATATGCCTTGGCAATTTGCAAAATTTTGTTGGGTTCCAACTTCAGTTCAGAGTGGCTTACATCCAGAAGACATTTCAATACTGGTGGCTTATTCATTGTTTGTTTAGCATTTCACCATTTCAGCAAAATGGCCTGAACTTTCTTAGCATAAATCCTGCTGTTCATCTTGCTGTATGCAAGGGTTTTTGGTATTTTAATATGTCAATGGTAATGGAAATTCATATATCATAATACATTGCAATCATAGCTGACATCATACCTGTAGATGAATACTGGTTCTTGACATACTGATGACACAGATATGGTAGGTGTACATTGGGTGCCCCCGGTTCAGTGAAGAATAGGACATGCCCGGAACATACTAGCATTTGCACAGATGATGGCCCCAGTGAGGTAATGAGATGCACAGCTTCGTTGTTTTCCACTTACATAATTATCACTGAGTAAGTCAAGTCCTTGCATTTCCATGCGTTGAGTTTGGCTGTTGGATAGAGGAATGTTAACAACCGTGTTGGGAGGATTATTTTTCAAATAGTTTGGAAGTGGGAAATATAATTTATATTACTGAGTGATTGGTCCAGTTTTAAGGGATATGGGTCTTAATGTTAAGTTGTATAACAGGACATGTATGAAAATGATGACAAGGGTAATGGATATAGAAGTATGAAATATGTACATAAGAGAAAATGGGCAATGAGATACAAATTAAATAAACACATGATATAAGAAGAGTTGGATGAGGCACAAACATTAATAGCAACTAGAAAAAAGTAGTTATCTTGGTGAATGAATGATGAGTGAAGGGACTTAACATGCAGGAGGTACGTGGTAGTAGCTATTAAACTGCTGGGAGTCTACAGTTCTGGTATAGAATGTATAATGCCATAAATTGTATATTCATTGCCTGATTAATTACATGAACATTAAATGCTAATTCAGGATGAATAAGGACTAGAATAATTGAGATAGTGGTATTTAAATAGGCCACAAGGACATCTAAAACCATTATATGAATAAAAGGGAGATACTTGAGACTGACATTGCTTGTGGGGTTTATCCTTGCAAAGCAGACTTGTTAATATTTCTAGTTTATCATCACATGCAAATAATGGACGGGAAAAGATGGTGGCAGGGTTTATGGTCTGGCATGGACAGGGGTAGTATCCTCTGGACTTGGTGAGTCATCTCGTCGTGACTTGACCCTCACAACTGCCCTTCGTCCCACACCACCATCATCGAGCTGTTGAGTGTATTTAGGCCCCACAGCACCAGGTGTCTGCAGTCGAACCTTCTCTGGATCTCCTGTAGTCTCATCAGAACGCATCAAGAAGAACAACCCAAAGTTCAGTTGTGGAATGTCATAGAAAACAGTGAGGATGAGCATCATAAAGGTCAGGCCAACCAACAGGTACCCTGCAACAGTCACAACTTGTGTAGCGTAAAGTAACACGTAAGTATAAATCAGAAACCTACATGAAAGTCTGTTGTGCTAAACATTGCTTCTTCACTGTGTTTACTGTTTTTCAGAGTCATGTTTGTGAGTGCAACTATCTTTGGGTTGAGAGATATTGACATGTTTTTGTTGTGTAGTTTCAGCCTAAATACTGAGTAAACAAAACCTTCTTCAGAAAAATGTGCTTCTTGACATAATTTCAGAAACTTATTCAGAGAAAACAATATAATTCATCTTCATTGTTGCACCGTGCATTTCGTAGAATCATTTAATTAGCGCACCAACTAATGCACATATATATAATTTTTTACATTGAAACATTTAAAATTGCTCCAACATGTTTCAATCCCAAGATCATCTTCAGGGAGCTACGCTGTTCCTTGCTAAAGTCACATTTTTAAAATACATCATCAATCAGTGAGTGTATTTTAAAATTGTGACTTCAACAAGGAACAGCATAGCTCCCTGAAGATGATCTTAGGATCGAAACATGTTGGAACGGTTTTAAATGTTTTAATTTAAAAAAAATTATATATGTGCATTAGTTAGTGTGCTAGTTAAATAATGTAATTCATATTTTCAGTTTATTTACTTTTTATGCATGTGGTGGATGCTTAAAATAATCTTGACTACATGGCTGAAGTTAGATAGCCTTCTGAATAGTTTATTTTATGGCGGAACATACCATGAAGTTGAAGAATACAGTCTTCCTAGAAGTGATGCCCTGCTACCAGTATTTCTACCAGGCTACACAACATTACATCCCAGAAGATGGAAATCTCGAATATAATTTTCAAGCCAATGTTCAGAACAACTGGTTATGATGACTGAAATCTTATTATAGATCTACATGTAGATATTATATTTCTCCTGAACATACACTAACCTGTGATAGCAACTTTGTAAACTGGTCGGTAAGGTTGATTTGGAGAGTCTCCAGGAATGTAATCTCCGAGGCCAATTGTTGTCAGGGAGATGAAACAGTAATACAGGGAGTCAAGGTAATCCCACTCTGGTTCAAGAACTGCAAAGGCTGCAGCTGGTATCAGAAAGAACAGGCACAGTAACAGAGACCCTACAAGGAATAAGTGTAGTAGACGGATATTGAATGGCTGGTACAGGTGGCCAAGGCGAGAGTTGAGACACTGGAGCAGCATTGTTGTGGGAAGCATGAGCCTCTCAACTAGTGCAGTTAGCAGTACCAATGTCAGTGGAATTCCTAACATGGCATACAACATGCAGAATATCTTCCCTCCTTTTGAGAGTGGTGTCACATGGCCATAACCTAAAAGCACAAAAAAAAAATAATTGGAGTTACCTTTGTGACTATATTGCCTCAAATGTGGACAGCCATTTAAGGCCATTAACATATGCCATGTTGTTTTCTGTTTCTCATTACATTATAACCTAACATGTTTGAATTTTGTGCTGGACACCACATAGTACAGTATGCTTGAGAATAATGCACATTGAAAATCTGTTGTTTCGCATTTTATGTCATGTTTGGACAATAGTGGTGGACACTGTGAACAACTGTAATAAAAACAGCTTGAAAAAATTGTTTAACTACCATTTGTACTTGATATAATAGTTTGAAGTTTGTAACACGCTATAAATAAAGGATAAAAGCATGAAGAATGTGGTTATGCTGGAACACAGTTTATTTCCACCATAATTTCACACTGTGAGCAGAACAAAATGTTTATGTTTATCTTTATTTTTCAGCAAACCACCACTTCCTGAAATTTACACCTTTCTGATTCCTTTTATCAGAAAAGAATGTGTGTGAACTGGTGGCACTAAACTTGTGATGTTACTATAACATATGCTTTATGAATACAAGAAGTCTATTTATGTTTACTTTTTGTATTTCTGAACAGCTGCTTTTAAAATCAAGTGACTTTGTACATAAAATTTATTATCTCTTACGTTATGATTACTGTGTAAGTAAAACTTTCACGTCACAGTATGCTGTGTCATTAATTACAGTATTTATTAAATAACATCAATGACAGTTTGAGGAATTTTATATTTTGTTGACCGTGCATCCTGGTATGATCCTTGTAAATAACCAACTTGACGCACAGTATTTCATGTATGTTTATTTCTATTCTCTACAAGTTTCAGGCAGCCATGTGCCAATCATCAGGAGAATTATTGTATCAATGCAACATCTGGTTTATACCACTCTGTGTAGGTGACCGTCTGGTATGAATACCAGACGGTCATCTACACAGTGACATAAACCAAGTGTCACATTGATACAATAATTCTCCTGATGATGGGCACATGGCTGCCCGAAACATGTAGAGAGTAGAAATAAACATACATGAAAAATTGTGTGTCAAGTTGGTTATTTTCAAGAAGACTTTGGGGATATCTTTGTTGATCGTCTAAACAATACACCCTGTAGACAGTTACATGTCTCTTGTCTGTAGTTGCAAAAAAGCTCGACACTTCAAATGCATGCTGGGCATAAAATACATATGTGTTGTTAAATCCCACAAATGTTCGAAACGTGTCTTGATTGATCGATTTGCAATTGGGTTCGAGACCTTACGGTCCCAATGCACCTAGGCCTTAATTGACGGGCCCTTTGTGCCCATATCGATTTATGGGAGCCCTGTTGCTTTACTAAAGTTCCAGATGGCCCCCACACTTATACTCTTAATATCCTCTGGCTCCAAGAAGAAGGAGCCCAGATATGCATGTCTGAGTGAAGCCAAAGCTTCACAATCACAAAGAATGTAGGCAGAAGTTTCATCCTCTGCTAAAACGTTTCTTACTGTAGCAAATCTATAATGATAAATACCTGTTCAGATTATCAGAGACAGTAATGATCCAGAATAGGTATTTCATCCAATTTTTGTGTATATTTATATATATTTCCAAAATTTGCAGTACATCAACATAAAAGGAAATGACATGAAAGCTTTTTCAGTGTAACCATTGGCCTGTAATTTACAGTTTTGTAATTGTTGCCACGGATAAGGCATAATTATTACCTATAGTTGTGACAACAGTGCTGGAGAAAAAGAGAGACTGGCCAAAACTCCAGTTGGGTTCTCCAGATGCATTCCTGGCAGCAGAAACTCCCCGGTTGCTGGCCTTGACCACTTCCTCGATAAGCTTCTCTAACTCATCATCTGTGGAAGGAAACAGTTGCTATTTAATTCTTACATGTCATCACATTTTGTAATAAAACAAGCAGAGGTTTAGGTGGGTAATGCATCCGTGACATTTCACATATGCCCTTGCCACATATGGAGCTTTACAATCTGTAATGTAATAGGGTCTACTGTCTGTTCAGTTATAAGTTGAAGGTTAAAAAAACCAAAGGGGAGATCTGTGATGTAACTTCATTAAAACTTCCAATATGCAGATATGTTTGCTTGCATTCTTATTCAAGATCCATCCTTCCTTCTTCATCAGGAGAATTACATAAATTTTGAAAACTTTATATGTATAGGCTGCATGGTAACTTACATATAGGGTGTTTCAAAAAGAGGTTTACAACTTTGAAAGCGTATAGAAATTTATACAGAGGACATACACAACGTTTTAAACTGTCAAAATGTAGCAAAACACACCGAGTTTTACCTCGGATAGTTAT
>Ga0123357_10012399_pt1 | contig 10995 bp, 6 predicted proteins | sample TergutEmb28metaG_FD_89873 | JGI IMG/M metagenome (GOLD analysis project Ga0123357, IMG submission 89873) | Embiratermes neotenicus P4 segment gut microbial communities from Petit-Saut dam, French Guiana - Emb289 P4 | ecosystem: Host-associated > Arthropoda: Insects > Digestive system > Gut ... | reverse complement strand
GCACATCTTAATTTTTCATGGAAAAAAAAAAAAAAAAATTTATTTACATTGCGCTAGATTTAAAAAAAAAAAAAAAATAATAAAAAAAAAAACTCAAGTGTTGATTTTTGCAACACAAGTCGTATTTGCAGTGGGAAAAGTTACTGTCTTGTATGAATTTGAGTTGGTGACCCTAGAGGTTATGATGATGGAAATCATGGAATCTGAAGCAGGGAACTGTGTTACAAATAACACAGGATCAGTAAGTAGTTTTTACTTTAATGAATTTAATACGCATTACAACTTGTTGCTTGGTCCCAGCATGAAATATGACAAGATGTCTGCTTCTGCAGTTGAGTGTTGGCTCAGCATGAAGTGGGACAATATTGTGAAATGTGTTCAAAAGTTATGTGAGGGAAATTTTATTAACATAATACGTCTTAATAAAAAGTTTAATGCATGTGAACACACTTTGGAACTTCCTGTTTATTCATTGCACTGCAGGTGTGTAACCAATACAAAATGAAAGTTCCTATGTTACTGATTATTACATCCCTTGAAATATATGTAATTATCTAGGCCTATGTAACTGAGGTACAAAATTATAATATCATTTACATAAAGTGACATTGAACACATACTTAAAGCCAAAGAAATTTTTTGCATGCAATATGCAGTTATGTCTTACCTTTAGATGATATTTGGATATGGGTAGTCTTTAACATGCATGAAATGAGGAATATTTAATGTGCTGCTAGTGTGTAGCTATGGGAAGTCTAGGCTGCACTGAGAACTGTCATGGTTTTGTGGATCAGGAAATAAAATATACCCAGTATTATGTCAATAGTGTAATGAACTAAAATTTCTTACTTATGTACATGTTCTTGTACATAAATTATCTGTATGGGTTAGTCTTATTCTCAAAAGCTGCTCTACCCCACATAATTTTTATCTGTGAGGTAGTGTTATTAACTTCAAAAACTTTTACATTTGTTGATCAAGTATGTAGGTTAATGATGACATGACCATATTTAGAAAGTGTTCTGAGATAGTATTTCAGTGGTTTATATAACACTCTACAGAACTCTCCCTGAATAATTGTTTGTTTTAACATTGTCATTTAGTTTGCTTCAAAAATGTTGCAGCATGGGAAAGAATATGACAGCACATACCGTGTCATGTATTGAATGATTAAAATTCGTTACAGTTTAATGCTTTATCCATTCTTGAAGCTTTAGACATTACCTTTCCACTGCTGTGGTTTGAATACTTCTGTAGATTCCTTCAAGTATGAAATCCACAGTGAAATATGCTGAATGCAATAAAACAGTCTAGAATTGTTGCTGTGATTTATAGTTTTAAGTGCAAGTGTAATGTTAATACTTTAGGCATGTAATTAACTTCCTGACCTTACTGGCTTCATAATTTCCTTGAAGAGTATAAGCATGAAGTTCCAGTTTTATATTGATATCAGTGAGACATTGTAGGTTATAATGTCAGATACCAGATAGAATCTTAGTAACATATACAACATATGCATTGTTTTTCTGAGACAGTTGTATAATAGTAATATTATACTGTTTAAAACAGTATTGAAGGATCATCACCACAAGATGAAACAACAATTTGAAGAAGTACGTATGAATTTTTTTAGCAATTTGGTAATATGAGCACTGTTTTGGTATGTTTGTTCAGTTGTATTAGTTACATCCTAACGTTTGTGCTGATAAATAGAAACAAGGTGTACCATCTGTGTGTTGATGGTGAATACAGTTTCTTATTCTGTAAAAATCATGAAATGAAAGGGAAGATTCACAGATTCAAACACAATATTTCCTAGATGTTTCCCATATCTTAGAAATGTTCAAAAATGCACAGAGTTTTCTATCAGAAACTGTAGGGAATAGGCAGTATATTGTTTGAATTTTACTCTCTGTTTGTGAAAGTAGCTGGCAGACAGAAAGTAAACCATATTTATAAAACTATGGTAGGTGCTTGTGCATACAGTTAAGTGTAATTGGGACTGTTTGCCGTAAACTGGAAGGAACATAACCAAGAAGCCAAAATGGTTGTTATGGGGTAGTTAAGGATTGCTTTTGTAACAGGGTTAAGTTAAAGAAAGCTCAGGTACTGAATGTATTTTACTTAAAGGAATGGAGGATGGGGTGAAATGAAGTATGAATGCTGCAGAGTCTAATTCAGCTTCACACAACTTCAGACTCTCACTTTCTTAGTCTCTTTGTTACACTAAGCTTCTAGAGCCAACTTACGAGACATCGCGTGAAATTGCTCATTTTCTGTGTTCAGGAAGGTCTGCATATATTAATTCACAATTTTAAGTAAGGGAGAAATTACGTTGATCTTCAAATGATGTGTGCAGTGATCATTTTTCTGAGCAATTCCATGTAGAAAAAAGCAGATTAGTTGAAGTCATTTCATCTTGTGTTCTCAAGCCATTCCATCCTCATCTTTCTTGTTGTCCAGTCGCTTCAGCTGTGAAAAGGTGAATTTTATGCATGGTATTAGTTATGCTCGATGTTCTGGATTGGCAGCTATTGAATCTTCTGATTGTGGGTTTTGTGTGTGTGTGTGTGTGTGTATGTACATGCGCATGTGCGCATGCATGCACATGTTTGTATCTGTAATACAATTTCAATTTAATGTACAAATTGAAAGATGACTGTTTCAACAGTAGACATATATCAGCCTTATGTGACACATTGCAACAGCATACATGCATTGAGAAGCTGGTTGAGCGTTTAATTTTTGCAGAAGTAATACCATTGCCCCCAAATTAAAATCTGGCCAAATTGCCTGTTGTGAACTGTCATGTTGAGTGTTGCATTTAGTTTAGTTGCTGAATTGCGGATCAGTGTTTCATGTACTCAGTATAGCTGCTATGTTGATTGACTTTTTGTATCGTAGAGATAACTGTTTGTGTCAGCTACTTTAATGTTTAGTAACTCAGCATCGTATCCACAGATGGTATTTATGATTTCATTTGGGGTATTCTATTGACTGGCTGAACTTTGTATTTGTTTAGTGCCAACTTCGTAAGTTACTTTTTTTTTTTTTTTTTTTTTTTTAAGAGGTGGGGGGTTGCTGGGGATGGCAGTAAAATTAACATATTTGTTTGGTGGGATCCATATTGCAAGAGTATGCAGTAATGAGGTCTATTCAAAAGCATCAAGTTAGTTACCAGATTTTTGGCTCCAAGGTATTTTTATTGATGATCAGTACATATTGCATGTCTGTCCCTACTCTAGCTTCTTACTGAAGATGACTGATGTTAAAGTGGCACGTACAATCAGAAGACACATCACTAAGCCACAGGGTTGTCTTTGTTTATCCAGGATGGTTTGGAGTTTAAATGATGCAGTGAAACAGTTTAATTCATGTTACATTCCTGAATGTATAGAAATAATGAAGATCTTACAAAAGTGTGCCAGATGATAAGGCATATGAGTCCAGAATTTGTAAATGATGTTAATGCAGTTCTTTTCAAAATGTGGTGTTATTGTTGATGTGCTGTTAATTTCCGTTCCATAGAAGCATTGTATTACTTTCAGTATGTGATTTGTATCATAATAGGCACAAAGCTTATTTTCACATTGTCTCCCTGTATAGTCAATAATTACAGTGCAATTCCAGCCTTAGCCTTCTGTGACGCAAATTTCGCCATCATAAAAAAATTAAAATTAATTTTACAAGCATTTAGAATGTTTGACCAAATGCACAAAATTTTATACCTAAGATACACAATTATTTTGTATTGTGTAGTTCCCTGGGTTCAATTCCAGAGGCTTTGAAAGACAATAATGTGCATATTGTTTCAGAGGATCATTTTTTTCTTGCAACATTTCGTAGGGGTCAGAATCTGCTAGAGAGCTAGAGATATGTGTTTTAAGAAATAAAAATGCCAGTTTATCTAGATGCCCGGTTCTGATTGGTGTATCACTGAGGTGACATGCTTGAAGAGAGCTGTTGGCAAATTCTGTACCAATTGTCCTGATTGTTCAAGATGGCACTGATGTTCCCCCTTCTTTTTTGTAAACTGAAGACTCTCATATGATACAAACATTCCATACTAAGCTAAGGTGTTGGCATTGCATGTTGTAACACTATGGATACGCTTTAGTCAAGGATTTGGTAATCAAGCCTGACACATCTCTTCGTTAGGAACTTGTACCTGCACTGGAGTGTAGTCTGTCGTTACCTCAACAGACACTGCAGAGAAAGCATGCTTGTAGATCAAGGCAGCTGTGATTCCTCCAAGTATGGGACCCAACCAGTACACCTGTGTAACATTTAATTCTTGTAGGCATTGAACATAGTTTCCATGACATGCATGTTAAAAATCCAGTAAGATGTGTTATGTGCTTTTACTCATTTTATTTGCATTTCCCATCTTTAAGACATCTCACCTATTTGCATTGTTGTCTAACTGTCCACTTACATTTCTTCATTTTTTGAGTGTTGTATCCTACTGTGAACATTTTTGATAAATGGCTAGATTTATTAATATGAATTAGTTAATTTTTAAGCATCTCATAAATGGATATTGCAATAATACTTTCCATCATAATACAGAGTTTACCGAGTAATTTATTGTTTGTGCTACAGGCTACAAACTGCATATAAGACCAGAACTGTTACATGCCTTCATACTTTTTTCTTTGTTTCGTTTATGCCATTTTATTGGTTGCTTATGTACTGCCCTGTGAACAAGAAATTTCTTCCTACTTTGGGCTATATGAAAGGATGTGAACACTTTTATTCCACTGTTTTGTAATTTATTTTGGTGATAAGACATGAGCATATATTTCTTTTGCATCAATCTCAAACCAACCTCCTTAGTAACTTCTAATATTTTGTGTGTTGTTTTATGTGCTACTTATCTCTGCCTAATTCATTTACGTCACTTGAACCAATAGCTGATTCATTTCCAGTCCATCCTGATTTTCAGGGACTTTCATAATTGGCATTTTCTGAGGTAAAGATGTCCGAACTGCTTTTGTTACAGAAACATTTTTAGTAGAATAAATAGTTTTTTGGTACACCACATTTAGCCAGAATGTTGTCCATAATCCTTTCAGGACCAACTCAAGAAATATTTGTGTCTTTCTGTCATAGAGTGCTGCTTACTGTTTCTCATTAGTGTCTTCAGACTGACACTGAATACACCCATGTTTTATGGTTTTTGAACGTCCTGATTTTTCACTGCAGTTCAAGTCGTGTTGTGTACTTGTCAAAAGACCTCTGATGTTTGAAAAATGTGGGGTGAAGGGGTTGAGTTGTGAAGTTTATAAATAGTTGATATGCAGTACCATTATATTATTATTGTTTTTAGTATCTGATGAATGCAGGTCTTGTAATTTATCTGCTGGATAGAAATCTGCATTTGACAAGCCCAAATAATTTTACGTGTGTGCTAACAGAAGAATATTGAGTAAAATTTATATAAATCAAGTTGATAACATTTAACGGTTTATGTTAAACCCTGATTAAAATCTTGTATCTGTCCATGGAATTTCATATAATGATACAAGATGCTTACATTGCTTAGTGTAATTGTGCCTTAAACCTAGTGCACATCTTAACTTACATTGCTTAGTGTAATTGTGCCTTAAACCTAGTGCACATCCTAACTTACATTGCTTAGTGTAACTGTGCCTTAAACCTAGTGCACATCTTAACTTACATTGCTTAGTGTAATTGTGCCTTAAACCTAGTGCACATCTTAACTTACATTGCTTAGTGTAATTGTGCCTTAAACCTAGTGCACATCTTAACTTACCCAGTGATTGTCCCATATTCCAACGAGTATTGCAGAACCAAGAGTGCGTGCAGGATTCATGCTGGAACCTGTATAATCCAGCTATGGAACAGTGAAAATAATATTAGATCTTTTCATTGTGTACTTACTTATCTGTACTTCTGAAATGTTAGATAGAAATTGAAAAATAAAAACTCAGGGCTAATCAGTGGGACATACAGAAAGAGAGGTACTCCCTTTTTTTGTTTTTCTTGAAATGGAGTAATAATAGGAAAGAGGACATGTAATGACAGAAATTACAGTGGAATATTGGGACCTTTATAGGGTCTGTATTGCAAGACTTTATTGTGTATGAGTAACAAGAAAATGATTTTGTTTAGAAAGTGCAAAACCAGTAACTAGTGAACATTCTGATCACATTATGACAGTGACACTGTGAATTATGGGAGAACTGAAGAGTTCAGAGTTGCATATTGATGTGCGTACTTACCACAGCCAGGTGTCCCATAGCAATGGTAAGTCCAATGGCAACAGGAGCCAGCCCCTTCACTTCAGGGCGGTTCACATCACATACTCCAAATACCACTAGTACAAGTACAAATCCAAGAAAGAACTCGACACCAAAGCCTTGCAAAGGCGTGACACCTTTTGCAAGTGTAGTAATACCCAATCGATTTTGTGCATCTATTGGAGTTAGGGCCTGTAACATTTACATGGGTATTAGTGTAGAACTGTCTATTCTCAAGATCATATTGTTCTCACTGAAAAAGGCTGCAGTTTCACACCAGCAACATTTACAAATGATGATCAGACCATCATATATTGATACAAATCATGATAATTTACTTTTCAAGCATTTGATTAAACAACTTTAAAAACACTTGCACATTTGTAATCAGTTTTAGCAGAAGAACTTATTTTGTTACAGTCTTAAACACACCTGGGAAAATGTTTATTCATTTTCTTGACACATCGTTCATGGAAGAGTATAAAGGAACTGGTAAGTGGAATATAAGCCATCACCATATGTCTGAAAGAACGTCCACTTTGTTCAGTTTAGGTTGTTGAGCCTGACAGCCTAGTTACCATTACACTTTGGAAGTTCAAACAAACTGTTTATTTGATATTTGTGGCTTTCCCTTGCCATTGTTCTGCCATGCATTATATTCTTACACAAAGATTATCATAGCTGTTGTTAGAGGTTTATTTATTTTTCTGTTTGCTTGTATCTATCGTGAAACAAGGTCATTCCTGATTTTTTCACTGCCCAAATCTCAAGCCACATATCCCAAATTTACACGTTTTAATTTCAGCCATCCTGGTTCCCTACTATGTATTTTAAAGATGTGTGTTCAGTCACGATCTGCCTCATTTGTGCTTTCATCTCAAAAACAGTTACTTTCTTATCTGTGTGCAGGCAAAGTTTATGACTGTTACGATGCAGTAATATGTCCATCATGGATGATTCTATCATTTGCAACTGATATTTGTTGTAAAAATTGTCATGGTTGTAGAGTGTTACAACTGTTAATAGATGACAAAAAATATATTGCTGGGAGTAACACGCACGCACACACACACACACACACACACATGAGAGCTGACAAATTGTTTTGCTTTTTAATCATAAAAAATAAATGCTCCTTTTGTCAATTATGCACTGTATAATCTCTATAGTGTTGAGAAAATTGTAATGAGTTGGAGTGTAGATGTGGTTTGGATCACTGTGTACATTAGATCACAATTACTCTGTCTCAGTGTTCATGCTTCAGTTGTTACAGCTGTACATGAATAACATTACCTTAAGCACTCCAGTACCAGCAACTGCACCGAGGCATTGTACAGTGATGTAGAGCAATGCTTTGAGGATTGAGATGTTTCCAGCAGCTAGCAGGCCACACGTAACTGCTGGGTTTACATGTGCGCCACTCACATGACCCACAGACTGCAAACATTAGATGCGGTCAGTTTATGAACACGTATATACTTTTCTTTCTCATTTGTGGTGCTAGAAATATGGAGTAACCTATTTGTGGTGGATGTGTAGGAAGCATCTGCTGTGAATGACAAGCTATCAGTTATTCTTTGAAATGGCTGAGTTTTACCAAATCATGGGGTGGTCAGTTTTGTGCTGCAGTCAAATGAATCTATGGAGAAACATTTTCCAAGTGCTTGCAAAGTGCTTTTGGCTGTGATGAAAATTTACCAAAACTGTATATTACAGAACTATAATTTTAATGGCTGTTATACTTTGTGTGTCATGTCAAAGGTAAAACACACACTGGTTGTGTTTTAAGAGTAGGGTACTGAAGAGAGAAGGAAGTAACAGGAGATTTGGAGAAAACTACACAATGAAGAGCTTCATTATTGTTACTCATTGCCAACTATTGGAACTAAGTGTAGGTGGAAGGATAGTGTTAAAGTGGATTGTAAAGAAATTGGATGGCAGAATGTGGACTGGACTCATCTTGCTCACGAAACGGACACACAGTGAAATCTTTTGAACATGTTATCGAAATGTTGAGATTCAGATCTGCTCTGGGGCGCACAGTTGGTGCTGGCATGTCATTTCCCCAGAGTAAAGCTGCCTGGGTGTAAACCTGACCGCTCACATTCATCCTTTGACAAAACTAGGAATGTGTAGAGCAATGCCTCGGTTCCCACATATGCCTTCATTGCGTGCACAGGGACGAATATTACTCTTTATAAATTAATTACATTTAAAACTGTAGCCTCAGTTTTCCATAAAATCGTTTTTTCTGGCATCTGTTGTTTAAAACACTCTTCATTTCTAATTTTCTTACATAAATTCAAATATAAAGAAATTTGTTGCATTGTTCAAATACAGAAGAGGTGCTGACCGAAGTCTTCGATACACATTTTCTTGGGCTTAAAGAGGAGAGATGCTCCTGTTCTCAATATCGTCTTTATGGGTTAGCCATGAGAATGTGAACCTGCATGAGCGACTCCCCTTTTTGAAGCACACTGGTTACTATATGTACCACGCGTACCCATACTGTTTATTTATGTTTCATATCATAGAAAAACAAGGATTGTTCCCCTCATGGCATTCAGTGACTGGTATTTGCAATGGTGTTTTAGTGCATTTTCCTTTCACTAGGAACTGAATGTTCATATAGGTATTATTCAGGTGAATTTTATGTTTGAACAAGTTAAGTTTGCAGCAGAATAACATGTCTTTGTGCCAGTAATCTTGTTTATGTTTAAAGTTTTGGACCCACTGACTCAGAGCCACTTTCTGAGAAGAGTTAGTGTGGAATCATAAGGGCTTTTGATGTCAATAGACGTCGTGAGATGCTAATAAGCTCCGCAAACGGTTTGTGTTATTAGCAGTATTCACATTTAGGCATCTGACTGTACAAATATTCTGATGAAACGGATTGATACCAACTCCAGCCTCGTTCCTCCATTCGAGACATAATGCAAAAACAAAGAAACCACACTTTTCGGAAAGGCTCGACCACCCATATTGTTTGGTAATAAACGATCCTTTATGATAGAGATACTAATGACTTTGGGTGACATAGAATTAGAGTCAATACGCTTAATAGAATGCTGTTACGTTTTGTTTATTGACGAGCTGTGTCATCGTACTCTTTATATGAAAATATACTTTAAGCGAGAAAGTGCATATTCTAGGCCGTGGAGGTTTCCGAAGCTCTTTTCTTTAGAGTACAGTCTTCTTCGGGTCATGAGATTTCGTTTCTCGTTTCTTTGGTACCAATAGTGACGTTAAACTCATCACATACATGGATGCCTTGTACCAGTAGGAGGATTAAGACCCCATGTACACTAGACATAAAATTTTCAGCCTCCTGTGTTTGTATTATATGGAAACTATCGATGCCACATTATCTGCGCGGTTGTGTGCCTACTGTACCTAAGTAGCTTTTGAATAGATGTATGTTTCTTTAGTACAGTACATGTAGGATGAAAATTATAACACTAGACGCCATTCTACTGTTATCGTTTACTGCAATCAACAGTAACATCATGAAGGCCACGCGAACTCCTAATGTGAGACTGCAAATGGGACTCAAAGTGCGGTCTTTAATCCTCTTGTGGTAGGTACTTAATACGCATTCCTTCAACGCCTAATTTCCTTAAGGTTGTATTTTTGTAAGATTTAAAAAAAGTTCATATTGATCCGCTGTATAGTTCTTCTTTAGTACTAATAACTAACAAATCATTACATGGAATGTGGATTTTGATATAGAGATAAATTGTGAATAGAGACTAATTGTTGACTAATTATTGAGAAACACTTTTTTGTAGCCATATATTAAAAGAAGACAAATACGCCTACTGTACCGATGTCAACATATTTGCTAGATGTCTGTCGACTTTAAGGCGGGATAGATAGGATAGTATGCCCAGAAAAAATCGGTATTATTTTTTATTATATCTTGTTTTTATTTCCTTCTACAATCTCTGTAAAGATTTGTTAGACTGTCTTGTCAAACCTTTTGCTTACATTTTTCAAAATAGACCGATTTATGTGTTTCTGTTATTTCGTAGTGGGAGGTTGGCTTATAATTCCACCATAGTCAAATGTGTCCCGAATAACGTATGAGAGAGTGTGGTCGTTTTATGAGACTTAGTTGTACCAGAATTAAAATAGAAACGTTTGAAGTGGCCGGACCAATTTTGCCTGGTGGTGTCGCAATGAACAGAGGCAGGGGAGAACGTTTGGGTTGAGGCAGCTGGATAATGAGCTTCGTAACTTGTAGTGTATTAATACATGTTTTAGTGATCAAATCAAAGAGTTAGGTGGGCACCACGCGTAGCACCCTTGCGCGATATTAGGAACGCGTACCGAGTTTTAGTCGGAAAAAGGCAAAGACCAGTTGGAAGACCGTGGTATAAATGGAAAAATAATAGTAAAATTTGATATATAAAAATTCCTTATAATTTGCACAACTGTTTATTATTGTGTAAGTCATAGAAGAACTGAGGACATGTTCCGGCAGAAAATTCTCCCCTTATCCTCGGGTCAAACGTTCATTAAAAAAAAACATATTTGAAGATTCATTAATTATAAGATCGTATATAAAAAGAATGAGATTTTATGTTTATTGGACCGTGCATCATCCCGGTAGTTGAATAAAGAGAGACCAACTTGATGTCACTTGCTTTATTATTTCATTATTCAATGCTCAACATGTTTCGGATGTTAATACATCCATCCTCAGGAGCTTGCGACTTATTTGTTGAGTTAT
>Ga0123357_10012398_pt1 | contig 10995 bp, 6 predicted proteins | sample TergutEmb28metaG_FD_89873 | JGI IMG/M metagenome (GOLD analysis project Ga0123357, IMG submission 89873) | Embiratermes neotenicus P4 segment gut microbial communities from Petit-Saut dam, French Guiana - Emb289 P4 | ecosystem: Host-associated > Arthropoda: Insects > Digestive system > Gut ... | reverse complement strand
TGGGGGGGGGGGGGGGGGGGGGGGGGGGGGGGGAATTGGGATGTGGGGAGGTCGTGCATTCGCGTGATAGCACCATGCATCTCCAGTCTGCGGCATCAGTTTGGTGTCCAGTCTGCGGCATTCAGTGGCACGTCAGGAAACAACGCGTAGTCGGAGCAGTTGCAAGTGTATATAACGAGTTTCAAAAGTATGTGCTAATTCGTAGAAGCTACAAAGCACTAAGCACAACACGCGAGAATCAATATTTTTAAAACATCCTGTAAGCAAATACAACCAAAAGAAAACAAACACCAACCAACTACATGCAGCGGAATTCATATTGATAAACTGAGAGAGAATCTTTCTATTGTTTTAATAAGTTCCATATTCCGTGCATTAATTAGATTTATTATATGTATAAAACCAACAAATGCACTTTAATTTTATGATGGAATTTTAGTCACAATGCATTCACCAGCACGTTTCGGCCAGTAATCCAGCCATCTTCAGGGTATTGTTTTTGATACAAGAATACAATTGTACTTACATGTATCACGATCACCCCATATGATAAAAAATATATAAATTCTGTTAAAATTTTACTTTTGAATAACAATGTAAAATAATACAGGACAAGAACGGATAATTATAAAATAGTGGAATCCTTATAATGAAACCAACTAGATGAGCTAATTTCTAAAATGTATTTTTGGAATAAAACTCTACATGTTTCGGACAGTTCCTCTGTCCATCATCAGGAGTTTTTCACTGTACACACAGCAATGGAATAAGTCATACAGGTTTGCTGTCAGCAAACCTGTATAACTTATTCCATTGCTGTGTGTACAGTGAAAAACTCCTGATGATGGACAGAGGAACTGTCCGAAACATATAGAGTTTCATTCCAAAAATAAATTTGAGAAATTTGTGCATCTAGTTGATTTCATTATAAGAATTTATCAGGATACACGGTCACCTGAACGTCAAAATAGTGGAAGTTAAAAATAATTTTGTGTTTGTGGAGTGATGTATATGGCAGTCATATACTGAGTTATAATCCAGAGTAGGCCTATACGTGATGAAGGCACTATAGTCTGTGTGGTTCCGAGCAGTGCACCACACAGCCTATACATCACATACACTCTGCATTACAACTCTAACGTATAACTGCCATATACATCACTACACAAACACAAAATAATTTTTAACTTGCACTACTTTATAATTATCCACTCTTAGCTTATTTTATTTTACATTAATATTCAAAAGTACAATTGTAACTGAAATTATATATTTTTATATTATGGGGTGACTGTGATACATTTAACTACAATTGTATTCTTGTATCACAAACATCACCCTGAAGATGGCCGAATTACTGGCCGAAACATGTTGGTGAATATATTATGAATAAAATTACATCATAAAATTAACTTGCATTTGTTGGTTGTTTCTGCACTTTATAAAAATAAGTCTTTTTACTGGTTAACAAATTTTCCATCCTTTATGGAATTCTAAGTGGTTTTTATTTCGAACGCAAGTCGACTTTCGTCACACGATCAGAGAACCTTTCAAAGGAAGACTTCATAAACCTAGATCTGCAAACAAGCTATATATTATTAACAAAAGGGCTGAAACAAAGTGAATCTGGTCGTGACGGAAACCTATGCTGCAAGCAGTCTTCAGCAAACATTGGACCTCGCAAGAGAAATATTTCACCGGCACCCACGACATCAAACAGAATAAACGAACTATCAAGAGACGCTTTGAATTCATTGTAACAGGAATACGAACCTTACAAGGAGGTTGTAAGTCCTGTCTTAGCAACGTCAATTTAAGCAAATTTGATGTAATTTTCCACCTCATCACAAGCTCTGCAATTATGAAATTTGGCACTTAATAGTTGAGAACTCTCTTTAATGACCATTATCATTTTTAAACGCTATTTTAAAATGCCATTTAAAAATGTTAAAAAATATATCTGTTCACAGGCAAGTCCAAGAAAAACAGTCATCAACTACACAAAACCCTAAACTACAGGTGCACCAAATTTCATGAGTGTAGAGTTGCTCGTAACTGTTGAGAAAAATGTCTTCTTCTTGTTATAGGTCTTCTTCTTCTTCCTCCTCTTCTTCTACTTCTTATTTTCTTCTTCTTCTACTTCTTATTTTCTTCTTCTTCTACTTCTTCTTCTTCTTCTTCTTCTTCTTCTTCTTCTTCTTCTTCTTCTTCTGCTTCTTCTGAGATGGCACTACAGTCCAATGTGGACCTTCGCCTCCTTAACGGACTTCTCCCAGTCAGCTCTGTTTCTTGATCTCTCTTTCCAATATTCAATTTTGTATTTATTAATACCTGTTTATACACAGTTCCACCATCTGTTTTTTGGTTAAAGGAATGTAGGTTAACCAAAGCTGATAATATTTACCTTGTGAAGACGGGGTTTTACTAGCTCTCCTTACAGTTACTTAGTCAAGTAAAAGGATATTTTAGTGCAATACTTCATTAACGTAATTTCAGTGCAGCACTTCATTAACGCAATTTGCCGCAGCTGTACGGAACGAATCGTGGATACTCAGTTTTGAAACATGCTAGGTTCGAATCTCTGCTGGAAGCGGCCATCTTAACTAAAGCTTAATAATTTTCCATTAATATACCTCAAATCATTTTAATCATCGCCAAACTGGTCCAGTTTTAACCACTTCCAAATTCACTTTCACAAGCTTTTTATATTTATCCATTGTATTTACACACAATTAACAGCGGCAGAGTAAGTTAAATATACAGTTTGAACAGTCAAAGACGGTAAAGAGGTGATAAGTGCCTTCAAAATGGATATCTCGCTTACAGCATGGAAGGAAATAATTTTTTTGTAAAATTCATTCCACTGTGGTACGGCACATCACCCTTTAAAGATGAATGTCAGATCGCTTTATTTTTACAGGCCCGGTTCGTACCGCGCTGTAAACACTTTTGATCGCGGTTATAAAAACCAATCAGTTTAGGCTGTAAGCGGCACAAGTCGCTGTTTGTTCTCAGATAAATAAAAAACATATAAATACAGTGTGGGAAGAGCGTACAGTTGTTGAATGTTAAACCTGTTTGCGCATCACGTAACCAGTAGGCTTTAAAAGGTTAAAGCTGACACACGTGCTGACATCAACCACAACAACTGTTATTAATTCTGTCAATAAATGTTACATGTTTCGGTCTTACCGACCATCCTCAGGCATTTAAATACACGATTTTAAAACTCTATTTTAAATGTGTGAGATTTATAATACATTTGCACTTTTTCGTGAGTTTTAAAATCATGTGTTCATATGCCAGAGGATGGTCAGCACGACCGAAATATGTAGCACAGAGTGACAAGTTTAAGGAAGTCTGTTGTGGTTGACGATGGCAGGAATTAAAAATAGCTTAATTAATCAGTCGTCCTACTAACCTTTTTAGCAAACCCTTATGTAGCAATGTCCAGACTAGGCGTGGCTGGGGTTGCAGCAAGCATTATAGACGGATAAATGTGATTTATGAAGATAGTGGGTTTCAGGGCTCTTCCTTACGTATAAAAGCGGGCTAAGCGTGAAGATGAACACTAGTGAAGAAGTTAAAAACGCAGGTAAACTTAACCCCAACCCAGTGTCTTCATGCTGTGCTCCTCAAGCACAGGAACAAACTTAAGAACCAGTTTTATAAAAAAGGCTTATAACTCTTAAATTATCCACCCATTAACAAACTATACACATGCAGAAAATGCAAGGAATCTCCTTCACTTGCAATTATTGGGCATATGCCGTCAGGTAAGCTATCTACGTGGGAACACAGACGTGATTAACCGAAGTACAAGTGCACAAGTTTATAATTCTCTCTGCACTTTCATACGGCCAGAAGGTCCAAAAATAACTTTTTGTTTCGAAATGTAATTCAGAGCTCGGAAATGCCCTTGAGTAAAGAAGAAAGTTCAGAAATATACATTCTGGTTAAGTAAATTTCTGGGTTTTATTTGATTACTTTTGGTTATATGTTGCACAAGTCTACACAATGTAACATGTATAGCACTAATGGTTTATTAGGTATCACCATCGAAAGGAAAGCTCAACAAATATATTCAACTGCCAATATTTATGTATTTATTTTATATTACATAAATTCCTTAAGAAGCATTCCACATACGTCGAAGGTCCATGACTAAGCCAAGTTTTAGGATCCTAAACTACAAGTATTATGTTGTTAGTGTTGATGTTGCTGCAGTAAATTCGCTTATGAAAGTAAATAGCGAAGTGCTCGATAACATTCAACTGACATAAATTCAACTCATATATCATCAAAATTCTTCAGTTGTACCCAAAGTTACTGAGGGGAACGGCACACAGACGGACGCACAAACATGGGGCCAAAGCCTGTATTTTTTTAATAAAATACGAAAGCATAAGAAAATCACGCACAGTCCCTCGCCAAGCGGTCGTAACGAATTTTCCTAGATGGACGCAGCAAAATGTTCCCCAAGTAGCATGTTAAATTTTAGCAGCACTCATGTCAGTGGAGACAGTTTTCGTACCTGGCACGGATGAATGATTATCATGAGATCCGCTGCTATTGTCACACTTAATGCCAACACACTCGGAAATGACTATGACAATGAAACGGGAGATCAGACAATTTTCCGATGGTCTGCACAGGAACAGACATCAAGGGCCACATAAGCCGGTCAGCATTTTGATACACGCTTAAATTTCGCACAACGCTAAACAACAGACACCTAATCTAAATGTCGCTTTTGTTACACGTCTGTATGAGCTTCCTGCCGGGTCATGCTCTTCCTATGATGCCAGCCAACACTTCAAGTCCTTTCCGTTTTGAGGTGTCCTGCTGAAATGCTGCAACAAACTGGCAATATTTCCGCACACTAATAAAGCACTGACATTGACGATATCTAGATTAATTGCCATTATTCACACAACAATATCATACGAGGCTATCTGCTGTTATTGTTACTGTAAAACCGAGCAGTTCGTATAAGGGTAACGCTCTAGGGACGTACTGCTTTCAAAACTTCGTTTGAATACTACCCGGAATAACGGTACTCGTGGTTTCAGTCAGTGTCTATTGACTGATTATGGAATGGTACCTCGAAAGAGCACAATCGAACAGGTAATGACGTCCTCCTTTGTCCTTACTCCCCATTAATTATAATCGTCCTACGTAATGAGAATCAATGAAGTCAGAGGTAAAAGTTATTTGACGTGAAAGCTAAAAGTTACCGAAGTGCATATCCCTTCTGTTAATGACCTGACGGCGAACACTAACAGGTCTTGTAAATACCAAACAGATCATTTCGTCCACCAAACCAAGTGTCTGGCGACCAAACTGCGATTGGGGCTACTAATTACCGTACAAATTACATGGCAGGAGTGCAAAACTTCCCGGGTGACATCATTTTGTCAAGTTGCGACTAATATTTGTGGGTTCTCAATAAAGAACTTTCTTGATGTCAACTTCATGGCGCCTAGAATTTTGAGGTGACTATTTTGTAATTATTTGTGAACCCCTGCTACATGAGCTCTTACCCAAAAAAAGAAAAGTACAGAGGGAAGGAAATGGGAAGAAAATAACTATGTATTACGTGTATATATACATATGTGTGTGTGTGTGTATGTGTGTGTGTGTGTGTGTGTGTGTGTGCCGGGTAGCTCAGTCGGTAGAGCGACTGAGCTACGGGTTGGACGGTCCGGGATCGAATCCCGTTGGGGACGAGGATTTCCGTCAGTCCAGACCGGCTCTGGGGCTCACCCAGCCTCCTGTACAATGGGTACCGGTTCTTTCTCGGGGGTAAAGTGCGGCCGGAGCGTGCTGCTGACCACTCACCCCCTTCGAGTGCCGCGGTCATGGAAGAGTAGGGCTATACCTCTACCCACCCTCTGGGCCACACCGGGCCTGTAACGGGTCCACTTTACCTATATTTATAAGGTATTACGGTATTTTCCGACCGCCCCACTTCTTTCTTACACGACTGTACACAGAGCTACGTGGTGCAAGTCATTTTCCAACCACTCCACAACTTCCATCCGCACGCAAAACTACAATTCAGTAACGTGAGGCGATCTTCTTGCTTCCGTTGCTCGGTCCAATTCTCCTGTCGTCTTGCTTGGGATGTCTGCTTGCTCGCTGCAGCGTCCTCGTGTTTCGCTTTCTTGTTCTACCCGTACAAATGACAGTACTCTGCCATCAACTTGCACAATAAGGGGAAGTCATGCTTCGCATGCATTACACTCTACCATATTCACCCGTCCTCTAAATCTGTAGCATTAAAAGAAGTCTCTTATAACTAGTTTCAAACGTCTAAGAAAAGCATCTTCCTTGTCTATCAGCTGTCATTTCAGTCCAATATACTTCCTTACTTTCAGGCTTCTCAAATACTTAACAGCAACTACCGAAGAAAATCCGTAATTTATGTAAATCACTTCAGACTATTTTCCTATAGTGCGGCAAAAATAAGAAATAGTTTTTAGTTGGTAGTCTGAATGAAATTCTAACGAATCAACAACAGATTATCACCTTCCTCAACTACTTAGCAAATTATGCGCTAGCAATGTGTATGTACGCCCATTCGACAGAACCTTTCAAAATTGTCGGTATAAATTACGAACAACTGTACAAGATTTTACCTCCAGTATAGGAATGTTTTTATATACCTTCGCATTCACCTTTATCTCATACAAAAGTCAAACATTAAGCATAAAACATAAACCCTACAAAATTTATTTTCATAAGCTGTGTCTCTTCCCTTAGCAATTATACCTGAACGCAACCATTTTTCTTTTTGTAATAACCTGACGGCCATTTATTCTGTTACACGACGCTGCAAAAACATATACCACGTCAAAGATCAGTACGCCTGTCCGCAGTTCCAGAACACATTCAAAACTTAAGTCGAGTGCTAAGCTTTTTCACTCCAGAGCGCTCCACTTGTACTGATGCGTCGCTACAGTCTGGGACGCTGCTCCACAAAACCTGAATGCAATGACATCAAACAGTAAACTACACCACACTTGGATAGCACCAGCATTTACTATTCCAGATAAATTACTTGTATCAAAACAAGCACAGCGTAGTTGACATGTTTCCCGTTCGTGTCATTCCAATAGATTAAAGTACTGATACGTTTATTTACACATTCAGTCATTTCCGCTAGGCGAGTTAGTTTCGTCAGGACAGAAACGAATTCTGGGAGCAGCTTACCGGCCTCGACGACGGATCCTACAGTTAATTAACAAGAACGAATTAGTTTACAGTAGCAGATACAACTGATTTTCAACTTACTTCAGAAAATGACATTACTAAGTATCTATCCACTTCACGCCATGCAAGAGGGTCCTTCTTGAGCAGTTGTCGGCAGCTCATATAGTCAAGAAATTCCCACATTGTTTGAACCCGAAGGTTCATCATCGTGTTCATAACATCCAGTAAAGTGTTTATATCCTGAGTCAGATAAACACAACACACACCATACAATCTTCTTTCTTTGAAATAATTTCAAAACTACTCTTCCCTCCATGCCTAGGTCTTACGAGTAGTCTCTTTCCTTCAGGTTTCCTTACCAAAATTATTGACGTACTGCTTTTCTCCCTCAAGCGCGCATATGCTTCGCCCAACTCATCCTCCTTGAAAAGATCATTTTGACGAGCAGCACAAATCATTAAGCCCTTCAATATGAAGTTTCCTCCAGCTTCCTTTTACTTACTTTTACTTAACACCCTATTTCCGAACACCCTAAACCTATGTTCTTCCGTTAATGTGCGACACCAAGTTTCACACCCACATAAAACAACAAATTATAGTTCCGTACATTATAATGCAATTCGAAAAGTCTAAAGGAAACAATGAATGACTGGTTAATTGCATTGTTCACTCTGTTGGGTTTAAGTAACATTTTACAAAGAAGGCAGTCTCGTCAAAGGTGGATGTGTTTAGACTGCTCCGAAGGAAAGGGCTGACAACCCTGTAGCCTCATTTAAGAAATAACTCTCACAGATGACAGGTCTTTGTTGTAGTTGTTCCTGATTTACTGCACAATTGTACACGCAACTGAACCAGTTGTTACTATATTATTATGAAATTAAACCCTAAGCTTATTTGGTTATCAGCATTGTTGTGTAGGATACACAATGTATCCACAGAACAAACGTTCGTTCTGCACAATTGCATTACACATAACACTGCACACGAGCTCTCACGGAGTAGCTTCTTATCGTGTTTATTCATTACATTTAACATCTAAATGTGCTTTTATTGTCAAACAAATAACTAAATTTCAATGTCGTGTTAGTGCTTGTATTACTGTGCACGGTTGAAACAGTGTAGTACGGAGCCAACACCTTCTTTGGCCCTCAAATGTTAAAATTGCACGTACAGTGTGGTTTTTCGAGCAATGTCGTCTCTTGTTGCAGCCTAACTACACAGTCTGTCTGTCTGATAAGAGTGATAATGTTAATTTATTAGGTGAAGAATATAAACACATAAAAAAACCACTGAAATTCTATTAAGCTACAGGAAGGCGCTTGGCCCAGATGTAAACGGGTAGACAAAGAGGTTGACGACAATGTCTCGCCATCAAATGCAAGAACAATCATATACTACACTTGTGACAAATTTGAAATATTTTGAAACGACAGTAACAAAACAAAGTCGAATTCACTAAAAAGTTAGGTAGGTTTTCACCCTTTTCATAGGCCACTAAAGCCTTAGGGTGAGTAGAGGTATAGCTCTACTCTTTCTAGGACCTCAGCACTCTAGATGGGGTGGAGGGGTCAGCTCCACGCCCCGGCCGTCTCTACCCCGGGGAAAGACCCGGTATCCATTGTACATGAGGCTGGGTGGGCCCCAGGGCCGGTCTGGACGGGCGGAAAATCTCGTCCCCACCGGGATTCGATCCCGGACCGTCCAGCCCGTAGTCAGTCGCCACTAAGAAGTTAAAACCGACGAAACGTTGGGAATGCTGCCTTGTCATCAGTTCAGTCGCCTGTCTGAAAATGTAAACATCACGACGTAATTGCAACATAAAATGAACGTCAACTTCGTCTCTTGCATGAACAGAAGGGAGAATTTAGAAGGTGGGAGATCTGAAGTTCTCACGCCTTTGAAGGCAGTGATCTTCACCGTTCGAAGGTACTGGGGAACAGGGCACTGAGGGAAATTTTTGGACCTAATAGAGAAAAAAACAGGAAGCAGGAGAAAACTGCAGCATGAAAGACACCGTCATTTATACTCTTTTCTTGATCATACCAAAGAGGATGAGATGGGCCAGGCATGTTAACCGGGGTAATCTGGATCAGAATAGTGAGTGGTCAGTGGTTGTCCCCCCGTGAACACCACTAATGGGCATTTTGTTTCCATGAAGAGTGGAAAGTTACTTACGCAGCTTACCAATTACTAACTTCTCAGGAAGGGCTCTTCCATGGAATTAGTTGGTTACGTGCTTAGTCAGTAATACCTGCTACTGACTTAAAATAGAGCACTTAGGGCTGAAAAATGTTTTTTTCTGGAAGAAAATGCTTTGGTATAAGCACCATTTGACTACAGATCTCTTGGGCATAAAGTAAAGCTGCATTAAAATTTACTTGGTAATTCGCCATACCTGAAAGACACACACTATACTTCAGTTCGTGAAATTAATCACAATAATTTATATATATATATATATATATACACACACACACACACACACACACACAGAAGAATTATTGGCATGTATCTTCTTTCTTAAAGTTTTCCAGCCTGGCTTTTGCAAGAGAGAGTAAAGGTCAAGGTACAGCTGGCAATTTCCGCCTCACGAGAACATAGGTCTACGTGGTACTCACGTACAGCCTCCACACACTCTTAACCTCGACACTAAATCGGGTCAATGGTCAGCTTCACGCCCCGACCACTTAACCCACGGGAACTTGAAAGTGTCAGAAGATCAATTAATTTATAATTTCGAACTCCCTTCTTCTCGTCACATTTAACTTTGTACAACGCGACAGGAGCTCCATATATTATTGCTTCTTGTCCATTAAAATAACTTGGCCAATTATAATGATGTATACCATTTCCTGCTTTTCCGTAAAGCAGAAAATGGTCCACCCTGTGCTTGTATAGTTATATGGTACAGGACATAGAAAGCAGACTGCCATTTCGAAAGAGTTCTAACTACAGGCTACAACGAAACTTGTCTCTCAGCCCACCCAGCATAATTAAAGAAGATATAAGACCAATGTAAAAGATGGGATCCCATTGGTATAGCGAACGAATGTATCTTAATTAACACCATCTCTTTGTAAGCCTGATGATGGCCGAACAAGGCCGAAACATGTCGCTTAATTAACTAGTTGTAGATTTGCAACTGTTATTTGTGTGTTGTGTAAAGACGGTCCATTTCAATAAATTTGTAACATATACACAACGGGATGGAAACAATCAAATCAGAATCAAATTCAAATAATTACAATGGGCACCGGGCATCTTTCCCGGAGATAAAAGCGGCCAAGGCGTGGCGTTGACCATCCACCCCATCCAGCACCGAGGTTAAAGAAAGGATAGAGCTATACCTCTACTTCCCATCTGGGCCTTCGTGGCCTGTTCTGGGGTGAACTTTACCTTTTCACCTTTACCTGTTCTAAGGAGGAACATTCCACTTTCAAACCGGGAAAAATAAATCCACATTCTTTGCAGATTTAAAAGCAAGGTAAATGAAACGGAAGAATATTGAAAATGTGCCCTGTTCGCCATAGGTTAGCAATCAGTTCTGCATACAAACAAACTGCAGCATATTTTTTGTTAAGGCCCACTGCTGTGCGCCTCACTGATTATCCAGCAGCGAGTTATTAAATGACAAAAGCGTCATTCATTCACGGCCTTGATATGTAGAGTCACAGCAACAACACTGTCCAATAAAAAGGTGACATTCTATCTCTATTATACGTGCCCGAAACTAGGTAACGACTTCACTCATCTAGTTACACGAGGCGCAGTTATAAAGCA
>Ga0123357_10012396_pt1 | contig 10996 bp, 8 predicted proteins | sample TergutEmb28metaG_FD_89873 | JGI IMG/M metagenome (GOLD analysis project Ga0123357, IMG submission 89873) | Embiratermes neotenicus P4 segment gut microbial communities from Petit-Saut dam, French Guiana - Emb289 P4 | ecosystem: Host-associated > Arthropoda: Insects > Digestive system > Gut ... | reverse complement strand
GGAATGGAGAAAATTACATAATGAGGAGCTTAGGGATCTTTACTCCTTACCCAATATTGTGCGGGTGGTAAAATCGAGAAGAATGAGATGGGCAGGGTATGTGGCACGCATGGGGGAGGGGAGAGGTGTGCACAGGGTTCTAGTGGGGAAACCTGAGGGAAAGAGACCATTGGGGAGACCAGACGTAGATGGGAGGATAATATTAAGATGGATCTTCGGGAATGGGAGGGGGTGGAGACTGGATGTAATTGGCTCAGGATAGGGACTGATGGCGGGCACTTGTGAATACGGTGATGAACTTTTGGGTTCCATAAATTGCGGGGAATTTCTTGACTAGCTGCAGAACCAGTTAGCTTCTCAAGAAGGACTCTGCTCCATGGAGTGAGTAAGTAAGTAAGTAAGTAAGTAAGTAAGTTATTGACTGACGCATAGTATTTATTTTTCTGTATACAACAGCTTTGGATGTGTCTGTGTTCACACGAATAATCGACAGTTAATATTTAATCATATTCACTGAAAACTAGCTTCTTATCATACTCGCAGTGGTGCAGTTTATTGAACTTACGACACGGCGTAATAAGAGACCCAACATGATCCAAACTTACATCATCTGCTACTAGAAGACGTAAGGCAAAATATGAGGGTGGCATATTTCAACAAAATGTGGGAAGAGAAATGTTTCTGTGAATAGAATATTGACTACGAAAATATGAAGTTCCTTTGAACAGACCTCAATACATAGGCACTGACGGACCTCGCGTTATGACGAGTTTTACAAATGGCCTTGTGGGAAAACTCGCAGTTGTTATTGCACCCCACACCAAGAAGTCTTCGTTGACGAAATAGTAAGAATGCAATACGTTGTAAAAATATTTCTCATCAATCCCTAACTTCATTCATTCAAGACGATTCTATCATCGACAGTTTCCCTCTTCGTCCTCTTTCCGATATCCAGAGTGAGCATAAAAACATGTTATATTGCACAGAAATTTGCTGGTTGTCCTGCCACAAACGGTTAGACGCATTTTATGTTCTGATAGGGGAAAGTATGTCGTTCTTGGCAATGAAACACCACTTTAACAATATAAAAATATGGACTTGTAACGAGATCTGGCACTTTGTTTATATTACAAACGAACCTTGAGAGAATATTTGGGACTAAGAGGGACGAGGTAATAGAAGAGCGGAGAAAACTTCATAATGAAGATCTGAATGATCTGTGCTCCTCACCAAATATTATTCGGGTAATCAAATCGAGAAGAATAAAATGGGCTAGGCCTCAATCACAACAAAATTCATACCTTTTCATGTATGTTGTGAATGCATCTGACTATGGCCAAAACGGCCGAAACATGATGTAGATGACCAATGAACGCATAGTGTTCTAAGAGTTGTGTTCGTCTGGCAATAAATACAGACAGCAATTTAGATTCTTTTCGATACAGATTTAGATCTCACACAAGATTTATTTTATGTTATTTTTGATATCGTGATATGTTTACAGTATTATGCATTTCTATTTACTTTTTAAAATTCTATGGTCCGGCATCAAATCTCTTCGCTCACTGTGGCCCGAAAGCACCAGAGTTTGACATGTCTCCATAATGAGACTTCCAAGGAAGTAAACCGCAGTAGCCATTTATCCCTTTATGCATGATAAAACCGTTTATTGTCTCCTAGCAGTCAGACAAGGGAAGAAAAGTGGAGAAAACAGGAGAGAAGGAAGAGTTTTACACTACAGATGTACCTGAGTAGATTTAGGGCTCAGTGTACAACGGCAGCGTGTCTTGATTTATCTGAGTGAGAACTCGTAATAACAAATTTATTCTTAATCTGTTTAATCAAAACGGTATTCCTGCACAATGAGGTAAGGAGCGATGGACACGACAAAACTATGCACTGATCCGCTACTTCGAAATGTGACTAAAATGTCTGTAAACGAATGTTACCTCTCGAAAGCACCCTTGGCAGTAAAGTGTAGTGGTTAGGGAGAATGTTCCAGTGTTTCATTGAATTCACTAGTTAGTCATCTGTAAAGTAGCAAACACAACAACCTTCGTCCCATATCTACACAACAAGCAAATAAATAGCGTGCAGACCACACATAGTCAGCAATAATAAACGTAATTTACCGACCATTACGCTCAGAACGGTATTGTACATGATAAAGGCTCAGATAATGTTCACATTATTAGTCACCATCTGTACAGTAACTCTCCTCATGAGTTCCGCAGCATTACTACACTGAACGGAAACTGATATCCAGCTGTCTTTGAAGTCAGTCCACAATAATTTTTGTTTCAGTTCGGAAGGTCAATGGATCGAACTACCGATTCCGATTCTACCGTGTAGATGGAGGCAGAAAGTTCCTCTAAAACGATGGTAAATATATACCCGACTATACGGCAGTAATAATCCCGAGGGAGTTTTCTGTCAGCTAACTGATACGATATTATGCTACGAACTAACTGCCATGATACAGTGACAGAGGCTTCTATCAACTACGTGCCATCATATTATGTCATGAGATTTCTGTCGGCTAACTTCCATGGTATTACGCCAAGAGTTTTCTATCGGTTAACTGCTATGACATTATGCCAACAGGTTTATGTCAGCTACCATGACATTATGCCAAGAGGTTTTTGTCAGCTAAATGCCATGATATTATGCAAAGAGGTTTCTGTCGGCTAACTGCCCTGACACTACGCCAAGAGTTTTCTGTCAGCTAACTGCCATTATATAATACCATGAGGTTTTTCTTCAGTTAATGCCATGATATAGGTTTCTGTCAGTTAAATGCCATGATATGTGAGGTTCTGTCAGTTAACTGCCATGATATTATGCCAAAAGGTTTCTGTCAGCTAACTGCCATAATATTAAGCAAAGAGTTTTCTATCAACTAACTGCCATGTTATAATACCGTGAGGTTTTTTTTTTCAGTTAACTACCAAGATATAGGAGGTTTCTGTCAGTTAATTGCCATGATTTATGTGATTTCTTTCAGCTAATTGCGATGATACTATGCCAAGAAGTTTCTGTCGGTTAACTGCCATGATATAGGAGGTTTCTGTCAGCTAACTGCTATGATATTATGCCACAAGTTTTCTGTCGGCTAACTGCCATGATACAATACTGTGAGTTTTTTGTCAGTTAACTACCATGATATTAAGCCACGAGGTTTCTGTTTGCTAACTGCCATGATATTATGCCAAACAGAAGAAACAGCAACAAACGTGTAGTGATTTCCAGAGTGGCTTCAGGAAGTACAGGAATGTAACCATAACTTGCGAAGCTGTTCTACATCCAGACTTTTCAACACAAAATATGCGAGTACGAAACTTATTAAATGACTGAATGAAGACACTAACAATAAATTTTACATCAAACTTATTTACCAAATTATGGAGTATTCTGTTTCGTTTTCGTACTGTACAAGTTATATCATTTTGGATTTCACATAAAATACTTACTCAACTTCTTGTTAGCAGTGCGTGTGTATGCGTGTGTGCTTGCGTGTACGTAGTATAATGTGAATTTCCGTCTCGTTTTAAGCGCATTTATATAATAAAAACAACCTTAAAGTTCAATATTGCGATGCAGTACACATGATCTGATGACGACTGAGAAATTGAAATTATATTTCCGGCAAAGGCAAGAGAATTTTCTTTCCTCCAAAGCGACCACACTGACTCCCTTTAATCCAACCAGCTTCGTATCCAACGGGTAACCCAGGTACGTTCGCAGTAGGTAAAGCGCCTGTAGTGTGGAGCTCACTGTTCGTCTCCATCTAATGCCAAGCTTATGAAAGCGTGGTGCCATACCTACATTCATCCACACGTCTTCACGGCGTGGTGTTTAATTACACACAGCAACTTGACGTCTACTTTCTACTTTACAATGCCCAGAATGGTGTTTCCCAACTTTTTCCATAGAGTAACTTCTAAAATAATTCTTCTTATCCCGAGGAACGGCTGGCTATGAAAATATTTACAGGCCAGAGGAAGTTGATAGTGGGGAGTATTTCTTTCGCCACCTGTGAGGCGGCTCTGTAACAATAAATGTGTAAGGAACACAGACAAAACACAGCTGAACATAACCCTATATATTTACTGACCAACAGAAAACAAAAAGGCAATATGTACCCCATGGACAATATTCCAGTATCGTCAATTGCTGGACAAAAAAATTCCCGCGATATTTCATTAGCTTTTAGGATTTTTTCACTCTATTTCAAAATTGTTATGTACTTTATTCCACGATTTCTGACGGAACCCTGTTCAGGAAACAGGGGTCCAGATCAAAGAATGGCGTACACAGCGCACACTGCGGGTCAACTTACACACGTACAATACAAATAATGCTTGATACGAGAACACTTCCTGGTACTTTTCCAGTTCTTATTGTTTTCCACTTTCTCTTCTTTCGGTTTGTAATCGGGACTGACTGGTCGGCTTGCTGAATACTACAGAACTGTAATGGATTTCTCTCCATAGTGGCATATCCGATATTCAGAGCGTATTTTAAGTTCAACGGACCTACAAAGGGATCAGCGACAGACAATCCAAACATCTTATGCCTGCTGTCAAGTCATCAATAAAATACTACACAAAGCTTCAGTCTAAATCATGGGTTTCCAACAGTTTTGTAGCGAAATATTGCGGGTTCATTCGCGGACCGCATGTCGACAAATAACCATACGTGGTACATCTAATCGCCCATATTATTGTCTAATTTGTATAGTATACGCATAATTTACAAATGTGGTTGCAGGCCACATAAAAACCTGGCGGGCAGCGAGTTGGAGACCCATGGTCTGAAAGGTAGCAACAGCAACGTTATAGCCCCAGAAAACGACAGTCTTCGAAAGTTACAGAGGGATCACTGTAACATGAACTATACAGCTTACGAGTGATTTTGTAAACGTCATCCCGTTGTGGCATATCATATTCAAACTAATATACCTGGTGCGTCAGCCATAACTAATGTTATTAGTTCCATCAATACATGCTACATATTTCGGTCGTACTGACTATTTCCAGGCACTTAATACATGGTATTTAAAACTCAAAATAAAATGTATATATATTTTTAATTTGTGATTTCACAAATTTAAGATCCATACGCATTTTATTTAGAGTTTTAAATATCATGTATTTAGTGTCTGGGATGATCAGTACGACCGAAATATGTAGCATGTATTCAAGGAACTAGTAACATTTGTTGTGGCTGACGGCAGCACGTATGTCAGTTTTAATATAAAGCCTACAAAAATATAGATATGTATATAAATTACTTATCTCACGAACCGCTCTGTCTTCTACTCCAGTTAAACAGTGCTGCAAATTTTGTAGACGTTTTTATATCTAGTAAAGATCGGAAAAGTCAACACTCTTGTATTCACTAATTAATTCGTATATCAAACGATGAAAGTTTATGTACCTCGTAAACCGTTCTCCCGTCATCCTCAAATAAATAGCGCCGGAAATATTGTAGATTTCTATCCGCAGTTAAGAACAGGAGAGTTAACATTATTTTATTTACTAAATAAATAGTATGTAAAAAAAGCTATAGAACTGTCCTTGTGTTTAATTAATACCGCGCCTTTTAGGCATACGGAGGAGAGAAGGTACAGCCACGCGCAACTTTAACCACGGCAGTAGATGGAGGTGAATAATCCGCTTCAGGCCGCGATCGCTTTAGCCTCGGTACCCACTGGACAAGAAGTTCGGTGATCCCCAGGGCCGGCCTGGACGTGTTGGAGAAGACAGAGATCTCTTGCCCCTGTACAGAACTGTGTCGTCCAGAACGTAGCCAGCTAACTACTCGGACTGAACTACCTTGGCAATCTAATTATGTAAGCCGAGTACAGCCAAAAATTTACAGTAACCGCTTGCGGTCTGGTTTCGAGCTGCGGTGTCAAGTGATGAAGTCTTTTCATCAGTACATCAAGTGTATATCCATAAACTGAATCGATTTATATTTTGACATATAAAGGCAGTTACGAAGTTGAAAACAGCAGTTGCTGCCTTGAGTTTGATGTAATTTGTATATCACTGTTTCGTTCATTCTACCACAACGGTATTTCAGCTACACTGGTTATATAATGAGATGGAATGAAATAGAAGATAATGGCAAATTGTACATACGTAAGGATTTGCAAGAATCGGAAAGACAGAGGAAGGCTAGGAGGGACCTGCCAATAAGCAGTGCGCGAGTGTGACCAGTGCTTCCACAACGCAATTCTACGAATTTTACTACTCGACCAGCGTACTCTAGCATTCTAACATGGTTGTTCTACTGTGTTTACGTGGTTTCAATTGGTAGACATGAAGACCATAAGGGCAAAGAAGATCTACGATCTAAAAAAAAAGAACCAACAAATGCGCTTGGGTGTATGTATGTAACTGTATTACATAATTAACACTGACATGTTTCGGCCACTCATGTGGCCATCTTCTGGGCGGTGAGAACAAGAATACAGTTACCATTATAATGTGTCAAAATCACTCCAAAGTTAAAAATTGTATAATTCCTTTTTAAAATTCAAGGTTTAATGAGTATAATATAGATGAATATAAAACATTAGAAGATAAAATCTGTTATACGTAGAGCACAGTTCTGTGCAATTAACTACTCGGAACTAAAATTTTAAGTAGTTTACTGTGCAGTCTATACGATCGCTCATCAATCTGGACCATAAATCACCACATACATTATCTACATCATTCCACAGACCTATACGCCACGTACAACTTTTTATCTTCTAGTATTTTACATTCATCACTATTACAACCTTTAAAGTGATTTTAAACAAAAATTATGTTTTTAGCTGTGGAACTATTTCGACACATTATAATTGCACACTTATTCTCACCACCCTGAAAACGGGCATATAAGTGACCGAAAAATGCCACTGGTTACTATGTAATAAAATTATATTCATGCACGCAAGTGCAATGGTTGGTCTTTAAAAAAAATTGTACATTTAATTAACGCACGGAACATATAAATCAAAGATATCTGATTTGGGGTAGGCAGTGAAAAGTTAGATTTAAATAACCTAACAAAATTTGAGAGCATCCTATACCTGGATAGGTTCGAACTCAGGGGTACCAGTAAAAAAATTAGCACTTAAGAGAAGGCTGTCGTTTCGGGTAAAAAACACAGCAGCAAAAGAATGAATTTAATTTATTTATTTATTTTTTCCATTTTCCATTCCGTGCATTACAATTCAATTACAAAACAACTTGTGCATTTGTTGACTTGAAATATAATTATTATTATTATTATTGTTATTATGTTAAAATTGTGTAATTGTGTAAGCAGCAACTTTAGCAGGATCAGTCCAACTTCACTGTGAGATTTTCATGTTAAGAAGCTCGAGCTAATTAAAAATTATACTTCCTCTTTGATTTCTCACATCACCAGCCGTTAAAGCGAATTTATGGGACACTAAACGCTTAAACCAATAACCACACACTTAAAAAGGCCTTAAAAGCATCCCCCCCCCCCGTGTGGCATTTGATTTTCAAGATGGGGGTTAAGTAACTTCAGTGATATGATTTTTGCTGGGGGTAGCAGCTGTGACGTGTATTGTTACAGCATGAATTATTCTCAAACAAGTGTGTCGCCTGGGTTGCTTTTTTCCATAGCCAGAAATTTTGGTTACACACATCTACACCATTTATGAAACATTTTTCAGGATCGCATTACAGACGTTAGTCTCCGTACTGAAACACAGATTAAATAAACATAACATTGGTGATTACAAGGTGGTGATTACAAGGCATTTCTATTTCAATTTTTTTATTTAATTCGTACTTTTTCCCTCAAACCCGGGGGCGGCGAAGATGCCTGGTTTGTCCCCTCCCTTTTGGCGCTTATGGTCTCAAACAACGGCGAACCTGTGGTACCACCAACGTAACGAATGTGATACATTTCCACTTGAGAAAGGCGGTGCAAAATTGGCATGTGTATGACACCCTGAAAACGATAGCCATGTTCAATGAAAAGCGTCATGTACTTACCATACGGTGCTCCTTCCGATTCCCAAGTTAAAGTTCCGCGATGGAAATAAACCCTGCATCTCTTCTTTCGAATAACAAACGTGTTTAAGAGTACTGGATCAAACACTCCTCCCTCCAAACCCGACATCTTTGGTGCACTAACTTAATGCGTTTCCTATGCTGAGGCAAATACCCCTGATCCGTGAACAGGACCACAACTGTGACAGTACTACCATATCGACTCGCTAAAGTAAATAGTTTACCAAATTCTCACCACACGCAGTAGAGGAGCCATTGTCAGTAGATTATAGTCCATGGCCCACCATCTACCGTTAACGCCTTGAAACAAATCGATACTAACTCAACCAGGTAATGTACAGCACTTGAGAAAGTTAATGTCGATGAGTCATTTTCGAACTTTTAAATACTTCAACATTTGTTACAAATTGAGTTTGTTCACACTAGAAAACTGCATTTTTTATCTTTTCGCCGCACATAGGCCACGAATTTATTTGTGAATATTAGGCAGATTTGAGCAAAGTCTGCTTTATAAAGCCACACGCTCAGCGCTGAAATATTTTAAAACCCGATAATTCGGAACATTTCAAATAAAGATATAATGCGTGGCTCATTGATACATGGTGATGTTCTAGAAACACAATAAACATCACTGGTAACGACGAATTATTAAGAATGGACCTTACGACGAAAGTTATTTGATGAAGAAAAGTGTCAATGATGTAAGACGTAGTTTAAAATATTTCGAAAGATGCGAACCATAAAACGACAATTCTAAATTTTCACGAAGCATGTGCGCATTTCGAACAACTTCAATATTCGTGACACGTGTAGGACGTTATTTCTTGGGCAATCATTACATGTCATTCTACATGGTGATTGCATATCCGTACAATGTTTTTTATATTCATCAGCATACGAAATGCACAAGTACTTATTGGAAATGCCAATTTTTATTTAACTGTTCACATGTTTACAAAAGCGGAGTATGCAAAGCAATTTTTTTTAAACATTTTCGAATCTTCAGATCCATAACCTATCGTATTAGCGTTGTTTCCCATCACTCCTATGTTGCTCCTTTATATATAGAAAACACGGGGAGAAATATTAACTGCTCCCCAGGCATGTGGCGGGAAACGGTTTAGCCAATGAGCTTCGCGATACAAGTAGCGTCTCAGCCCCGGCCTTGCGCGGTCTTGCTGCCGAGGGAGAAGGCCATTTTGTGAGCTGTAGAGAGGTTGAAGGGATTGAGCGCGTCTTTGTACATCAAAGTGTTTAAACATTTTTACCAACATTTCTTCTTATCAACCCCAAATGGCTGAATTACAAGCAACATCAGTTTCTCAAGAAGCCCTGTCAGTCGCCCAGTTGGAGTTAGGAGGAAATCCAAATGCATTAGCACTTCGAAGGCCGTTCGATCCTGTGGCACATGAGTTGGACGCTTCATTCCGTCTAACACGTTTTGCTGATCTGAAAGGATGAGGGTGTAAAGTCCCTCAGGAGGTTCTTTCGAAACTCCTAGAGGGACTTCAGCAAGATGACAATAATGCCCAGGACGAACATGCCCATTTCATGCATATGGCAATTCCCCGAATTGGTAAGTCCTGTTTCATCTAGTGCTGCAGTAATTTTAGCTCCGATCTGTCGCCATGATGGCATCCAAAATTTTCTTGACTTGTATTATTCGATAGTATTATATCATAACTATTTGTTGTGCTGCTATTTTTGTGGATGAGTTGGTACTTAGAGTATTATCAGAATTCTTTTGCCACGGTTTCTACTCATAAGTCAATATGTACGTAACAACGTCATAAAGAACTTCCTAGCCGGTGGTGAAAATATTTGTGCATGACTGTCGCCGGCAAGAGTTCCGGGCGAGTATGTTAATACGCAGCGCAGAAGGGTGGGTTTTTTTTTTTTTTTTTGGCGTTTTTTTCCTGGAAAAAAAGGGGGGGGGGGGTTTGTTTTTTTATAAATAAATGGGGTTTTTTTTTTTATTTTTAGTTAGATAATTAATAAAAGTTTTATAATGGATTCTTTTGGGGGGGGTTTTTTTATTGTGTGGGCAGAGGGGGGGGGTTTTTTTTTTTTTTTTTGGCGCGTTATTCCGTGATCAAAAGGGAGAGGAGAGTTCGTGATTCTATAAATGAAGTCGGTTCATTTTGTGAATTTTAATCCTGTGATACATATAATGCATGGGTATGACATGCGTTACCACCCTGGCTCTGGCATTCCCGCAAATAAATTTCAGCACCCGTATTGCAATGCTTGTGTCGTGATGCTCATGAAATTGCATGGTAAAGTTCCCACATTCCAGATTACTAGTTTTGGATACTGTACGAAAAAAGCAAGATAGTGTAATTTCCACTAATCGTTGATTGACATTATGACGAGGGGAAGAAACAAATATAAATTGCGTGAAACTGGATGATAGACAATTGACGTCGCTGTGTGACATCTTAAAAGTGTCGATCCATTTATTAATAACAAGCGCGTAACACGGTAGTGCCCCAGGTTTCGACTTCATTCCTGCTTTGGGGAATGATGATGTGCCTCTTTGAAGTCACCCTCTTTTCACTACCTGCCGGCCTTAACCTTAAAAATATTGCTGTTGTCAAACTAAATGCAAATGACGGTTAGCCATTTAAGCAAGTAGCCCTAATAGAGATAGACATAGACAGAAAGTATCATACACGACATGACCTACATTTTAATAAGTTAGGCAAATTGCTGTTCTCAAACAAAATAGCTCAAGCAATATACACCATACTAGGTAATAAGCTAAAGCAAAGCACAGTAATGAGTGAAAAGTATGGGATCCAAGGAGATGAGAGTGAAGTTGATGGTAGGAACTGTAACCAAGGAAACAAGGACATTAGTAATGATAGAAATAGTGAAGAAAGGTTCATCCTGGATGAAGATGAGTCAACAAGAGATAATAATGGTGACAAGAATGATGAAGAAAAGTTTAG
>Ga0123357_10012395_pt1 | contig 10997 bp, 7 predicted proteins | sample TergutEmb28metaG_FD_89873 | JGI IMG/M metagenome (GOLD analysis project Ga0123357, IMG submission 89873) | Embiratermes neotenicus P4 segment gut microbial communities from Petit-Saut dam, French Guiana - Emb289 P4 | ecosystem: Host-associated > Arthropoda: Insects > Digestive system > Gut ... | reverse complement strand
ATGGCTAAAGCTGCATTTAACAAGAAGAGGGCTCTTTTTACTAGCACATTGGACTTGGAATTGAGGAAGAAGCTTGTGAAATGCTACATTTGGAGCATAGCTTTATATGGTGCTGAAACTTTGACGCTTCGGGCGGTAGATCAGAAACACCTGGAAAGTTTTGAGATGTGGTGTTGGAGAAGGATGGAAAAGATCAGCTGGACCGATCATGTGAGAAATGAAGAAGTATTACTGAGAGTCAAGGAGCAGAGGAATATCCTACATGAAATAAGGAAACGGAAGACTAACTGGATTGGTCACGTTCTGCGTAGAAACTGCCTTCTACAACGGGTTATTGAAGGAAAGATAAAAGGAGGTATAGAAGTGACAGGAAGCCGAGGAAGAAAACGTAGGAAGCTGCTGGATGACCTTAAGGAAAGGAGAGGATACTCTCAGTTGGAGGAGGAAGCTCTAGATCGCACTATGTGGAGAGCTCGATTTGGAAGAGGCTTTGGACCTGTCGTAAGACAGACTACTAAATGAATGACCGTAATATAACTTTAGCAAGGAATAAAGCTCCCTGATGATGATCTGACAAGATCGAAACATGTCGGAGTGTTTTAAAGTGTTTTATGTAAAATTATTGTGCATTTGTTGGTTGATGAATTGAAGTGATCTGCCAAGAAAATATATTTTACTAATAATTTCATACACTTAATACACAACATGTCAGATTCTATCACCTCTACCAATCACTGTCACTGTCTTCATCTTCACACTCAGTGACTTCATCGTCCTCACACTCTTAGCATTCCCATCCTCTGCACAGACATGCCACAACACATCATCAGTCTCATCCATTGCGTTAGATATACAGCACTTCTTAAAACACTTCACAATAACTTCTGGTGAGATGTGCTGCCATGCCATTATGATCCATGCTGACTAAATAATATATTTATATTTCTTAGTTCATAAACTTAGCTGAACCCACGAACTTCACAATTTTCTCCACAGCTTGTGTTAAAATTTTCAATACATGTTTTGGAATTTTGTGTTGTGTCTGTGAGCTGATCATTGAGTTTGTGGTTCTTTTTATAATTCTTAATTTGCGGATTGGTCCAGGTTTACCTTTTGAGTCTTGTAGTTAATTTTTAATTTTTCAATAGCCATTTTTCTGTTACTATCCTTAGACTAGATCTGTTCTCAGGTACATATCTTAAATGTTTACTGTTGCAATCCTGCACAGTGACTTAGACTAGTTCTATATAAGAGGTCCAACAGCTTAGGTGCTTTCTTTGTCTGCTTCCAAAAGGTAGCGCTTCTTTAAAAAAAAATGACGACAAAGTTCAAAATATGAAGATTGTTTCAGTTAACTTTAATCATGCTGTACTCTCAGTTTTGTTTAAACATGAAGATTTGGTGGTGCAGTGGCTGAGAAGCTCAATCTAAGGGGTAAATTTCACCCTAGAATGGGCAATGAAGGCCCAGAGGGGGAGTAGAGGTATAGCTTTACTCTTTCTTTAACCTCGGCGCTAGATGGGGGTGGGTGGTCAATGCAACGCTCTGGCTGCTTTAAGCCCGGGAAAAGCCCAGTACCCATTGTGTAGGAGGTTGGGTGGGCCCCAGGGCTGATCTGGACAGAGGTGGAATATCTCTCCTCCTTGGGAATTCAATCGCTGGACCGTCCAGACTGTAGCGAGTCACTAGACTGACTGAGCTATCCTGGCCCACTAATTTAAGGAGCACACCAGGATATTTGCTTCTTTGCCTGAAAATGGAGAGCCACCTACTGAAATGTGCTTCCTTAAAATTAGATTCTTGATGAAGTCCAAAATAAGAAGATTGTATCAGTTAACATTAGTCATGCCCTGCTCTGTCTTTTGTTTAAACATGATGATTTGGTGATACAGTGGGTCAGAATAGCTCGATCTAAGGGGTACACCAGGATAGGTGTTTCTGTGCCTGAAAACAGAGAGCCACCTACTGAAAGGTGATGGATGGGAAGTCCAAAGTAAGAATACTGTGTCATTTAACATTAGTCATGCTCTGTTCTGTCTTTTGTTTAAACATGACAATTTGGCAAAGCAGGTCTTGGTTTGTCTCTGTGTGGTCTGGTTTGGTACTGTATACATGGATTCAAGGTGACCTCACCTATTTAAGCATCAAATTTAAGGAAAAATCCTTGTCTTTCGTTTGAGTAAAACATTATTTTCCACTTTCAGTTCTCCTTGTTTAACTACTACAGTAGGTGTAATTAATTAGTTTTTGTATTTGTTTGTCAGTAATAAAATATACTTTCAGCGTATTCATAAATGCTGTAATGAAATAAATTCTGATATGACATTTTACTTTTACGATGAAACATCCCCATTGATGTTAACAGATCACAAGTATATGCACTAAATCAGTCACATAAAACACTAGGTTTTATAAGTTTATTCATGCTACATATATTGACCCCAACTGCAAGCCATCATCAGGCCTTTTGTAAACAATGATACAGGAATTACAAAAGGCCTTATGATGGCTGGCAATTAGGGCCAAAATATGTAGTCACGAATAAAGTGATAAAAACTAGTATTTAGTGTGACTGATTTAATACACACACTTGTGATCTAATATAATGTACGTTCATTTTAACAAAAAATGAATACTGTTTCAATGTTTGTTACTTACAAGAACATTAATTTATATTTATTTATTTGCAATACAATTTGTGAGGCACAAAGTGATGAACCCCAGCCCACTAGCCATGTAACTTTGGAAATTTGACGTCTTACATTCACACAAGACACGTCTTACATACACACAAGACACGATGAAACAAACACCTTGACCACCCTGACCAATACAAAAGCAACTTACATGAAAACTGTATTTTTATCTTACTATTTTAGTCTGCAAATTAAACCACATAAGCCTTGCTAAGTATTGCCAGTATTTTCCAATAGAGAAATGTTTCAAATAGAAATGAACAAGGCCACATCTAATATTCAGACAACTCACTTGTGCTTAAATTATACAGCATAGTACAAACTTCTTTCAGCTCAATTATTGTGACAACAAAAATAATCTCAATAATTTTTTATAAGCTCAGGCTACATTTTTTAACCAGAAGCATTAAAAATTTTCTTAAGAACCTCTCACATAACCATTAATAATACTGTACTTATAACAGGTACTATATAAGTGTACTTGCCATTTTCTTTGACAGTGGCCAAATATATGAACATGCATGCTGATTAAAATTTGATTTTCTGGTATATGACTGAAGGGTAGGGGATGTAGAGCTTAACATAGATCTTTAGTGTCAATTCTTCACACCAACAACTGTAAAATCAACACCTGCAATACCAACCACATCGGTAGCAACACCCATAACCTCCATAGTATGCGCTTGGACTGCCGTCCACAGAACTCTCATCACTCGTGTATTCTGAATCATATGAGCTTGATGATTCGGATTCTGTTCCAGTTGAGCTTGCACTGCTGACATGGATGTCACTACTGTTATCTCGGCTAGGGAAATGATGTAAATATTAGACTGAGGATGGAAACATTGTTACAAGAAATACAGTTAAATGTTACATAACATTCAGTCATGAAAATTCACAGCTCTTGGGATATTATAGCACACTCACTGGTGAACAGTTACTGACATCTTGGAGGAGCATAGTGCTTCCATCTTCCGGGTCAGGCATTCCAAGACTCAGCTTGGAATGACCGACCTGAAACATGTAACTATTGACTTATTGTATTGTAACATTCCAGAAGACTTGAACACTGCCAAGTCTATCTCAAATCTTGCATGTTCAATCTTAACTACCACCAAAAAGGAAGACCCTATCAACCTATCCACTTGTCATTCTGTCACACAGACAAGGTCCCTTGAGAAGCTAACAGTCGCGTAAGATGTAAAGAATTTCTTTGCATTTAAAAAAAAAAACCTGAAGGTTTTTCGTCAGTATGTTCACAATATTCCACCACTGGTCTCCATCCTCGGTGAGATGATTTGTGCCCACACCCTCCTGCCCTGCTTCTTTAAGATGCATTTTAGTATCATACCCCCATCTACACAGTGCCCATACTGGCACCTGTAAGATATAAAGGGAATATAAAGGTTCAACCAGTGAGAATGAAAATTCTGGTCTACTTAATACTCTGCCATTTGACCCTTGGGGTACAAGGGGCTCCATGTATTACATGAAATTTTTCATTGTTTTGCTTTACAAGGCTACTTATTGGCAAATAAGAGAAAACACTGCAAACCCCACTTTATTAACAAATCATGCAAGACATTTTGACAAACCTTTGATCATCTGAACTACTAGTGGATTCAGAACGTTGACCGCTGCTTCTGAGCCATCTCTGAGGCCTGCGAGAAGGCTCACCATTTGATTTGGGGCCTAGCAGTTCTCGAACTGAAATTATACACCATCTTTCGCAATACAATAAAGTACAGTTTCAACTGTATCAAGGGAAATGGATGAAATTCTAGCTCTGAAGAGATTATTACTATCAAGTTCCTTGTCAGGAATTGTGAAAGGTTCATGAATAACACTAAATAAATTTATATATCCGTTTCCTTTCTAAAAATCTATGCGACTTATACAATAAAGCAAAATAAAGTGGGGAACAACTTTGTTCAACTTACTTTGTACTTTGTTTTGTTCAAAGACTCAAAGAGTGCAATTAACACATGTACATGTTCACTGTCACTGGAATTTTGTATTCTCACATGGCAATTCTTCAACAAAATTCACAGAGTTGTGTTGAACATTTCAAGATGCCTAATTTTCAGCACTGCGAGCATATGACAAAATTCGTAGCCTACAAAACCTCTATATCGGCTTAGATTTTAACTTAGAAGAGCCCTGAAGTTTGAAGCACAACACTATAAGTTTTGTACATCAGAAACTACAGCTATTTAATCATCAGGTGTTCCGATTTTTATTATTGCTTTTAGGTTTAAGACTAAAGTTGCTGCAGATGTTTTGCTGTCAAAGTTACAACATATTTAAAAAGGTTTCTGTGACCATTCATTAAAAAAAAAAAAAAAAAAAAAAATTACTTTTTCCTCAATTTTAAATAAATTACAAAAAAAATAAAAACAAATTTAAAAAGGTTTTTGTGTCCATTAATTAAAAAAAAAAAAAAAAAAACTTTCTCTTTCCTCCATTTTCAATCAATTTCACAAAATGTTACCTCGATAATGTAAATTTGGTTTGCGACTATCACAAGATAAGATGTGAACACAACTGTTAAGGAATGTGTAGAAGCAACTAAGGAGGGGAAATGCACTAACCACACAATCAGACAGAAAATGCTGGTATAGCAGTAACACTCTAGACCTGTATTTGGGAGGTGTCTTGTTCATCTTGATGTGGACACCAGCTATCTGAACTATGGTTTTTAGTGGTTTTGCTCAAGACAAATACAGTGGGCAGTGCTACAATGAACAGTGTTTATGTATAAAATCAGGATGCTACAACAGACACAGATGCTACACTGAATGCGGAGGAATAATATTTGTAATGGAAAGTTCAATTAGAGTTTTCACTACGGAAAGATTGTTGATGCTTTTCATGTGCGTTAGATTGTTTATGCTTTTCAAGCTTACATGTACATTGTATAAAAGTTAAATTAATTTTATATTATTTTTACACTTACATTTTTGGTTTATTATATTTTTCCTGTTTCAGTGGTTGTGTTGGATAGTAAGTTTGCTCTAAGCTGTGGGCCTGGAATGGATTACCCCTAAATACATACATTTCAATGTATGCTAGAATGAACAGGTGCTAAAATGAACGAGGTTCTAGAACCAATTATGTTCGTTCTAGCATACCCCACTGTATACTTAAATTAGGCCACAACAAGGCCTTCTTAGATCCTTTCACATTCATCTGTCACCCTATTATTTGACACTATGTAGTTCTGACACTGACGGTGTCACAAAATAACTCACACAGAAAGATTACACCTTCATTTGCCTCTCGCCATCCACAAAAGTATCGCAATGGTATATATATATATATATGTCTGAACATGACACACATACCTTGCCTGTCCTCAATGACTTCTTGTCTCCGGTTCTTCATTTCCACTGACAGATTTTCAACCATTCTGTCTATAAAGTTATCAAAGACAAGTGACCTATTTTGAGATGTAATTTTTGTTCGGCAGATTGGGCAAGTTTTCTCCTTTTTCTGCCATTCTACAATGCAAGAACGGCAGAAAGTGTGAGCACAGTTCAGTGTAGTGGCCTGTGAACAATATAAAGGCAATCCATATAAAGATGAAATGTCTAAGAATTAAACAGATTATGACAGAATTATAAAAGCTATTCAGATGTAATAATGATGCACATATATTTTGGACCACCTGTGTAGTAATACAGTACAGTGAACCTAAGGCTTTACAAAAATCATGAATCCATTTGGACAGAAGAATTGGATGTCTGTCCCATGAAGTCTTGCCATGAAGATACAGATGACTAGCAGAACCAACAAACAGTACAGGCTATACACATTACAATTAGTTAGCCTTTGACTTGCTATGTCTTGATTTATGTTGTTTTGCATTTACATTGTTTGCTCCCAGACCCAGCACATTAAGCCAAGTGCACAAATCCATATGTATGATACTGAAGATGTCTATGAGCTGCTGACCTCCCATAATCAGGAGTTCATGCTCAACCACCTTGTTGAGATTCAGTAGCAAACCACCCATGAGGAAGCTCAGATGGAGCCTAAGGAGAGGGTCATGATGGTTACAAAGTTGACTGAGGGGCTTGGATTCACAAGAGCTGGCCTCATGGTGTGTGTGGACATTTATTAAAATAAAGAGTGAGTAGCAACAACTATATAAGGAACTGTAAGGATGCTGCCTGCTGTGAAGAGATTCTGTAGAAGAAGAAGAGACATGTATCTCGCCAGACTGCAGTGTTTGATTTCTTAGGTCATCTTCAGGGATTCATAAATTGGCAGTTGCACTGCTCGACACTGCATTTGATCATCACCCCCTTATATTTCAAGAGAAGGGCCTGCTCTTTAAACTGTCATTGGCTTGTTTTTTAATTTAGTTGTAAAATAAGTATGAATATCTTTTTCCTTTGTAAAACAGACTGTCTGGAAACAACCTCCCCACTTTAACACTGCGTTTATGGGAAAATATGTCTCAACTAATATCTCCGGTCTCAGAACCCACTACTATGTAACTTCAGGGGATGACTGGTCTTTAATATTTCCCCAGCATATATTTTATATCACTGCTCACTACTACAAATTCTTCCTGCAATTTTTTCAAAGTATCAAGATCATTTCCCTATTCCTGGTACCTTTTGTTCACCAAAAACAGCTATACATATTGCAGTGTATCATACAAAATGAGGAGTGTTTTTACATAGTTCTTCATAATGACTGATCATTACCTAACTGCAATTTCTTGTCTATTTTTTACAGACACCACCCTGTTGTGTTTTTATAATTTATTTAATTATAGGATAATTCAGTCAACACAACAATCTTTTTATTGGAAAAACAATACCTATTTTTACAATAGCTCACTGCATGTTTCAACCTAGGTCAACACTGGGCTTAAAAGCATGTCCAGACTTTATAAACTGTTTTGTTGTGTAGCTGTTCATGTATACTATATACTTTACAATGAATGATGAACTAGTGATCCAGGCAGTTGTTTTGTAGCTGTTTATGTACACTACACTCTGATGGACCAGTGAACCAGACACTTGTTTTGTAGCTCTTTATATATACTATACACTGACTGATGGATGAGTGATCTAGGCTATTGTTTTGTAGCTGTTTACATATACTATACACTGACTGATGGATGAGTGATCCAGGCTACTGTTTTGCAACTGCTTATATATACTATACACTGACATAGAGCAGTAATCCAGGCAATTGTCTTGTAGCTGTTTATGTATTCTACACACTGATTGATGGAACAATGATCCATGCAAAAGCCAGCCCTATTGCTTAAAGACTACGAACTTTCAGTGTTCTGAACGGAGGCAGGTGACATCTCAATTTAGAACCAGAACATAACATAGCATACATACCGGTTAGTGCAGTGAAAATTTAGCATCACAGATTTCAGAGGTCCAGCAAATATCAGACAGGACTTCGCCTGTAAAGGATGGCTCATAATATATGAGCAGTAATGAATACCAGCAAAAGTGTGAGAAAATCTTTTAACTTATTGGTGAGAACCACTGCAAACAGACTGCAAAATGTACACATAACATTACTCCGGAGTGTTTGGTGTTTTACTGTCTTGAGACAGCACAAAATCTCAAGTTAGTATACGGACATAAAGTATGTATTTTCATTTTGTCTATAACTTTGATTTAAAATAATTCTTGCTCCAATGAATATTTAGCAATGCTTCAGATGTGAGCACAAATGTAGTGCACATTACTAATGTCCAATTCTAACCAAACTTGGAATGTGGTGACAAATTTTTAGCAAAACACCCCAGTATTGAATTTCATAATTCATTCAGCAGTTCATGAGCTGGTAAATACACATGGACAAACACGACAGAGCTATCGTGCAGGTTTTTGGAATTGGTTGTGAATGCACCAAGAAATATTTACATGCCTCCATTAATTTTTAAACCCTGACACCATTTTGCAACAGCATATATGTCATCGGAAGTTATATACAACAGACTTCATGATACCATACTTAGACAGTTTCTGGATTTATGATCATCAATTACAGTGATCATTTTTTACAAATTCCAAAAATTCTTGTTATAATGACATTACACTATGTTTAAAAATCATATACCTCTACTTAAACAGAGAACCAATCCAGAAAGAGGTTGAACTAAAATTAAGTAATCTATTCTGTGTCTTGCGATGCCAACAGACTCAGCTACTCAAAAAATCTCCCACCTGTTATGGAAAAACAGTTCATTACCATGCTGACAACAGCTGGCCACTAGTCCTTATCATGAGATGTATGAATCTACACCTTCATATCATTAAGATGAATTTCTTTGCATTTTTATTAGTGGGTTTTATGAACTTTATGTTTGTACTCTACTAAGTGCTGTTGTGCATTTATCCTTCAGTGGTATGGTCACAATCAAGACAAGTTCAGATGAGAAGAAATAATGTATATTGATATAAGTATAATGCAAATTCTAGATGTCAGAAGCCTGCATACTGGATTAAAGTACAGAAAAAAGGTTATCATCTAGGCACTTACTGTAACAAATAGTTCACTGCAGATACTACACAGCAATTCAGCTTCTACCAGCTCTCCAAGATTGGCAAGTACATCCTGCTTTGCCTTGAGACGTGATTCTGCATCTTCTTTAGCTTTTGTTATCTGTTCTAGTTCACTTTGAAGATACTGCTTCTTTCCTTCAGCATTAGATAAATCAGTTTTCACCTTTTCAAGTTCCTCTGTAAGTTGTTTCAAGTTTTTAGCTGACTGTCCATTCTTAGTTAATTCTTCTATAACAAAAATTCTCATTACAGTAATATAAGAAAACACCTTTCTCTGGGTGACTCCATGACTGTCATTTTCATTCTAAAAGCCTGTTACAATTACTGGCTTGAGGTTCAACTTATGCTAAATCACAGTTTCCTCGAAACAATGACTGTAAGTAACAACACTATATGGAAACTCCCAGAACTTGCATTTGGATGCAACAAAAAGAAGAAAAAGAAGGAATTACTTGAAAGAACAAATACACACCTTGTATACTATTCTCTATTTTAAGTTTGTCTTCCTGTAACCTCTGAATTTCTCTTGCCAACTGAATTTTAATAAGCTCTTCCTTTTCCGCAACTTCATTTTTAAGTTCTTCCAGCATAACTCTAGCCTGTGCATCTTTCTGTTCTTGTAGCTGCTTCTGTAACAGTCATTACAAATTCTATCATTAAACATGAACTTACTTTACCTTCATACTGTTATTTTGAAATTTCTTGACAGCTTACCAGATCTCGCAACCTCTGCTCCTCTTTTTCTTGCAGTTGTTTCCGTAACAACTCTTCACCCTTGTCTTTTTCCTCCAACAAGTTTTGCATTTCTTTCAACTTTTCTTCTAATAACTGTTTTTCCTGCAGAACATGAAACACAGAACATTTTTTTTTCAAAAGGGTTTAAGTAAGCATTCATCCATTAATTCAACTTGTCATACTGGACAGGAAAAGTTAAGAAACCTGTTCTCCACCATGCTATGGCTATGTATGGGGAGTGGAGATGGAGATTCATGCATTCTTAACTTCAGGACTACAGTCAGCTTCAAACTCCACCTATTTTACACTTTGGGAAAAAATTCTGGGAATGTCTGGGCATGACAATGAAGAACAAGTATCCACCCATGCCAGGCATTGAATGTTGTTAAGCTGGTAGGCAGTCATGTCATTGCCACAGCTATCCCAGGGGAGGTATACTACCACATGCCACAAATGTTCACAGGTGTGAATATGGTCTGGAAGAAAGTTAAACTAATTCATAAATAGGCTCCCTCTACATGGCCAGTGAAGAATCCAAACTGATTACAGAAATTTATAACAATTATTAAAATTTCATTATCTTATATTAGACACAAATACAATTCAAGCAGTACTTGTAGCAGTTTTTGCTGAGAGAGTGTCCTATCTTGGGCCTGCTGATGTTCCAGCTCCAGATTGTCATTCTGCTGCTCCATGTTCCCTGATTGTGGCCTATCTTGTAATTGTTTTCTCCCTTCCAGCACATGCCTTCTCTCAAGCTCTGCAGTGCATTTCTTTACTTTTGATTCCATCACCTGCCCCTTGTTTGGCATAGCCTGCTCTTCTGAATTACTATAAAAAGCAAAGAAAGTTGAGTAAAGAGAGACCAACTTGATGTTACTTGCTTTATTACTTCTTTAAATAATGCTCAACATGTTTCGGATGTTAATACATCCATCCTCAGGAGCTTGCGACTTATGTGTTGAGTTATTTTGTGGGTTACATTGATCTGGTTCGATGTGTGTTGGAGTTTCGTTGTGGT
>Ga0123357_10012393_pt1 | contig 10997 bp, 8 predicted proteins | sample TergutEmb28metaG_FD_89873 | JGI IMG/M metagenome (GOLD analysis project Ga0123357, IMG submission 89873) | Embiratermes neotenicus P4 segment gut microbial communities from Petit-Saut dam, French Guiana - Emb289 P4 | ecosystem: Host-associated > Arthropoda: Insects > Digestive system > Gut ... | reverse complement strand
GGAAAAAATTCACGCATGCGCATAAATGTCCCCTCCACATCTACAATGATGGACACTTCCCGTGCTTGATTTGTTTATGCGGGAAAAATTAAGGTCCGATACTTTTTGAACAGACCACGTATAGCGGCTGGAGTGTGAAGCTGACCAATGTATTCCAGTGGAAAGATATATACAGTTACTCTTTCACTCTAAGATACGTCTTTACAGTAAGATTTTTAACTATTTATAATGACAGCCTTACGTGTAACTTGTACATATTTCACGTGGCTGATAAAACTGCGTTAGTTCAAAAATTTAACATCCCAACTCCGATAAGATATTTTTAAATGTATATGAATTCTGGGGGACCGCGGTAGCACAGTGGTTAAGGTGCTGTGCTACAAATCGAAAGGTCGTTTGTTCGATCCCAGCTGGTGTCATTGGATTTTTCATTGACATAAAATCCTCCCGATCGCACTATGGCTCAGGGCTCGACTCAGACACTAACAGAAATGAGTACCAGGAGCATTTCCTGGGGGTAAAGGCGGCCGGTGCGTAAGACTTACAACCTACCACCATCCTGTGCCGTTGTCACGAACTCTGGGAACCTTAACTTCCTGGAACCCTCTGTGCCTCTCCGTGCCTGTAACGGGACTGCTTTTCTATATGAATTCTGAAGGTAAATATGGTTTTAGAACGGATCAGCATACACTTTGCTAATTCAGTACTTATCAGTACTTCAGTCACTCAGTGGTTCATGAAATTGCTTATCTTTTATAGAGCCCAAAAGTTCTGTTCTGAACCATATGACGCAAAGTGCATAACCTTGAGATCTACTTCCTCAGTACCACACTTACAGGTATTATTACCCTGATTTCTATATCTGTAGTGCCCAGCTGTTACCTTTCTTCAGACTCCGTGACAGATATTATGTACGAATTTGTCATTTCACACATTCCTGAGACTTTTTCCTCTATCGTGTAAGAGCATGTAGTGAAGAACAGACTTACAGCTCCTTGTAACGCATTGCTCTTCAGCCTTCTGTTACTAGCACTCTGTTTTGAAACACCACAATGTGTGTTCTCTTACGGTCAGAAGACAGGTCTACATCTGTTAAAAAAAAATCTTATTTGTAATATATTTCAGTATTTATGAATTTTGTGTGTAGGACAGAGAGAGAGAGGGGGGTAAATCTGGACGGAATGATAATTAGTAAGGTTTTCTAGCAAGAAGTTCTTGTTTCGAAATTTAATTGCTAGTTTTTATAACAGTGAGAATGTTGAGCTTTTTGATGCAGTAGAGTGACAATGCTGGGCCTCCTTAACGCCTGTAGTGACAATGTTAAAAGTATTTAACGCGTAGAGTGTCAATATTGAGCATATTTAGCATGTAGAGTGACAGTGTTAAGCGTATTTAGCGCGTAGAGTGACAGAGTTGAGCGTATTTAGCACGAGAGTGACAGCGTTGAGCGTATTTAGCGCGTAGAGTGACAGCGTTGAGCGTATTTAGCACGTAGAGTGACAACGTTGAGCGTATTTAGCGCGTAGAGTGACAGCGTTGAGCGTATTTAGCACGTAGAGTGACAGCGTTGAGCGTATTTAGCACGTAGAGTGACAGCTTTGAGCGTATTTAACACGTAGAGTGACAGCGTTGAGCGTATTTAGCCCGGAGAGTGACAGAGTTGACCGTACTTAACTCGTAGAGTGACAGTGTTGAGCATACTTAACACATGAGGTGACAATGTTGGGCGAATGTAACTCATAGACACGTTCCTGCTTCACCAGCTTTCAGGTCCTTTGTCATAATCTGAGCCGATTATTGCCTCTCTCGAAGCGGAAGTCCACTCTGTAAGCCAGGGGTAATTATGATGCTCGTTCTTCAGTCCCAGGTATCGGAATGTGTAAAGGTAAAGTAAAATTTTCACTGTCCACGGCTTTAAGGCGTATAGGGGGTGTACAAGTATAGCTCCGCTCATTCTTAACCTCGGCATTGTATGGAGGTGGGTGGTCAATATCACGCCCCGGCCGCTTTACCATCACATGCCTAGAGAAAAGAGATTAATTTGCACTTACTAATTCTTTTAACTTTTAATCTTCGTTTCAAGTTTCTGGGCAGTTAAAGTGCTGCAGAATATCACTAAAAACACTGGCCTAACCAGAAGCACACATGTTTGGGCAAGACGGGGCTCAGGGACAGGATATCATGATGCACTGGCAAACCAAAATGTCCCTCAGCGCCACAATCTTCCATTTATAGTCCGGAAGGGGCAAGAACAAAGCCCATCCAGTTTGTACACATTTATTTTTGTCTGTTTGTTTGTTGCACTAAGACACATTTAGGATGCCTAAATTATATACTGTATTAATATTATAAGTTATATTTAACTGCCCACCAAATCGAGGAGGACATGGAAGAAGTGCACACAGAATTTTAGATGGACAACCTGAAGAAGGAGACCACTTGGGATACCTGAGAACAGACAAGAGGGTGATACTGAAATGGATTTCAGATAAGTTATGACATTGTGGAGAGGATTCATCTGGCTTCGTACAGGATCTAGCCGAGTGTTCTTGTGAACATGCACATAAATCTCAGGATTACGTAAAAGGCTATTAATGTATTGAGTAACTGAACGACTAATGTCTTGTTACGTGGATCGGTTAGAAATAATAATGCGGGCCTGTGTCATACGTATTAGTTGCCGGGCTGTTGGCTGCAGCAGGATAAGCACGTTGCAGTGGATCTAGTCTAAATATTTCTGAATAAGTGAACTGAAATAATTAGCTGAGGGTACACTCCGTGACTTGGCGCTGTCGAATTGCCGAGTCCTGCTGCCAGAAATTTACGTAGTCGTTGAAAGATTCAGTTCATTATTTCCTTGTTTGGTTAGTAAGCTAAATGTTAATGTATTCTGTATCGCAGTCAGAAGAATGAACGCTGAAAGTGAAGTGTATTCACCCCTTGGGCAGCGTGATGCCACGGTTGTATTTGTCGCGCTTGTGTTTAAGCCGTAGGAAGTCTGCTAAGAAAATTGGGCTTGCGGGCCTTGTAAATTGTGGCAAGGGTAAGTACGATGTTGGTCCTTGTTCTGTGTACTGGGGAGGAGAAGGGGAATAACATCTACCGTGGTATCTGTGAAATTTCCGGAGGGGGGTAACCAAAGTTATGGAAGATTAGGAGAAGTAGATGGGATGGGGGTGAGGATGAGGATGGGGATGGGGTAGGGAAGAAACAAGGGTTATAAAATTACTTCCACAAATAGAACCGAGACCTTAAGGACAATTTCTGAGGTCAGGTGGACAGTTCATGGCTGTGCAATATATTCTACGTGGATCGTGGATTGTTTACACAGAGAATCAATCCTTCCTTATGTACAGTGTAGTCACTAAGGTATGTATTTGTGCTCCTGATTTGGACAGTTATGTCCGAATTTATTTAATATTTATTTATTTAATAATTTATTTAATGCACGGTGCAACAATAAATATAGTTAATACTTGATGGTTTATGCTATTTGAAATTCTTATGGCAAACTCCACTGTTTGCGTACCGTTGTGTTATTTAATGAAACTCCATTTGAGAAGTAATAGGGTTTTAGGCGCAGTTGCTTACTGGCCTAAAGCTCCTATTAGCTTCGCCACGTCCCTCAGTCCGTCTGTAGGCATATATCGGCGTGACTACCATCGGACGGGTTTTCGTGAAATTTGATATTGGGGTGTTCTACGACAATTTGTCAGAAACCGTATAAATTTAGTTAAAATTGGATAGAAATATCGGGCAGTTTACAAGAAGGCCTAAGAACTCGTATATTGTTTTCTGTAGAATTGTGAAATGTGTAATTAATTAGGGTCAGGAAATTTTAGACGCGTTTTGTGCGTATTAGCTTCCAAATGTCTCTCAGTGCATCTGTCTGCTTATCTGCCTGCCTGTATCAGCACGGCTCCCACTGGACGGAATTTCCGTGAAATTTGATATTGTTGACTTTCACGAAAATCTGTCGAGGATCTTCCAATGTTGTTCAAGTCGGACAAAACTCTCGGGCGATTCACATGAAGACCTAAATGTGTGTATCATTGTTAGCGACACTTGTAGCACATTAGTATACGTTATAAAACGCATTGTTTTTCTTGCATGGCAACGCGCTACATGCTTATTGCATTGTTGACAACGACATACGTACGTGAAAAATGCAAAGAGAAAGTTTTTTGCGTTTCCGTGACAACAGTGGATACGCGAACGCGCCACATTGTCGCTATACGCATTTTGCCGAACTTGCTTATCCTGTCAGCACAACAGAGTTCATTATGTCAGAGGTAGCTACATAAAAATTCTTATGTTAGCTATGGAAAAACAAATCAACTGACATTATTCTCAGAATATTCTGGAAACAAACCAAACAATTGGACCCATCGAAAACACAATGAACTTTGCACTCACCACAGAAAATGGGAAACACACGGACACCGTAGAAAAATTTCCCATCTATAACCTCAGCAAACAAAACCAACAACTAAATGAGGTGCCACGCAATAATAAAAAAATTCGGTTTTTGACACTCATCCTTAACACAAGAGCAGTAGAACACAGAGTGACCAGCACTCACTGAACACACAACTTGATCGAAGTACCACACCACAACGCCAAACAAGAAGACGAAAATTTCAGTGGCAAGTTACAGAATACTCAGCATCACATCAGCTTACGTCTTACGTATTTAAATAGAAACCACCTGAAGGTGGCCTACACAGGTCGAAACGTGTTGTTATTCTGTATATAGCTGTGTAAAATAAGGACTTTTAATGTAGGTATCTGTGACACTGTAGAAATTTATCTCAGTAACTAACCAACTTGATGCACATAATTTTTGTTTTACAATAAGTTTATTTCATGCCTCTACATGTTTCGAGCACATGTGCTTATTATCAGGAGGTCAAAATTGCATTAAACAGCCTCTGGTATCATCACACCTCTAGGTTACTTATTGTAAAACAAAAATTATGTGCATCAAGTTGGTTAATTACTGAGATGCACGGTCAGCAAAACGTCAAAACTGTAGAGATTGTTGTACAGACAGGATAAAAACGTTGTTTTTAAATTTAAATTTTTATAGTAAATTTTGAGAAGAGTGAATAACGTCAGCACCTTCAAGCTAGCTGTGAGAAGTTTGTGTTTCCAGAACTGATGGTACCACGACTTGGTAACTGTAGTAGGAATGATCCTGATCACCGACGCAAGTGCTTTTTAAGTTACTGTAACATATCTCACAGTACGTACAATTTGTTCCTTCTTCGACTGTCCTGGCGCAACTTGTGCTTTATTTCTGTGTGTTTCATGCACCATACCCTAGTGACCTTCCTGGAATTTGAACACGGTTTTCTAAATGACAAGGAGCAGAATTCGTCATCAGAAGATCATCTTTCAGCCAGTAACGTCTCTCTGCCTGTATTAATTTACTTAATATTGCTATTGAAGGTGTGGTACTGCGAAGTTTGGAATGCTCGTGTAGCTATTTTCACACAGTGCAAGCAGGCTGAGGATCCAGGATATCGTAGTCAGAATAGCGACCCGCTAAAGACTGAACGGTTCGGGGTTCAAACCCCAATGGATGTGATATATTTTCTTCTCTTCACACCCGTCCTGACAGTCCCTGGAGCCCACCCAGCCTTCTATATATTGCGTACCGAAGGATTTCCCCGGAGATAAACGGGGCGGGGCGTGCGTTGACCACCCATCCCTATCTAGCACCGAGGTTGGAAAAGGAAGACCTTTACCTTTATAGACCTTTACCTTTACTCCCCCTCTGTGCCTGAAATCGCATGCTATGAGGCGACTTTTACTTTTATTAAGAAAGTTGGGCTACTGTCTCAGCGTTCACCGAATGGGTCTGGGAGATGGCGATGGACTAAATAATGTTGACCGCTCAAGCGACAGTAGAAAAATGAATAGATTTTAGTTTAATTGAACGAGAGTGCCTGTAGGCCATGTTCCTTTGTTGGAGATTAATTTTCTTATAGGCCACTTTAATGTATCGATACTTATTCGCAATTTCTTGAATCCCTTCCCCATAACTGCCGACTGTCATGTCAAGCAGCCTGCGCTGTAAAGCTCCTTCTTCCATTAAGATATGCGAGATTTGTTTCGATTACCGAGCGGATGGAGGAACATAAAGATAGAAAAGGAAGAAGGCTTTGTTGGATAAAATTGCTTTGAGTAAATAACATGTTTACTTCTGTTGAGATGCGACGCGAAGCCCAAGATTTACTTGTTCAAAGGATCTTACTTCTTTAAGTTTAGTTTGAATCGAATAGCAAATTGGAGGTTCCATTCAGCCATCATGCTACCCGTATCCCTTGTTTGTCCTGTTAGATTATGCGTAAGACACAGAAAATCTCTAGCGCTGCTCACAACTACACGAACAATAAGGTATCGAGATGTGCTCCGTAGTTTAGGAAAGGGAAATAAATGCGTATTTATATAACAAACTTGAAAGCAGAAGGAAGGAATCGTCTACAGTAAAACGTGTTACATAGAATTGTGTCGGCTCTCCATGGGGCGCGAAGAACGCTTTTTAAATTTTCAAGAATTTTGATTCCTTTCATTTAGTATAAAATGTGTGGCCACTATTTCCGTAATGGACCCGGCTTAGAACAGTCAGAATGTGACCGACTACGGGCTTGCAGTACTGGCAGAGGGACAGGTCGTTGTTCTCAGTATTAATTGTATCGTGACCCTGGCGGAGTGTGAGCAGTCGATTTAGAAACCACGTCCTTAAGACTATAATCCTGCGCGGATGAACGAAGTATAATCTGCGTCCGCTAGGTCTTATCTGCATACACGGAGAGAATCATCATGTACGATATGAATGCAATGACAGAGTCAGTTATTATAAAATGGAATAATATCATTTTACGGTTATGCCACAGAAGTCATTATTGTTTAAATTTCTGCGTTTTACAAGACAGGAAGGACACATTAGAAATAATAATTTAGCAGAAGCGTGTAAACGGTGCTTTATTTTGCACCCCATTCGGAGTTGTCAAAATAATATTTTATGTTTTATAATTAAATACTGACTAAATGTGGAATAAGAAACCAACTAGATGTCACTTAGTATTATATTTATTTCTCCTTAGAAGTTGCTCTTTATAAGTTGCTCAACATGTTTCGGGCCACCTTGTGCCCATCTTCAGGAGCGGACGACTTAGTGGTATTTTTTCACTTGTGGTGTAGTGCCGTGGCTGTGTAGGCAGTCAGATCCGGTTAGTACTTCCCAATGGACACACAAGCAGCTAACCGGATCTGACTGCCTACACAGCCACGGCACTACACCACACGTGAAACAATACCACTAAGTCGTCAGCTCCTGAAGATGGGCACAAGGTGGCCCGAAACCTGTTGAGCAACTTATAAAGAGCAACTTCTAAGGAGAAATAAATATAATACTAAGTGACATCTAGTTGGTTTCTTATTCCACACTAAACTACGATGCACGATCAACCACACATCAAATTTACTGACTAAATGTTTCAATTAAAGTTGCACATTAGGTAGTTATCAGTTTCCATTCATCACTCATTGCATTGCACAAAGCCCCGTCAAAGATAAATGAACCTATTTACAATTTGTCGCTATACATTTAATCTGCATATGTCTTGTGTATTTCTAGACATTGCTGTTCAGATATATGTTGTCATTTATGCTGCTTTGGCCAGTTGCGTCTGTACCGAATCACGCGGCCTGCACTGCAGAAGCTACTCGCACAGGCAGCACTCGATGCCGGGATGGCGTGAATGAAACAAGCTGAGGTGACAATAATGTGGGAATCCGATCTGTGGTTGGCAACTCCAAGCAACATCACGTATTTCGGTGGAACGAATGACCTTATTCCCATACTTAGACACTTCGTCCGTTGCTATTATGGACATCGTAGATTTTTCAGCTCAAGAAGCTTCGATAAATCCTCGAAATCGCCGGTTTTCCCATATCCGCAGACTTATCCGCAAACTGCAATTATGTGCAATTGCTTTGTCCAGTGTTCTTGCTCATATCCACTATTTTATCCGGGATATTGCATCCGAGCTATGAAGGGAGACAGTGCTCAGACAACAATAACACGGGGCTAAGTTTCGTGAAAAGTAACAGGCAGCTTTCCGGTGAAGTTTGGTTGGATCGTCTGTATCGCGGTTACTCAGCGCCATTGTATTGGACTCCTTTGTTTCAGGCAGGTCCTTGGTCCTAATTTCAAGAATGAGGCAGGCTATTTTAAGTAGAGTTCTTCGGTCTTTTCCACATTTTTCTTGGAACACTCTCCCACATTCATTTCACTTCATCATTCACCCTGCCGTTTCCCATTCGATGTTACGTAACATGAGCAGTTGTCAGGACATCGTTAAGTAAACAGATAAAAAACAGTAAACTCGCGATCTGGAAGCAAGACACCGCGCGCCCTTCAGAAGGTAGCTGATTGCATGTTTGTGCTCATTCCGTACGATTTCGGACGACAGTTATCATTCGTCCACCCCCACCTCCACCGCCAACCCCCTCAACCCAACAGTCGAGACATCGTTTTCTACAATATTTGCTATTTTCCGCCAGGCCGGCATTCTTTTTTGTTCCCCACCTCCTGAACCCTTTCGCTCTGTCTTTCTGTCTCTTTCTGTCTGAGTAAAAGCTTCAGTATTTGCGAACGTCAGCTTCCTGGCATAGAGTTTTTCCCTCTCGCTTTTCATACCTCCCCCGCCCCTTATTGACCGGCAGCAGAGTCCAAGCAGTAAACAAGACTCGGATGCTGCTGAGGCTTGCTTAGCTCCGAATGGCAGCACACACACACACACACACACACACACACACACACACGGAGGGGACGGGGCTTTGGCAGAGGTTGGGTCATCAGTCGGGTCATTGCTTTAACGACCACCGCTTGTTTTCCTCCCTCGCTCCCCAACCACCTCGATCTCTTCACTCACTCTCAGCCCTCATGATACCAGAGCACTACATTCTCTTCCTATTGTGGATGGACGCTCATTTATTGGGCCTTCGGAATTTCAGAAACCCAATTACCGAAAACTTCATGTCCAAGGAATGGCAATGGCTGTCATTTATTTTATTCGAAATCATTCTTGGTTTGGAGTTTTGATGCCTCTACTGGGAATCTCATCGTCTTTCTTGCTTCCGGGCACGAGACACTCAATGACTGCTGTTCAGGGCAGACAGTAGACAGAAGAGGGGGTTGCGCGCTGCCTGATTAGCAACAAAGGGATTTGGTGGTAGAAACGAGGCTGACAGCCGCACTGATTAGCACGTCTAAGGAATGGGAGGTTGGCGTGCATTGCCTTGACATACGGAAATGGACACGATGACCAGTAATGACAGAATAATATTGATAATTTTATTGGTAGTTGGTCACAGACAGCGATTAACCGTATTGCTAATGAGCCCTGAAGAAGTTCATTCTGAGAAGTTAATGCCCCTTGCGTTTATTTGACGCTAAGTTCCTTGAAATTCTGTTGCGCAGTAACGAGATTAATTTATTCAGCTCTGTAATGTCACACGTAAGAACATTAGTGTGGCAGATTCACAATACCCATTCGGAACGTCAGCTGACAGTAAAAGATGCGGATTATTATAATAGGTATTTCTGCTGTGGATTTGTTCTACCTACATGAGAAAATATTTTACACTACCATAAATTGGCGGGAGGTTTGGCAAAGGTGACGACTTTACAAAGCCATTGCGTACGTCCACGATATGAATAATTGCTCATTAAAGTTGATGGTGGCTAACTGCCAATGTTTAAAGGTTTTCCACGTCATTTATTTTCAGCGGTGGTGCTCGCTTTCTCCAGATCTGTACTAGTCGTAAGTCGAAACTAAGGGAAGACTACTCCATTTCACAACTTTGTTCAGAGGATCCAAAAGCCATAAGACTAGCAAACAATTAGACCACGTCAATGGAAGCTGTTCTCAGGCATAGAAATACTAAGTAGGTCTATTTTGTGCTGTCAAACTTCCAGCTCTGAATCTGACATCCGTGTCGGATATTCTGAGAGACATCGACTGTAGGTAATAAGTGCAAGTCATTATTTTTGTTCAGTATATTTATATCGTTACGTATGGAGAGGAATGAATATTTAAGGCCGTTGGAGTCAGCATTTCGTTTTGCAATTTCTAATGCAGTTCATATTGTGTCACAATATTGTAATATTACTAAACACGTCTTCGAAAATAAGAACTCTCTATTGCATGTATAAAAATACTACATGTTTCGGTCCTTCTTGTGGACCATCATCAGGCGTTTAAATACATATCTCACACGCACTTATGTATGCATGTTGAATGTTACTAATTTGCGAGTTCAAAAATTTTACTACCTTCTTTTCGTATTTGTAGCATCAAGTACCAAATGTTTATCTTCTTGTATATTTTGTATTTTAACCAAAGGAATGAAGCAAGGTTTTAGAAACATAAACAATTTTAGAAAAATATTTTAGCCTATGAAATATACAAGAAAACTATTTTTATTGTTGCACCGTGCATTTTGTAGAATCACTTTAATTATCACACCAACCAATGCACTTACATAAAATTTCACATTAAAACATTTAAAATCGATCCAACATGTTTCGATCCTAAGATCTTCCTCAGGGGGCTTCGTTGTTCCTTGCTAAAGTCACTTTAAAAAACATTCATTAATTAATTCCCTTATATAAATAGGGTGCTGTGGCAGCATGTCGTGTTGTGTAAGGGTACGTCGTTGAGAATTCGCCTGACTATAGGTTGCGTCGCAACGTAACACACTACGCAACCTATAGTCAGGCGAATTCTCAACGACGTACCTTTACACACCACGACATGCTGCCACAGCACCCTATTAATATAAGAGAATTAATTAATGAGTGTTTTTAAAATGACTTTAACAAGGAACAACGAAGCTCCCTGGGGATGATCTTAGGATCGAAACATGTTGGAGCGATTTTAAATGTTTTAATGTGAAATTTTATATAAGTGCATTAGTTGGAG
>Ga0123357_10012392_pt1 | contig 10997 bp, 11 predicted proteins | sample TergutEmb28metaG_FD_89873 | JGI IMG/M metagenome (GOLD analysis project Ga0123357, IMG submission 89873) | Embiratermes neotenicus P4 segment gut microbial communities from Petit-Saut dam, French Guiana - Emb289 P4 | ecosystem: Host-associated > Arthropoda: Insects > Digestive system > Gut ... | reverse complement strand
TGTTATCAGGAGAGCTGACCGGGATTGTGGAATGTACAGCGGCTGAAGGTGTTAGATTGAGTGGATAGGGAGAGTTTGATGGCTATGTCATCACTGTAAAGTGACCTTTAAATCTATTAGTATCTGAGATTCAGCAGCACGTTGAGAATGTAAGTCCAGTAGAGAAATGAAGTTTGCTGGTTTCATAAAATTTTAATGCCGTTTGGTAAAGAGCGATAACGTAGCGACTGAATCCTGCAGTTGTAAATTGTGGTGAGAGTTGCGTGGGATTGAGTTTTGTATTTCGCATTGTGTGTAACAATATGCACTGTTGATATTTCACTTGTTTACAATACATAATATAAAACATTATTTTATAAGGCAAATAAAAAGAACCTAATAAAGTTTAATTTGTATAAATGGCAATTGTGATTCAATAAATTGAGCAATGTCAGCACCAACAGTACTCTGTTTATAGTTGTTAAAAATGTAACAGTGTCAGCACCAACAGTACACTGTGTATAGTTGTTAGGAATGTAACAGTGTCAGCACCAACAGTGCACTGTGTACAGTTGTTAGGATTGTAACAGTGTCAGCACAAACAGTGCACTGTGTACAGTTGTTAGGAATGTAACAGTATCAGCACCAAAAGTACACTGTGTACAGTTGTTAGGAATGTAACAGTGTCAGCACCAACAGTACACTGTGTACAGTTGTTAAAAATGTAACAGTGTCAGCACCAACAGTACACTGTGTATAGTTTTTAGGAACGCAAGAGTGTCAGCACCAACAGTACACTGTGTATGGTTGTTAGGAATGTAACAGTGTCAGCACCAATAGTACACTGTATACAGTTGTTAGGAATGTAACAGTGTCAGCACCAAAAGTACACTATGTACAGTTGTTAGGAATGTAACAGTGTCAGCACCAATAGTACACTGTATACAGTTCTTAGGAATGTAACAGTGTCAGCACCAACAGTGCACTGTGTACAGTTGTTAGAAATATAACAGTGTCAGCACCAACAATACACTGTGTACAGTTGATAGGAATGTAACAGTGTCAGCACCAACAGTACACTGTGTACAGTTGTTAGGAAAGTAACAGTGTCAGCACTAACATTACACTGTGTACAGTTGTTAGGAATGTAACAATGTCAGCACCAACAGAACAATGTGTAAATTTGTTAGGAATGTAACAGTGTCAGCACCAAAATAACACTGTGTACAGTTGTTAGGAATGTAACAGTGTCAGCACCAACAGTACACTTTGTACAGTTGTTAGGAATGTAACAGTGTCAGCACCAGCAGTACACTGTGTACAGTTGTTAGGAATGTAACACTGTCAGCACCAACAATACACTGTTTACAGTTGTTAGGAATGTAACAATGTCAGCACCAACAGTACACTGTGTAAAGTTGTTAGGAATGTAACAGTGTCAGCACCAACAGTACATTGTGTACATTTGTTAGGAATATAACAATGTCAGCACCAACAGTACACTGTGTACAGTTGTTAGGAATGTAGGAGTGACAGCATCAACAGTACACTGTTTACAGTTGTTAGGAATGTAACAGTCTTAGCACCAACGGTACACTGTATACAGTTCTTAGGAATGTAACATTGTCAGAACCAACAGTGCACTGTGTACAGTTGTTAGAAATGTAACATTGTCAGCACCAACAGTACACTGTGTACAGTTGATAGGAATGTAACAGTGTCAGCACGAACAGTACAATCTGTACAGTTGTTAGGAATGTAACAATGTCAGCACCAATAGTACACTGTGTACAGTTGTTAGGAATGTAACAATGTCAGCACCAACAGTACACTGTGTAAAGTTGTTAGGAATGTAACAATGTCAGCACCAACAGTACATTCTGTACAGTTGTTAGGAATGTAACAGTGACAGCACCAACATTACACTGGGTACAGTTGTTAGGAATGTAACAGTGTCAGCACCAGCAGTACACTGTACAGTTGTTAGGAATGTAACACTGTCAGCACCAACAGTACACTGTTTACAGTTGTTAGGAATGTAACAATGTCAGCACCAACAGTACACTGTGTAAAGTTGTTAGGAATGTAACAGTGTCAGCACCAACAGTATATTGTGTACAGCTGTTAGGAATATAACAATGTCAGCACCAACAGTACAATGTGTACAGTTGTTAGGAATGTAAGAGTGACAGCATGAACAATACACTGTTTACAGTTGTTAGGAATGTAACAGTGTCAGCACCAAGGGTACACTATATACAGTTCTTAGGAATGTAACATTGTAAGCACCAACAGTGCACTGTGTACAGTTGTTAGAAATGTAACAGTGTCAGCACCAACAGTAAACTGTGTACAGTTGTTAGGAATGTAACAATGTCAGCACCAACAGTACACAGTGTACAGTTGTTAGGAATGTAACAGTGTCACCACCAACAGTAAATTGTGTACATTTGTTAGAATTGTAACAATGTCAGCACCAATACTACACAATGCAAAGTTGTTAGGATTGTGACAATGTCAGCACCAACAGTACACTGTTTACAGTTGTGAGGATTGTAACCGGGTCAACACCAACAGTACACTGTGTACAATTGTTCAGATTTTTGTAATGTCTGCACCAACAATACACTGTGTACAGTTGTTAGGATTGTAGCACTGTCTGCACCAATAATTCACTTTGTATTGCTGGTATTGACAACAGATAGAGTGCTGTTTTTTGGGAATAACAGACAAACATATTTATCAGAATTTTTTAGAAGTTTCAAAAAAGGAAATACCTTATTGCATACCCTTAGCTCTACTGTTGTTCATGCACGATATTTTGTTTGTGTTAACAGAACTTTTATACAATGTCTCATATAGCATTGTGCATAATGCGGGTTGCAGTACAGTGTATGTGTCACTGCCGTTTCTCACAAGCTGTAAGTTAGCTACATTTATCTCAATATGCGTCTGTCTAGAGTATTGTTCTCATTTTGTAGTAGGTGAAATATAAGAGTACATGTACAGTTAAATAATAGAGGATGAAGCAAATTATCATACACGAAGAAGTCAACAATGTAGCCAAATTAGAGTCTAATCAGCAACAATAGTAGAGTGAAATGTGTGATTTGTAGTTATTTGTAAATGTATAAATTAAGAGTATGTACAGAGTTACTGAGAGAGAATGTGATAAAATTATGTTTTCTGAAGTTGTTAATATAATTACAACTTTAGTGTTCCGAATTTCTATATTAAGAATTGAAAGAATGCTCTATTTTATTCGGATATTAATTGTATTTTGATATTACAAATTTATAATCTATTTACAAATATATTTGTGGAATATATAATTTTAAATTTTTTATTACACTGTACATTTCACAGTGCATTTCACTGTACATTATATTGCATATTACACTGTAAATTACAAAGTACATTACACTCTACAATACTCTGAACATCGCAATGTATATTACATTGTAAATTACAATGTACATTACACTGTACAATATACTGTACATTACACTCTACATTACATTGTACATTACACTGTATATTACAATGTAGAATACATTGTATATTACACTGTGCGTTCAATGTATTTTCCACTTTACATTACACTGTACAATACACTGTATAATACAATGTAAATTACACTGTACATTACAATGTACATGACACTATACATTGTATTGTACATTTCACTACACATTACACTGCATATTGCACTGTACATTACATGGTATATTACACTAAAAATTACAATCTACATTATACTGTAACTTACAATGTACATTAGACTGTACATTACACTTTACATTACATTGTACATTACATTCTACATTACATTGTACATTACAAAGTACATTACGTTGTACGTTACAATGTATATTCCACTGTACAATACAATCTATATTACACTGTACATTACACTGCACGTTACACTGTACATTACACTGTACATTAAATTGTACTTTAAATTGTACATTAAATTGTACATCATATTGCACAATACATTCTACATTACACTGTACATTACACTGTAAATTACAATGTACATTACATTGCACATTACATTGTACATTACACTGTACATTACACTGTACAATACATTGTAAAATACACTGTACATTTTAACTGTAAATTTCAATGTACAATGCACTGCACTTTTCACTGTACAATACACTGTAAATTACACTATACACTACAATGTACATTACACATCATAATACATTGCACATTACACTGCACATTACGCTGCACATTACAATGTACATTGAATTATAAAATACACTGTACAATACAATTAAAATTATATTTTAGATTTCACTTTACATTACATTGCGCAATACACTGTATATTACAATGTACATTACACTCTTCATTACACTGTACATTGCACTGTACATTACACTGCACATTACACTGCACAATTCACTGTACATTACACTATACTATCACTGTACATTACACTTTACATTACACTGTAAAATACACTGCACATTATCCTGCACATTTCAATACACATTACATTCTTTATTACACCGTATGTTGCACTGTACATTACACTGTACTTTACTGTACATTACTTTGTACGTTACAATCTACAATACACTGTACATTAAACTCTACATTCACTTACATTACACTGTACATTAAACGGCACATTTCACTGCACACTACAGTGCACAATACACTTTACATGACAATGTACATTACATTGTACAATACAGTGTACATTAAAATTTATTTTAAAATATACATTACACTTTACATTAGACTGTACAATACACTGTACATTTCACTGTTCATTACACTGTACATTACACTGTACATCACATTTTATATCACACTGTACATTACTCTGTAAATTACACTGTACATTACACTCTACAATATTCTGTACATTTCAATGTAAATATCACTCTTCATTACACTGAATATCACAATTTAAATTATACTTTACATTTCACTCTACCTTACCCTGTACATTACATTGTACATTACACTGTACTTTACACTTTACATTACACTCTACATTACACTGCACGTTACACTCTAAATTACAAAGTACATTACAATTTACATTAGACCCTACATTACACTGCACGTTACACTCTAAATTACAAAGTACATTACAATTTACATTACACCCTACATTACACTGTACATTACACTCTACATTACTCTGTACATAACACTTTATATTACACTATACATTACAGTGTACTTTAGACTGCATTTTACACTTTACTTTACACTGTACTTTAAAATGTAAATTTTACTGTACATTATAATGTACATTTCAGTGTACATTTCATGGTACTTTAAACTGTACATTGCGCTGTACATTTCGCTGTACATTTCGCTGTACATTACACCGTACATTACAGTGTACGTTTCACTGTACATTACACTGTATATTACACTGTATATTACACTGCACATTACACTTTACATTAGACTGTACATTTCAATGTATATTTCAATATACATAACACTGCACATTGAACTTTACATTACACGCTACAATACACTGTACATTACAATGTACAATTCATTATACGTTACACTTTACATTACACTGTAAATACATTTTACATTACACTGTACATTACACTTTACATTACACTCTAAATTACAATGTTCATTACACTCTACATTACATTGTACATTACATTGCACATTACACGTTATCATAACACTGTACATTACACTGTACAATACACTCTACATTACACTGTACATTACACTGTACATTACACTGTTCATTACATTGTACATTACACTGTAAATTACAATTTACAATTCACTCTACATTACACTGTATATTAAATGTACCTTATATTCTACATTACAATTTACATTATTCTGTACATTACACATTACATTTCACTGTACATTATACTCTACATTACACTGTACATTACACTGTACATTACAATGTACATTGCACTGTACATTACACTGTACATTTCACTGTACATTACAATGTACATTACACTGAACATTACACTGTAAATTACACTGTACATTACACTTTACATTACACTGTACATTACATTGTACATTACACTGTACATTACACTGTACATTACACTGTACATTACACTCTACATTACATTTTAAATTACACTGTTCATTACACTGTACATGACACTGTACATTACACTGTACATTACATTGTACATTACACTGTACATTACACTATACATTACACTGTACATTTCACTGTAAATTACACTGTTCATTACACTGTAAATTACACTTTACATTACACTTTACATTACACTGTACATTACATTGTACATTACACTGTACATTACACTGTACATTACAATGTACATTGCACTCTACATTACACTGTACTTTTCACTCTACATTACACTGTACATTACAATGTACATTGAACTATAAATTACACTTTACATTACACTTTATATTACACTGTACATTACATTGTACATTACACTTTACATTACACTTTGCATTACACTTTACATTACACTGTATATTACACTGTACATTACACTCTACATTACACTGTAAATTACATTGTACATTACACTTTACATTACACTGTACATTATATTGTACATTACATTGTACATTACAATGAACATTGCACTATATATTACACTGTACATTACACTGTACGTTACACTTTTCATTACGCTGTGCATTGCACTGTATATTACACTGTAAATTGCACCCTACATTACACTTTACATTACATAGTACATTTCGTTGTACATTACACTGTACATTACATTATACATTACACCGTACATTACACTGTACATTGCACTGTACATTACACTTACATTACACTTTACATTACACTGTACATTACACTGTACATTACATTGTACATTACACTGTACATTGCAATGTACATTACCCTGTACATTACCCTGTACACTACCCTGTACATTACAATTTACCCTGTACACCCACAAACGACAGCTTCCCGCCGTAATCGCCCGCCTTTAACCTCGAGGCCATGCTGCATATACTTGGATCTTAATACACACAAATAAATATAAATAGTATATTATTTTTCACACATAAATTTGTCCTTAGCGTAAACAGAATCGTTGTACTTAAGACCGATAAAGTAACAGGTCCATGGAGCTAAATGATTGATAAAGAACTTCATAAATTTCGCGCTTTTTCAGTTAAGAGGACAAGTGATCTTGTGTGTTAGGTTAGCGGTGACCAATGGCTCAGGAAAGTGGTTGATACAGTTATGCAAAATTATTATTTAAGTGGATAAAGCTGAAAATATAATTTTGAGGACGTATTGCTAGACAGATATTAAGGGCATAAGATGAGGTGTGTATTGGTGTTATGTGGCTCAGGGTAGTGACCAATGGCGGCTATTGTGAAGGGATAAACACAAAGTGTCTACACAAGGGGAGACATTTCTTTACGCAATAAGCTGCAGTCAACTTTTAAAGAGCTTCGTAGCATGAGTTTGTGTAGTCAGCGTGGGTTCATTTCATGATGTCAGCCAAAATTATATTTATGTCTGTGCGATAAAAATTGTGCGTTTTTATTGTACTGTGTACTGAAATATTTTTCTACACTCTTTAAGTAAAATTTTAGGTTGAAATGATAAAGGACGAATAACACACGCATTTAAGAAGGAAATAAGACATGCTTAACGCAACCGACCCGTTCCATACAGCAGCTGATTAATGAAGCCTCTCACAGCCTGCAACCAACCACCTTCTGATGTCACCCCAACACTTTCAGCCACTTTCTAAGATAAGATTTCTCCTTCCAATAAACCACACAACTGTAATGGCTTTATACAGGGACTGGAAGTTTTAAACTCCGTACAGGTGTGAAAGTTCGATGTAATTATAGATAAGATATGCTGCAAATAGGCAGATGGCGTCTGCTGGGTAGCTGAGCGGTTTATTTTAACGATGTGACGTGAATACTTGCGGTGATCAGCAGCAGGCCTTGTGTTCTGGTGGACTGAGACGGTGCGCAGTTTCCTGGGTAGTTACAGTTACTTCAGAGGAAACTGGTTCCTTTTACCCATCTTCTATCCTATACATGGTGATTCTGCAGAACAGTGAATGTATTTACTAAATTTATGTAACTTTGTAACATAGAAAGAAAAACATCTTTCGAAAATATTCCAAAACGCTGGCACAGCCATGAATAACAACAACGCACTCTACTGGAAAGGTAAATTGAAAGGTAAAGCTAAACCTCACCCTACAACAGACCAAGAAGGCCCAGAAGGTAGAGAATAGTTTAATACTACTCTTCCTTTAACTTCAGCCAAAGCGGGTTGGGTGGTTATCGCCACTCCCTGGCCTCTTTACCCCCAGGAATGACCCGGTACAAATTCTACAATCGGTTGGGTGGGTCACAGGGCCAGTCCGGACGTTTGCGGAAATTCTCTCTCCAATTAGCGGGCACAAGCGGCTGGAACTGCAGCGGTTTTTTTACTGCTGTGATGAAACTTTTGTTTTAAATGGAAGCGAGCACGCGGACGGTTGTTTCACTGCGGCGATTTTCCAAACGAAATATGCTTCAATTTCGGTGCGGTACGGTCTGGTGCGGTGCGGTGCGGTGCGGTATTGTGCGGTGGCCCCACATCGGTTGGCTGTGGCAATGGAACACAAAAGAACATACCCAACAACCGCACTGCATGCCGTCTTTGTCTGCCGTTCCAAGCAGTGCAAATATCATAGATCTAGACTTCAAGATTTTTGACGGTAAGAGATTAATAGGTAAGTTGGAGAGAAGGCCGGCACTGTAAATTGATTGATTGTTTGATTAAAATTTGAGTTGAGCACTTACATTCCCGATGCCCCTAGGCCTTATATAACGTTCCCCTTGTACCCCATAATCTGATATCAACTCAATGGGGCCCTGTTCCTTGCTAGAGATTCAGATGGTCCCCAGACTTAACTTATAATATCCTCTGTGTCCACGGAAGGGGAATCCAGATATGCATTTTCTTTTTCTCACAAAAGTCCCAGTAAACGAAACCCTCCATTTTCCCCAACAAGGCCCTATGGAGAAAGCTGCCCAATTACAAGGCCTTTTTCACGTATCTCTCAAATTCCTTATAAAACTCTCCTAGATAATAAATTTATCCCTTCTCTCAAATGCCCCAGGAAATGAGCGTCACTTCATGTTCACAAAAATTGGGGCCCCTATGGAAACTTCCATTTCCACAGCCTTATTTAGCATATCTTTCTGGTCACCAAGAAAGCAGCCCCCCCCCCCTCCCCCGTCACACAGCTCCCTCACAGAAAGCATTACCACGTCTAGAGCCCTCTTCATCCATCTCTCAACGTCCCCGGTAAATTAACTCCCTTCCAGGTTCCCCACCGGTTCCCAAATGGAGAGAATTGCCCGTCTCCAGACCGTTTTCTACGTAACCTTCAGGATCGTCAATAAAAGAAGTCCCCTTCCAAGTTCCCCTCACAGAGCGCCCATACAGACAGATGCTCCATCTCCAGAGCCATACTTTAACTGTCTCTTGGAGTTCCCGGTGAACGGACTTCCACATCCATGCGTCCCAACGGGGCCACTATGGAGAGTGGTACCCATCTCCAGAGCCTTCTTCTACCCATAAGTCCCCGGTAGAATAGCCCCTGTCAGGCTCTCCCCAACAGACAGACATTCCCATCCCCTTAGCCGTCCTCCCAATATCCGTTCCTGTAACATTAACTCTATTGCCAACAGCCTTACTACTCTCCAGGGGACATTAGTATAAAGTATCCTGAAATTGAAAGCCGTCTCTCTGACGAAAGCAGTTGTGTAGTGTGCAGCTATTTTTGACTGTTACTTCGCAGAAATGTGGGAAAACGTCTATCGCACACTGAAAAGTTCTCCATTTATTACACATTGTGCCAAATACACATTGCAATATTCTTCTTGAACGATTTAACCTTTTGGCGCCGGAATTATTTTTTTAATTTTAGCACACTCTGTATATAAAATGTGAATAATCCAGGAACCAACTATGATAGAATTATGAAAAAAACTGCATTTTGAAGAGGGTAAAACGGAGAGTATATACCATGTTTAAAATATTCAGTACTTATGTACTGAATAAATATATAAAATGCAAAGTTTAGAGGTTAGCGGTGCGGTACGACCACTATAACCGTCATTAGGCGTCAAAAGGTTAATCTGTAATTACATATACATCTGGCAACATCCACATTTCTGCTAGCGTTTGGCCGTAAAACATGTTGTGACAGAGCAAATGCCTCGTGCTCGGTTAGCGCACAAACTGACTGCACATATCGTGAGGGAATTGTGATAAAGTTGTGTTTCTTTCACCGTCTCTGCAGACAGACAAGAAATTATCGGCCGCCGCGGTAAAAAAAAAACCGCCCGTTCGCCCTCGGCCTTGCCCTGCCGAATTTCTTACCGAGCAGCCGTGCAGTAGAGGTGAGACTCCTTACGGCTTGAACCGGAGAGGAAAGTTACACATGTTAAGATGGCGTTAAATATGAGTGTTTGTATATTCTCGCAGCGGTGTGTGTGAGGTTTCCTTTCCTTTGTGTTATGACGCCACGTCGCCGGTTACAGTGTTCCTAAAGTGCCGAGAGAGGTTAGTAGTCTGAAAATGTCGGCAGAATATAACACGCTGACTTGGTGTCAAATCGCAGAAGAGGATCTTTATGCTTTTGTTTACGAAACATGAATTTCGGCGTAATGAAATATAAACGCACAGATGCAGTTTTTTTACTGTGCGATGAGATATTGCGGTGACAGTTACTGGATTAATGGGAATTTTGGTTCTTTCGCTGTATAATAATTCCTCAGTATATTGTTGTTCCTAATAATCCTGTCTTTAACAATAAAAATTCTGCCGTAGTATTTGTACAGCAGTTAACATGATGTGCAGTATTTTGTCTATCGTGTGAAGTGTGCTGTATGTATCGTGTGAAGTGTGTTGCATGTATCGTGTGAAGTGTGCTGCATGTATCGTGTGAAGTGTGCTGCATGTATCGTGTGAAGTGTGCTGCATGTATAGTGTGAAGTGTGCTGCA
>Ga0123357_10012391_pt1 | contig 10998 bp, 11 predicted proteins | sample TergutEmb28metaG_FD_89873 | JGI IMG/M metagenome (GOLD analysis project Ga0123357, IMG submission 89873) | Embiratermes neotenicus P4 segment gut microbial communities from Petit-Saut dam, French Guiana - Emb289 P4 | ecosystem: Host-associated > Arthropoda: Insects > Digestive system > Gut ... | reverse complement strand
CCTGAAAGAATTTAACCGGATAAAAAAGACGCTTCTAACCGCTCTTGCAGAAAAAGAGATGACAATAAAAGAGTTATCCGAAGCGACCCAAATGCCGCAGGCTGATGCGATGTTTTATGTCGCATCGTTAGTCAAATACGGTTTGGCGGCGGTCGGCGCAATTGATGATATGGATGAATATTACACGTATAAAATAAAACAGTAATGGCAAAAATAAATCCCCTGTTAGGGAAAACATTAAAAGATTATGGCGCAGTTAATTTCAACGCCTGTTATAATTGCGGCACCTGCACGGCGGTTTGCTCCCTGTCGTCCAAAGAAGATTCGTTTCCCCGCACGATGGTTCGTGCCGGAGTTACGGGAATGGACGCAGAGATAAAATCATCGCTAAAACCTTGGCTGTGCTATTATTGTGGCGAGTGTACAAGCAACTGTCCGCAAACTGCCAATCCGGGCGAACTGATGATGTCGTTGCGCCGTTACCTGATGGCGCAATACGATTGGACGGGGCTGTCGGGATTGCTGTTCAAATCACTGCCTGCAAGCATTATCGCCTTTATTTTAGTTATCGCGGGCATCATCGCTTATGCTTTCAGCGCCGGTTTTGATTTGGAAACGGTGATGCACACGGGACATTATTTTGAAATGTTTGCGATAGGCGGCGTTTTGGTTTTCATTCTGGCGCCGAATATTTTTCGCATGTGGTGGTTCACGATTGTAAAGCCGAAAAAGAATGCGCCTGTCGCTACTTATTTCCGTAGTATCGGCGAATTTTTCATCGCCATGTTCACCCAAAAGCGGGCATTGGATTGTGAAGACAATAAAGTGCGGTGGTTTGAACATCTTATTTTGGTAATCGGATATTTGGCGTTACTTTTTACAACCGTGTTTTTAGACTGGTTTTCAACCTGTAATCTGTTCATCATCCTGTTCGGATATGTGATTAGCGCAATCGTTTTTGCCGTCACCCTGATTTTTGTTTACGCCCGGATAAAAAAGACAAAAGAATTGAGCAAATTTTCGCATCATTCGGACTGGTTTTTTGTTGCCGGTCTGTTTTTGATGGGTTTCACCGCGTTCCTTGTCCGCCTGTTCATTGATTTCGGCTTGCTTCAAACCAACGGCTGGATGTATATACTGCATTTAATCATCTTGGCTTCATGGGCTTTAATCATTGTCCCATTCGGTAAGTGGACGCATTTTTTGTACCGGTCGTTTGCAATGTATTTTAGCAGGATAGAGGGAGGACAGTGAGTTTGTTTAAATTCTATTTTTCCCTACCAAATAGGGTAAATATTTATTTAAAAAATATATGATGGGTAATTCCAGCAAGATAGCAAAAAGTAAAAATGGGACGCCATAAAAAGAATTTATCCATGTTAAAGAATATCTTAAAATAAACTTTAATAAAAATGATATTATAAATGTTTGAGTAGCTAAAATTACTAAAGAATTAGTCCCAAGATAATTCAACGGATAGAAGGAAGATATTGCTTTACTTAAATAAAACAGGCAGAATATCATGGAAAAGCATTGAAAAATAAAAGGTAAAAAAGAACCATAAATGCCATTTCCCCGAACATCACAGTAGGAAGGACTTGGAGTCATAAATCTAAGACAAAGCAAAAACAAACAAAAAAAAGCGAAACTGATAAGCAAATCATATTTACTTTTTTTCATACAGAAATCTATCTTTTTCATTTCAAAACCTGTATGAAAAAAGAAAAGAGCAAACAATGAAGAATCTATAAAATAAGGAATATTTATATTCTTCCATACCAAAAATATGTCAAAAATAAATATGCTACCAACCAATATCCACCGAGCTATTTTATTTTTGACAAAATGTAAAATTGCCCAATAAAGAATATTGGCTAAGAATAATACCCACAAAAACCATACATACAAATTTCCGTTTTTAAACAGTTCCTTCCCTAAAAAGAAATCGAAAAAGGATGTAAATTCATAATGCCTGAAAGTCGAATTATCTAAATAATAAAGACCGGTAAACCAAATAAATCCCAATACATAGAAAAACAAAAAAGGTATTAATAAAGTATTTATTCTTTTCTTCAGCAAAACGCCCAAACCGGAATTTTCTTTGTATAATATACCGGAAATTAAAAAAAACAGGGGCATGTGAAAAATAAATATATAGCCTTTAACCATACTTGCAGAAGGGATATGTCCCCAAACGACAAAAATAATCCCAATACCTTTTAATACGTCCAGAAAATGAATTCGATTATTCATAACATTTGCAAAAAGCATTATTTCTTTATCTCTTTCAGAGATAGCCGGATATAGTTTTTATCTCTTCTTAATCGACAAATCGGTAGCAATTACCCGAACTTTCAGGTTTGCTCCTCCTTTCATCAACGTCACTCCTGAGGGATAAAGATAGTGAGAAGTCGTGTAATCTGCAAGAGCGCCATAAGAGTTAGTTTGTGAAACCCAAGTTGTTTGAACGGGAATAACCCACAATTTTAAGTCTTTATCCGGCGCTTTGTTAATTGCGTTTTGAACAAGGTTTGAAATGTTTTTGAAATCGTAGGTGTAGGTAGATGCGTTGAATTGAGTAGTAAATGTCGTCTGACCATCCGCAACTTTTTTCATTTCAAAAAAGTTTGCAACCGAATCAGGCTCAATCAATAACAATTTAGCGCTGCAACCTGTTGAGCCATCGGAAGACAACACCGGTACCGTTGAGTTTGTCATCCCTGGAAACGGCAGCGAATAGCTCCAATCGCTGGGGGGATAAGCCTTGAGAGAAATGGCTACGCTGCTAAATGTCTTTTTGCCTATTCCTTTAACAATCTCTCTGATCGGAATTGTTAACTCGGTAAATACGCCTGACGGCGTTTTTAAATAGGTCTTAGTCGAATCGTCTGCTGTAAGAAAAGCTGGATTTTTATTTTCAAACCGGTTCAATTGAATGATTTCTTTCGTTACCGTAAATGACGCAGTCGAAACTATAAATCCCGTGCTGTCAGTTCCATCCGTACGCGTTAAATAAGGCGTATGAAGAGTATAATAAAGAAGTATCTGCGTCAAATCTACAGGCAACATACATCCGGAGCCATAAGTAGTTGTTATATAAGTACCCGGAAAATAATCTAAAAAATCGTCAACAGTTGTAAGTTTACCTTCTATAACTTTATCTAAATAATCTTGACCTATTTTAACCGGCAAAGGAATCGAAATATAACTGTAATAACCGGTATTCGCTTGCCATGCTTGCAATAGAGAATCCGAAATACTCAGGTTTCGCGCCGTGTAACTGTATTTGGCTAACGGATTATTCATGTCGCAATACTGGGCAGGGTCTGTATTGGTATAATAATTATTGCCTAACGCTTTTGTGACAGGATAAACCGTAAGTTCCATCGGAGCCAGCGTATCGCCGAAACAGGATGCATAATAAATATTTAACCGGACAGAATCAATCTTGTGTCTATTGACGCCGTCAAAGATACTATCCACATTTGGAAATCCAGCGGAAGGATAATATTGACAAATATAGCTGCTTTTAACGCTTCCGTATGCAGGGTCGTAAAAGTCTCCCAAGAACCCATTCGGCGTTTTGGCATACAGCGAATCTATTTCTATGGTTCTGGCGCTAATAACAACAGTTGTGTCGGTAACGTTAACTTTATCTTCGTCCGGAAGTACGCTTAGCCCGACAGGACTAAGAGTATCATTACATGCCATATAGATGACGCCTAAAAAAAGGCAAAACACAATTCTACTCGTCTTCATTTGTTTACAACCAAATCATAAAATTTATTAAACTCATCCACATAATTTTCTTCCTTTTGATAAGAAAGGTAATGCAACCCCTCTTTCATTTTTGCATAATCAGTTAAATCGGAACGGACGTCTGAACTTCCTTCAATAACGCCGTCTGAAAAATCAATAGCCAGTTTATTCAAATTAGTAAAATTGGGAGTGTCTTTGAGGAGTTTAACATCGTTTTGCGTAACTCCCTCTATTTTCAATTTCTTTGCAAAATTGTCCCGCAAAGGTTTTTCAAATTCATCATTGTATAAAGAGTAAACCACTTTGGCATTCTTAAAGCACGGATCGCCTTTGTAATGTTTTTTAATATACAGCGGAGCTAAGGCAGTCATCCATCCGTGACAATGAATCAGGTCGGGCACCCACCGCAATTTTTTCACTGTTTCCATCACGCCGCGGACATAAAAAATGCACCGTTCATCGTTATCTTCAAACTCAATGCCGCTGCCATCGCGAAGTAAATATTTACGCTGAAAAAAATCTTCATTATCAATAAAATAAATTTGCATTCGCGCCGATTGAATAGAGGCTACCTTAATAATGAGCGGATGATCGGTCTCATCTATAATAAGATTCATTCCCGATAACCGGATTACCTCATGTAATTGATTCCGTCTTTCATTAATGCAACCGAATTTTGGCATAAATGTTCGAATTTCTTTGCCACTTTCATGAATTCCTTGAGGAAGATTACGGGCTATTAACGACATCTCTGTATCAGCAAGATATGGTGAAATTTCCGTAGTGATAAACAATATTTTCTTAGCAACCATGCTTCTTAAAGAGTAAATCTTTGAAATTGAGTGCAAAGATAATAAAAAAAATTTACAAATTATCAAAATTATTTACTAATAACTTTGAATTTATTTTAATATTCGTATATATTTCAGTAGTTTTGCAATGTTTTTAACTGTATTAATATGCAAGTGTACTCTACTATCAATGATTTACAACGGGCGCTATCGAAAGAAAGGAGCGCCGGAAAAAGCATCGGTTTTGTTCCAACGATGGGCGCTTTACATCAAGGTCATCTGGAATTGGTCAAACGTTCCGCTCTTGAAAATGATGTTTCGACGGTCAGTATTTTTGTCAATCCGACACAATTTAATGATGCCAACGATTTGTTGAAATATCCGCGAACATTGGACGCCGATTGCGATTTGCTGCGTACCGTAGCGTGCAACTATGTTTTTGCTCCCGATGCAAAAGAAATCTATCCCGAACCGGATACCCGCGTATTTGATTTTGGCAGTTTAGCCACCGTAATGGAAGGACGTTTCCGACCCGGACATTTTAACGGCGTAGCCCAAGTGGTCAGCCGTCTTTTTGACATTGTTCAGCCGGATAAAGCCTATTTTGGAGAAAAAGATTTTCAGCAATTAGCCGTTGTCCGCGAATTAGTACGTCAACTGGGTTTGGCTGTTCAAATCATCGCCTGCCCGATTGTTCGTGAAAAAGACGGTTTGGCGATGAGCAGCAGGAATCGCCGGTTGAGTGAAAACCAACGGAAACAGGCGGTTGTTATATCGAAAACGCTTTTTGAAAGTAAGGAAAAACAGCATATTTTTCCTGTTCAGAAAGTAAAGCAATGGGTGATTGACCGAATAAATCTTGCTTCGGAATTACAAGTCGAATATTTTGAAATCGTTGATGGATTTACACTTCAACCGATTGAAAAATGGGAAGATACAAACTATCCAGTCGGATGCGTCGCCGTATTCGCGGGAGAGATTAGATTAATTGATAATGTAACTTATTAGTGGTTAGTGGTTAACGGTTAGCGGTTAGCGGTTAGTGCGCAACTATCACTAACCGTTAACCACTAACCACTAACCATTTACTTCTTGCCCAATAAACTTCCAAGCGCTCCCGAAACAATGTCTCCAAGCGGATTATTGCTTTTATTACTACTTGAGGTAGTTTTAGTACTTTTAGTAGTTTTAGTAGTCTTAGAAGCTGTAGTAGAGCTACTTGAGCCTAAAAGAGAATCCAAGGTATTTCCTACAACAGGAGGAAGTTTACCTTTCAAAAAATTCAACACTGTATCTACTGCAATCTGAGCTACCGGCTCAGACAGGTTGGCTTTTTTAGCCACCATTTTTACAATTTCATTTGCCATAATGAATTTATTTGTAATTTTATTTTTTACTTATTGATTCTCTATGGTGTCTTCGACCTGTGTTTGGTCTGCATTTTGAACAGCATTCAATGTTTTATCTTTTATCTGTTGCATCTGCTCATCTGTCCATCCTTTTTCTTTTGCTGCGCGTTTTTCGCAAGCGCTACAAAGAGAATTTATGTCGGGTTTAATTTTGGAATTATGAGAATAAGCGTCTGCTACCGTTCCACCTTCAAAGATTTCTGTTGTTCGATCGCTTTTCAAGTATTGGCAATCGTCATATAAATGATACTTTGTACCGGACTTTGTCCAATAAACGTGGTCAAAACCCATCAGTTCTTTTACATAATTAGATTGCTGCGCATATTGTTCCTTAGAAGGCGCATTGTAATCAGCGCTTGCGGCGCCTCCGCCAACCATAAAGAGCGCTGCAATCGCTCCCACCAAATACTCTTTTTTAATAAATGCCAAAATCACTACCGGAAGGAAAGCAATTACCGCTACAACCACTCCCAATTGATTTTGGAAAAAGAATCCCAACACATTTTGCTTGGATGCGGGATCAAAACGATTGGCTTTTTTCCAAAACATGGAACCTGCCACCAAGAGAATTAAATCAATTAAAAGGATAATAATCAACACTGCACGAGCGCCTGTACTTAATGCAATTTCAGGGTCTTTTTTGAATAAAATTACCATTGCGCCAATTTCTGCAACGACTGCCAAAACCCACAAAAGGATTCCGTACATTCTGAATTTACCGGCTTGAGCTTTTGCTTCCGCCGTGGGAACGAATGTTCTTTTTTGCGGGGTCTCATCATTCCCGCCTACATTTGTAATTTTCTTTGTAGCCATAAATTTTTGGTTTTTTATCAAGTTTATATTTTATGTAAATAGTAGTTCAATATCAAAACATTCAATCGCTTTTTGAAATATGCCGTAAAAGTAGTTATTTTTTCTCAAAAATGCTTACCTTTGCCGTAATTTTTATATATTATCATGTTGATTCAATTATTAAAATCCAAAATACATAACGTTGCGGTAACGGACGCCAATCTGAACTATATAGGCAGTATCACTATTGATGAGAATTTAATGGATGCGGCTAATTTAATTGCAGGCGAAAAAGTACATGTCGTGAATAATAACAATGGCGAACGCATCGAAACTTACGTTATCAAAGGCGAGCGCGATTCAGGTACTATTTGCCTGAACGGAGCGGCTGCACGAAAATTTCTGCCCGGCGACATCGTGATTATTATGGCATTCGCATGGCTTGATTCCGAAGACGCTAAACAATTTAAGCCGGCAATTGTTTTTTCTGATACGACTTCTTCCAATAAAATATTATAGCAGATGCTTCCTTTTCGACCGGTAACTATCAATGATAAAGAGACTTTCCAATTTTATTTCAGCAAGGTCGCTTTTGGAAATTGCGATTTCTCTTTTTCCAACATTTTCAGTTGGAAACATTTTTATGATACAACTTTTGCCGTAGAAGACGGTTTCCTGTATATCCGTTTTCAACCGATGAACGAGTTGCCCGGATATCTGTTCCCTGTAGGCGAAGGCGACCTGAAGGCTGCTATCGAGCGCATGAAACGGGACGCAGATGAAAGAGGAACCGAACTTCAATTATATGCTGTTACGCAAAAAATGTTCGATTTACTGGAAGCCGCAATGCCGGGGCAATTTATTTATGAAAAAGGCAGAGACTGGTATGAATACATTTATTTGTCCGAAGATTTAATTACGCTTGTTGGGAAAAAATATCAGCCGAAGCGGAATCACATCAATAAATTCAAACGTATTTACGAATGGGAATATCTGCCTGTCACGCGCGAAATCATCCCTGATTGTCTGAAGCTGTACGACCGCTGGTGCGCCGAAAACGGAGGATGCAACAGCGAACAATCATTGTTTGAAGAACGCAATGCCACCCATAACGCTTTCCATGATTTTGAAAAGTTAGGCTTAATCGGCGGAGCTTTGCGGATTAACGGCGAAATTCTGGCTTATTCCTACGGTCAGCCATTAACAAAAGACGTATTTGGCGTTCATGCCGAAAAATGCCTGTATGAAATCGACGGCGGATTTACCATGATTAACCGGGAATTTGCCGAACACAATTGCGCCGCATATACTTATATTAATCGGGAAGAAGATTTGGGACTCGATTCGCTACGGCAAGCGAAATTGTCGTACCATCCGGCTGTTCTTCTTGAAAAAGGATGGGTAAGTTTAAAATAATAAAATGATTAGATACGCAAAAGATACAGACAGAGAAGCCTTGATGCAAATGTGGGAACAGTGCTTTCCGGAAGATAGCGATTATTTTCTTAATTTCTATTTCGATAACTTCTTTAGCAATGAAGAAACGCTGGTCTGCGAAGAAAACGGTCAGCCGGTCGCTTCGCTGCAAATGATTCCTTACCGGCTGAGAATTAGCGATTCTGTCTCTCGGGGCGGATATATTTTCGGCGCTATGACGCATCCCGACCGCCGGAAAAAAGGATTTATGGCTCAACTTTTAAATGCTTCTTTTGATGAAATGATTAAAAAAGCTTATGATTATACTTTCCTGATACCGGGAGAAAAATGGCTCATCGGCATGTATGAGAAATATGGCTTTCGCCTTTTAAAACCAAATCCGCAACATCCAATAAACAAGGTACTGAAATCCCCAAAACAATGGGAATTAATAAAGCAAAATTATTTTGACGACTACGAAATTTGGTTGAAAGAGGAAATTTATGATCCGAAGGAGCACAAAGGAATGATTAAACGCCTCAATCCAAATGCAAAAGAAATAACGACCCTGTATATGGGCATGATGCTGGACTGAACAATCGAATGAAAACGGCATATACATACGCGCAAATCATAAAAGTCGCCTATCCGATTTTTTTGATGATGCTGGTACAGAACTTAATTCAAGTCATTGATACCGCTTTTTTAGGTCATGTCGGCGAAGTTGAATTAGGCGCTTCGGCTATTGGCGGCGTCTATTATATCGCCATGTTCACGGTAGTTTTCGGATTCAGCGCCGGTGCGCAAATCCTGATTGGAAGACGCAATGGGGAAAACAGGCAGGATAAAATCGGGGAAATTTTTTTATCCGGTACGGTTTTTTTATGGATAATCGCCTTGTTCATTTTCTTTTTCACCCACTGGTCGTCTGAGACAATCTTGTCGAAAATGCTGCACTCGCAACACGTATTGAAAGCTTCGATTGAATTTTTGAACTGGCGGATAGGAGGATTATTCTTTGCCTGCATCAATGTCATGTTCCGAGCTTTTTTTGTCGGGATAATCCGTACAAAAGTGTTAACATTCAACGCTATATGTATGGCGTTGACAAATGTTTTTTTAGATTATGCGTTGATTTTCGGCAACTGGGGATTTCCCGAAATGGGCATTAGCGGGGCGGCATTAGCGTCTGTCATTTCGGAAATCGTTTCAACGGGATTCTTTATCATCTATTTACTGATTTCCGTTGACTTGAAAAAATACGGTTTCAGGGGAATCGTTCTGAAAAATTTTCGCGTTATCCGGAACATCTTAAAAGTTTCAACCTCTTTGATGATTCAGAATTTTTTATCGTTAAGCACTTGGTTTCTTTTCTTTATAGCCATAGAAAGCATGGGCGAAGCCACTTTAGCGGTTTCCAATATTATCCGCAGTTTTTATATGATTTTCGGAATCCATATCTTTGCTTTGTCTTCTACTTCCAGCACATTAGTCAGCAACACTATCGGATCGGGAAAAACCAACGAAGTAACTGCGCTAATCTGGAAAATTGCCCGCTTAGGACTAACCATCAGCTTGGTTGTCTCTGTCATTTTGTTTTTGTTTCCCGAACCGGTATTGAGAATTTACACTTCCAATCCTGAATTAATCAAGGAATCAATTCCTTCGCTTTATGTTATAATACTTGTTTTATTAACTTTATCCGTTAGCAACGTATTTTTTCAATCCATTTCAGGAACAGGAAATACCCGTTCGGCGCTAATGATTGAAAGTTTTACCTTAGTCATTTATCTGCTTTGGATATGGCTGATGGCAATTTATTTGAAAGCTCCCTTAGCCGTTTGCTGGATGGTTGAATGGATTTATGCGCTCTTTTTAGGTTTGCTCAGTTTCTTTTATTTCCGGTATGCGAAATGGCAGGATAAGAAGATATGAGGGGACGAATCTTTTTCAAATGCTTCTTGACAATTAAATTATTTCAATACTCAAACCGCCCATTCTCACTCTCAATAATCAACTCTTTCCTGTCGGAACGTTCAGTAAACCCAATGATTTGAGCGTCAATCCCAAACGACTGTGAAATAGCAATCACTTCATTTGCATACTGTTCAGGAAGATAAATCTCCATGCGATGCCCCATGTTGAAAACTTTATACATTTCTTTCCAATCGGTTCCGGATTGCTCCTGAATCAACCGGAACAGAGGGGGAACAGGAAATAAATTGTTTTTTATAACTTTCATCTTATCAACAAAATGCAATATCTTGGTCTGCGCCCCTCCGGAAACATGAACCATGCCATGAATCTGCGGTCGCAAGTTTTCCAATATCCGTTTGACGACCGGCGCATACGTGCGGGTAGGTGATAATACTAATTTTCCGGCGTCAATATTTAATTCTTCGATTGTATCCGTCAATTTTTTTTGACCGGAATAAATCAATTCGAGAGGCAAATTCGGGTCGTAACTTTCAGGATATTTTTTTACTAAATAGTTGGCAAAAACATCGTGACGGGCGCTCGTCAAACCGTTGCTGCCCATTCCTCCGTTGTATTCTTTTTCATAAACCGCTTTTCCGCACGAACTTAAACCGACAACGACGTCGCCTGCCTGAATGTTGGCGTTGTCGATAACGTCCGCCCGTTTCATTCGGCAAGTCACCGTACTATCGACAATGATGGTACGTACCAAATCGCCTACGTCGGCAGTCTCGCCGCCTGTGGGATAAATATTTACGCCCAATTGACTTAGCTCTTCGCATAATTCGTTAGTTCCCTGAATAATGGAGGAAATGACTTCGCCCGGAATCAAGCGCTTGTTTCTGCCAATCGTT
>Ga0123357_10012390_pt1 | contig 10998 bp, 4 predicted proteins | sample TergutEmb28metaG_FD_89873 | JGI IMG/M metagenome (GOLD analysis project Ga0123357, IMG submission 89873) | Embiratermes neotenicus P4 segment gut microbial communities from Petit-Saut dam, French Guiana - Emb289 P4 | ecosystem: Host-associated > Arthropoda: Insects > Digestive system > Gut ... | reverse complement strand
TCGGGCCCATACGCCCATCGTCAGGAGCACTAGATGTTAAGTTGCAGCATATGGTTTTCTGCACCCAGTTTGTAGATGGGTGGTGGTGTCTACAAACTGGGTGCAGAAAACCATATGCTGCAATTTAACATCTAGTGCTCCTGATGATGGGCGTATGCGCCCGAAACATGTCGAGCTAAGGAAACTTCAATAAATTACATAGTTGCATCAAGTTGGCATTTCACTTTATTTCGTGTGTTGGTGGGGTTCCGCTGGGACATGAGTCGCCTAACTGAGCTTTATCTACAATTTTCTCAGTCCGTTACGGTGAAAGTAGGTGTATTACGTACAACTGAACCACGCCTGCTGGCTCCCATATCCCTCCCAGTTCACCACTCACCAAATGTCTTATGACTGATTTAGAGTCTGAATTGAAACAAGACAGGCAATGTAAGTATAAATAATATTGCGGCGCATTCGCGTAAGTATTGTTGACGTGGAAAATCTGTAAGTATTAAGTATCCAAAGTTTGTGTCTGTATTCCTGCCTTAGTAATCCAGAATGAAAAGCGCATGCCCGTATTATATTTTCCTTTTTGGCCTTGTAAGCTATATCATGTTTTGCTTCGTTATCTTTTAAACGACACGATTTTCGGGGAAAAAATTTTCAACATATTATTGTTTAATTTTCTCTACAATTTTCGTCTAAAATGTTTCTCGTTCTAAGAAGAATTCAGAAAAATGTTATCACAAATTTATATAGGTATTCATACAAAGTGCCCATTATTCTTGTCAGACCTCAATAAAACTTGCATTTGTTCGACAAATTTCCGATAAATCCTCAAGCATTAAATTTTATTAAAAATCATCCAGTGAGAGTCGAGTTTTTCAATGCAGGCAGACATGACGAAGCTAATAGTCGCTTTTCGCAAGTCTTCGAACGCGCTTAATATCGTCATAAAAAGGAACTCATAAAGAGCTATGGTCAGCCCTACGTACGTCGTGGTTATAGTTCAGGTTTCAAATGAAAGACAAGATTCTTAGTCATGTGGGAATAGAGAAATTGCGTGCTGTATTCAGGCCAGCCTCCTTCCGGCATGTTTAACAAGGATCGCTGAACTGCAGTCCAAAGGCCATGTGCAAGTATCACCTTCCATATCTCTTCCTACCTACATGACACGTCGATAATAGACGTTTACGAAACTAGTAAATTACACACTTGTAGCCATGGTAACCGAGTGATAAATTTAAGCATTTGTCACCATAGCAACCAGTAAAGGCTATAAACGTAGGTCAGAAGTGGCAGAAAACAGCCGCTGTAGTTCAGTCAAGGGAAAGTACCCTAATTTTCCTGAAGACTTGGGAGGTAAAACCAGAAAAGTCAATCACAAAATTTTTAAGATTAAATTCGAGGGGTGCAGATCGTGCTATGGTTCAAGGGGGTTGTTCGCCGTCCTCTCACCGCAGATACACGATTTCACTCCCAGACCAATTTGTATGGAATCTGTAGTGGAAAGTTACTCACTGAATGCTTCGATCTGCACTTGCCAACAATATTTCAGCGATGTTTCACACTCATATTAAGCCCTTTACCTGCTAACGTGGAGAATATGGTGAGCTCCAAATAATGCTAGCAAAGGGCAGATGGGATTTAACTCGGCGTTTAAAGGGTTAATTTATCTATCACATATCTTACGTAACCTTCGCAGTCGAAAGCGTCGTCAAATAAAGCAATGGCCGCAAACTATTTTTTATTTACAAACTGAGATAATTCAAACCTCATTTGCGCGCCTCGATTTTGGGAAGTCTTTTTCAAATCTGAAATCCGAAGCTGCAGTTCTGTTTTTCAGACCACTCCAGCCTTAGCAGGAAATTTATAAGGCTGATATTAACTGGGAGGGTTACCATGTCGCTGCTGTAATTACAATGTAATTTTTCTCTGATTTATAGTAATAATCAGCCACTGACCACAAAATAGTACTCGCTCCTAAGTAGGGTCAACCGTCGCTTAGAACGGTTTTGTCCCGTGCGGTTTTGACTGTACGTGGCGAAAAATAATTATATATATATATATATATATATGGGGTTGTGGGAGGAGTGACGAATGCAGAAAATCTTGCGAAGCCACGTGCCGTGTGACGGTCTTTTTGTATACATCTGTTTATCGGCGCCGAAAGATGTAAATACAAGCAAAACAAGAGAAGCAATGTACGCATAATGGAACATTAAGGTGCGTTTTTGCAACCATTTTTGTTGTGGAAAAGCAAAAATTATTGCACAATCTGAGTGCGTATTTGTAGCCTTAGGTATCCAACATGAATGTGCATGCGCCATATTGTCATTTATGGCCTGCCCCGCTCTACAATACTTTTCCGCGTTTTCTCGTTAGCGGCACGATACCCGAAAAAAAAAAGTTACTGAACACAAAATGAGTGTTTTGATTTTCTCTACTAATTTTGTCTCGAACATTTCTCATTCTAAGAAGAAATGAGCAAGATATGATAAAAAAATGTATATTGTCTTCATGTAAAGTACCCTTTATTCTTGTCCGATTTTAATGAAACTTAAATTTTCGTGACAGATTTTCGAAAAATCCTCAAATATAAAATTTCATGAAAATCCGTCCAGTGGGAGCCGATTTGTTCCATGCGGACGGACGGACAGACATGACGAAGCTAATAGTCGCTTTTCGCAATTCTGTGAACTCGCCTAAAAATGGGGCGGTTATTCAATCAACAGCCGCAGAAACTCGCACCATCGGCTGCCCAATTATTGTGTTTGTGTGTAATGTTAAGAGATGTATGTACTTAAATTGGTGAGCAGTGGGTCGTTCCGCATTCATGTAATCCTACTGTACCTATAACAACCTGGCGCAATGCAAGAATTACCCATTACGCTGTTATCAGCCCATCTCCTAGCCCCTCATTAGAACAGGGGTCAATTAGAAGAGGGGTCACTGCTTTACAAGGATAAGAGATAAAAATGTAAATCTCTCAGCTTCATACTGCAGTGTGAGATTCCGAGTCTGTATCCATGGTTGTGATGACCTTTGGTTTATAAAGCCATTAATTTTATGTTCCTCAGAAACATGATTCGTATACAAATGCTATGTGCTGTGGTTTTAAAAATTAGAAAAAATTTTCAGTTCTTTATAAACGGCAGCAAGAGCCTTATATTTCCATTTAGATTACAAGAATTTTAAGACTGTTATCTGCAAAATGTCGTACATGTACATACAATTTTACTGCAGCGCTTTTCGCAACACCTGCATAGGATAACGGACAAGTTTATTTAAGATGTTCACATATTAATTTATTCCCTCCAGTAATTCATTTTACAGTTTGGGGCACAAATAAACAAGCTAAATACATTTCAGTGACATATAAATATTTCCTATGAATTCCATTAAAGCACGCGAAAGGTGCTGGATTACGTTTAGGCCTTTGGATACAGACATAAGACAAAAATATTTATAACACCTAAACTTGCTTGCTTATGAAACGCACCTGTCAGCCTATGAACCGCGCGAGAAATTATTTCTGAATTGAAGGTCACATCAAAAGCCAAAAAATAAAGGAAATGTACGCGTAAGGCAAAACTAACGCGCAATCGGGTCTTTGCCTTCTGCACGCTGCTCAGGAAGTGATAGAGTTTAATTAACTAGGGTGGCAATATTTGTTGTTTCTTCACGGATGTAGCTATGTTACAGTATTATTATTTTTCACTTCTGTTGTCCACCGCTGTCACTTACTTGCTTTGCATGTAAGCAAGCAACTGCAAATGTTGAGAACAGCTCTGTTAAATTTATTTCCCATAATTTATATCAAGCGACATTGTAAATGTTATCTTAGCAATTGATCAACTTAACGCAAAAATTCTTGTTTTATAATAAGTTTATTATATTCTTCTAGATGTTTCGAGGACTGTTGTGCTCGAAACATGTAGGGGAATATAATAAACTTATTATAAAACAAGAATCTGCGCGTTGAGTTGATCAGTTGCTAAGATTATGCTGAGAGGCACGGTCAGCAAAACATCAAATATTTTTATAAAGTATATGACGATGTGTACTTTGGACAATGAAACTTTCTTTTTTTATGTTAGTTCAGTTGAAAGTACGTAAATTAAAACATACATACATGAGTGGCCATATTGAAATTTGTTGTTTCATTAAAACCTATTCTGATATTTCGTTAATTTCACGAGATTGTCCAAATGCGTAGTTTATTTACATAAAAACAAATTCTATGCACTGCATTAAATAAATTAACTGTCTAGGAGGGGAAGGTTTCAGATTTTGTTTTAAAACCAGGCGCTTTTCTCCCAGAAAACACACCTTATCTCTACCATACAAATCATAGTTTTAATGATGATTATGGACACAGTTGTCATATATTTAGGAAACGAAACGATTCCACAACTAAACGCCGATGACGAAATGGCATGCAATTTAGTTTTAAGGTGTCCGTAGTTACTACCACCATAAAAAAAATGGTTAGTTGTTCGTTTATGGTCCCTGTTCAGATCACTAAACAAAATGAAGTAGCCAAGTGTCATACATTTTGTCTTCTTAACTTGTCATTGTGGAAGACTGAAAACATAAGGTATACAATAACTTCGTTATAAATTTCAATTATTACTATCGTCACGCACTTTACGTAACACATAGGAGTCAGTCGCACAATCTCCCTCAACCCGGACGCATAGCCTGCTGCTCTGCTCCTAACAACCGACCACCAGCAACCAAGGCATTACACACCATATGTGGCAATAACACAAGTATAGTCTCGAGCTCCTGATGATGGGCATAGAAGTGCCCGAAACATGTTGAGCAGATTATAAGTGCAATAAATCATTCAGTAGCATCTAGTTGGTTTTCTTATCTACACTTCGTAACACATTTAAATTCAATTTAAATCTTGTCTTTGTATAGATTAAAATATGTTCTCGAGTGATTTAAACTTTCTTACTTTTTCAGTCGTTGAATAACATATTTAAACCCTCTGATTTATTCTAAAGCACTGTTTCTCAAATCTGCAGAATCTACTAAGGCAGTATTTTCGGTCTGGCATAAATAAGAAGTGGTTATTTCGGAAACCGAACTTAAAAATATACAAACATTTAAATGTTTATGTAAAAGCTTAAAATAATTTGATTAAACGGTTTAAAATTGGGTTATAATCATTAAATTGGCCTACCCTACGAAGAAGAGTACCAAATACTGAGAAAAATTAAAATTGACCTTACGAATTTCTTGAACAATTTATAGTTTTCAGGACTACTAGTAAATATGTGACTTCTGTAATATCTGTGCAAAGTTTGAGCAATGAAATATCGATATTATGTCCGAACAATAAAAATGTCTATTTCCTATAGGTTTATTCATGTACACCTTGAAAACTGTTTCTAACTTTCATCAGTAGAAATAACTATTACGCATTGACTCTGATGATATTAACTTACCGATGGTGAGACGTTTGAATCAACTGGTATAAGTGCCTCTGTCATATCTTCAAATGCGATCTAATTTCCGACAGTTACTGAAGTCCTCTATTGATATTATATTTTTCGCCTTTGTCACATGACCGGTCTTCTTGTCTTTTTAGTCTCCAGTGTTTGCATTATAATTGTATCGGAGCACTTCCACGGTCAACGTAAAAAGATTACTGAAACTACTTTAAAAGTCAACAAAAATATTTATAATTTGCCAGTAACTTAGTGTTAGGTTTAACAGCTGGACACTTGTACTATACATTAGACAATAAAGCTAACACAAGACACTCTGGCCGGTTAAACTCAGTTTAAAGACTGCACCTCGAAGGCGTAATATGAAGCGAATGATCTGATCCTTTATGTTGAACTGCAAGTACGAGACTGATGGTCCTATGTATTAGGTCCGTATTGATACGGGGACAGAAGTCAAGTGAAGAAGCTCTCATGAACTAGCTGCTGCCAAAAACCCGCAGAACTTAACTTGCTAATGTATACAGTGGAAGCAGACTAGATAAAAATAAACTACCGTGTGTGATTTTAAGAAAATTATCTCGAAGGAAGGATTAAATGCAATTTTAGTTCACATTATGTTTATTATCTGTTAAGACGCTTATTAAGTTGTGCGATATAATCAGTGAGTGGGTATTCCTTTAGAATGCATGTAATAGCATCGTAGATTTCAGTAATTTGATTTGTGCTGTTTATTTGAACACAGTTATGCACTGTTATACATCAGATCAATTTTAGCCAAAGCTGTTTAAAATAACAAACACACGTAAAGAGAATGAAGATTATTGATAAAAAGAAAGGCCTTTATTGCATGCGTCGAATTTAATGCCACATAATGGTCAGAATGTGTGTTTGGAAATAGCCCAGCGTATGCCAAATGTTCAGATGTCTGTTGTTTAAAACATACGAACTCAGTTCTTTTTCCCTATAAAAAAAAAAGAAAGAAGAAAAGGAAAATACCATTCAGACATAGTCTGTGTCAGTCCAGGTGCTCACTGGCATCTTGTTATTTTGATAAATTGGTTTTGCAATCACAATCTGTTGGGAGATAGGAAAATGAAAAAAATAATGTTCTGTTTGTGGTTTCGGCCTGTAAACTCGTCACACTGCCAAGCCTTATCAAGAAGAGGGTGGTACACATTCGGTGGAGCCCACAGTTGCGCTGACCGACGTAAATTATGAAGACTTTATTGAGATACAACTGCCGGGAATCGAAAACTGGCCGCAACCGTGCAATTTACTGGGTGTTTTAAAATGACTGTTTTTCTCTTTATGGACTGATTTTCAAATCCATTTCGGTACGGAGAACTACCAGTGTAAAAAAATCCCTTCTTTTTTTGAACTCGAATTTTCTTTACTGTATCCTCTGGTACCAGGAAGAAGTGGGTCCTTTGTCACCACGTTTTGAGCCCTTGAATTACGTATCGAGAAGGCCTTCACGTATGCAGGATAGTTGCGAATGGGGTTTCAAACACGCGGCCCGCCAACTCATTTCATTCGGTTCTCTCATTAATCGATCTTATTCTTATTATAGAATGTGGCTCGGCTCATTGTCGAAGAGCGTCATTATTTCAAATGTCTTTCATCACAGGCATAAAGGCTCAAAATGGTTGGTTATTCCTGGATAGTAGCGTACAACATACGTCAGTGAGGACAGATAACAGTCCATTCAAGTTTTACGTTTAACAAAAGTAACAATTTTAATTTATTAATTAAAAATATGAAGTTTTATTAATGCTGTCTATTATTTTAATAAAAGTGACATCTTTACTGCTTAGAATGAAGTGTTACTCGGCCTAAATTTTAAAAATAATTTGAATTTGACAGACCTTGAATAAGAAGTCGCAGACACCATTTTGGGAGTTGGCTCGTACCAAATTGATAAACAGCATTTAACAATGGCGATGTAATATATCTAATAATGTCTAATAATATTACAGTAATTATTTTCATAACATAATGCGGCCACCATTGGACCTAGAATAAATTAAACAGCTTAGAAACATGTGTTTCTTGCCATACTGGTAAGCTGCATAGTGCTAATATTCGCTTTTTGCTATTGTTTTGCAAAAGTACATATAAAGGAAGGGAAAAAAGAACAAAACAATGAAACAGGGGATGCAATGAACTGTGAAAGAACGCAGAAAGCAAGGAACTAAGAAATCAAGACAGGATGGAAAGAAGAAACAAAAGAAGGATTTCTTTTCTCATTTTCACGAATATAATTCAAGAAATGTCTTGAGAAAATAAATGGTACTACATATAGTAAAATGTTGCAGATCCTGTAATAAAGATAAAATTTCTAAACATCAAAGACACAAATGCCACCTTTCATTACTTGTAACATAAACCTGTGTAACAACTGCTAACATTTGAAGACAAAATACCCATCTTTCATAAATGATGTAAAACTTTATTGTTAAAAAACTGGCAGCAGTTGCAAATGACAGCTTGGCCAGTGACATAAGATATGTGAAGCATTACACATCACAATCTGATTTAAAAAAATAAAGTATTGTACTATCCTCAACTTCACAAAACTACCATTTCTATTCTGCACCATAAATGACAACAGCATAAGTTTTTTAATCAGACCTTTTCATGTAGGCATCAGCTTAAACAAGGCACACAATACTCATTATTTTTGCATGTCATTGCACACTAGGAAACAGCCTTTGCTGTGAAGCATATTCAATGTGTCTTCCTCCTTGCGAGATGTCATGTCACACTTAAATGATGGAATTCCACATTACAGCTTGTAGTTCAGGGGAGGCTGAAAACATTTCTTGCTGTACTGCTTATTCAAACCATCAGGTGTGCAAGATGCAGCGCTGAACACTTCATTCTTGACAGATATCTCCACATAACAGAAAAAAACTGGCTAGGGGTTTAAGTCTGGCAACAGAGGTACAGTGAACAAAAAAATCACCCTGTACAATCTCATCATTAGACAATTCAGTATTCTCTGTTACATACACTGTATTTACTTCAATCCTGGAGGCAGAACTGTAATATTTATATATGTTTAATTAACAGTTGTACAAAATAAGGCATTACTAACTACAAATTTTCTGTAACAAAGGTACAAACTAATTGCTTGGTTAGGGCACATCAGACTTATGAATAAATGGAACTGTTGTATCCTAAATCAAATACAGCACTCATCAAGCTAGAAAGTGTCAATTGAATACACACACACCTTCAATGTAGTATCAGATACATTTTCAACTGGAACATCTTGCACTTCCATAATGGAAATCAATATTCTTTTTGCCATATTCACACACAATTTATCCAGCTCTACAATACTGCAGGTTTCGAAGTTTTCAGAGCAGTGCTGTACTGCCGCATTTCTGTGGAAACAAATGGGGCTCACACTTTAAAGAACCTTCCATTTTTGTGAACTGCCCACATTAACAATTTTAAATTAACGGTTACCAGATACTGTGAAGGAATCAATCATTTTGAAGCACTGAGAACCTACAGTATTTCTGTGCCCAATAAAGAACAGTGGAAGAATGATCAGGACAATTACTGAGGGCATGTTTTGCCAGAGAAACAAAATGTAGAACTAAAATAGGTCACTATAAAAAATGCAGAAATGTTACATTTGTGAAGAAGAGTTGTGCTTACATAAGAATTTTATCTGCACAGTTACTTTTTTTCACATTCTGTTCCTGGAAAAGGGGAACTGCCTCATATTTGTGCACATGTTATCATTTTGTATAGAAGCCTAACACTTGCTATTCTGTCGTTACATATCTTCACAACTACTTTCAAATATAAGCAGAATATGGCAGTAATAGACCTTTAAATAGCATCACTGCTTACTGAACACTATTATTCCATTCAGTTTAGTATCTTAGGACAAGCACAGCTGTCTTTCCAGAACTCTACAAGTTACTAAGGTTACTTTTTTCACAAGGTTCATTTTTATAGCAAGAAATGCTGCACATTTAAATAAACTCTCACTAGATACAATGTTTAGAATTCAACAACAATCTTCATGATAGCAGCAATATCCCAAGAGAATTTAAACAGCCTTTCTGCTAGTAATCTGATAACTATGGTACTTAATGTTTATCTGTGATTACATGTCATCCACAAGGAGACACAAGGAAAAATACAGGTTAGAATAAGTATGTGGTGGAGAAAAACAATGGATGGAAACGAGTGGCAAAAAATCCTTTTGGAAGCCAAGATCCTCCATGAGTCGTGCTGCAGCTGCTGCTGCTGCTGATGATGATGATGAAATGTTACCCAGTCAAATTATTACTTTTCTATAATGTATAATTCTCCTTTCATCTGTCAGTTTGTAATGAATTAAATACCAGAATTAGCATAGGGTTATAAAGTAACATAAAAGTGCTAGACTTACGTACAGTACAATACCATATACATGAGAATGACCACTGAGATGCACACTTTTTCTCATTAATTTATTCCAATTAAATTTTCCTCTACATGTTTTGAACAAATAATTGTTCATCATCAGGAAGTTACTTCTGTACATGCAGCCTACAGTATTTTACAATACATCTATGGGGTGTCTAGCTGCTTACATGATATGATCAAAATGTGTAGAGGATAGTTTAAGTGGAATAAATTAATGAGAAAAAGTTACATCTCGTTGGTCATTCGCAAGTGTATGTATCATGATGCATGGTTCAGAGAATGTAAAGTACAGTAACATACTAAAATATCTGGTAAATGCATTTTCAAAATCCTACATATCAAGCAGCCTCTGGATGCAGACCACAGATATGGTCAAGGTTGCAGTCAGTCAGACTTTCTCTGTACTGCTCCTTCAAAGTATTGAATGGACATAATTCTAATTCAGGACAGCCAGGTAAAGTGATAGGTTTCTCTTGATGCAATGTCAACACCTTTAGCTGCTTGTTGCACCTGTAAAATGAAATTTACTTCAAAGACAAATGAATAACACATCCTGATTTGAAACACATTTCAGCACCCACAATATTGATCCACTTCGGGAAGGTGTGATTTACTGATGTTACTTGAAGCTGTCATGGCCAGATGCCCTTCAACTCTTTGGTTCAGTGATTCAATTTGGCATCCTACCATTAAGTTATGAAAGCAAATATGTAAAACATGGAAAATTATATTATATATAAGTCTGGTGTTTATATGTCTCTTTACTTCATACCTTAAAAATAAAAACATTCAATCCAGATAAGAAATGTAGAATGTCCAAACGCTCAGAACACCAGAATCTTACAAAATTTGTCAAAACAGATCAGAGGACACAAAAGAAAACAAGGAAAATTCATATCATTCATAGTCAAATGTGGATGCATATCAAATATGGGGAAGAAAAAAAGTCAACTGAGTCCAGTCAGAATCAGACAAAAAAAAAAAAAAAAAAAAAAGAAAAAAAAAACTGAGAAAGAGAGAGAGAGAGAGACGATAGGTTAGGATGCGGGAAAGACAAAAGGAAAAAAAGAAAAAAGGTGTGTATATATATATATATATATATATATATATATATATATATGTG
>Ga0123357_10012388_pt1 | contig 10999 bp, 9 predicted proteins | sample TergutEmb28metaG_FD_89873 | JGI IMG/M metagenome (GOLD analysis project Ga0123357, IMG submission 89873) | Embiratermes neotenicus P4 segment gut microbial communities from Petit-Saut dam, French Guiana - Emb289 P4 | ecosystem: Host-associated > Arthropoda: Insects > Digestive system > Gut ... | reverse complement strand
CCCCCCCCTAAACCCCCCCCCCCCCCCCCCCGAGATCCAAGTGGTGTAGTAGTTTACCTCCAGATTGTTTTGTCTCCAGAGGCAGCATCTCGCCTTGTGAATATTTCTTAAACGCTGTTTTTCACAGGGAGGCGTTGTTAGCACCTCACCCAACCCCCAAGCTGGAGAACCACCCCTCGTCGGCTGTCCGTGACTGCTTATTCAATATGTTCGCAGCTACCCTCCATATTGGAGGCCGTTCCTCCATCCGCAACCTGAGGATGCGCCATGGCGTGATGACAGGGACCCACTTATCACATTTTATGTACTATTACCACATATAATGTAAGTAGCATATGGTGGCTTTTCCTAGCTCCTTCGGTGTACACCTACATGAATTTTAAAGACATCTTTATTAAAAATACTTCAGATTCATAATTAAGTCACTAATTTCTCTCCCTCAGTTTGTATGCATCAAATTGGACAAGTTTGTTGTCAATAAATCGAAAATATAGAATAAAAAAGCAGGAAATGATCATTCAATTTGGTATTGTTCAACATGCAGACAAAAAAAGATATTTGTACTTCGTCTCCAAACATGTAGTTTTGGAGGCCAGACATTTCCACAACCATCTATAGATATAACCACTTAAAATCTCTGGTTCTTTTAAATTCTCATACAGTGATTGCTTTATAGCGGATGTTGAGAGCCAACAGCCAAGGAGGTCAATTGGGCTGAAGTGGGAGGAAGTTATAATGGCAGGGAAGTGGGTCTATCGACTTATCTGTAACCCTTATCGATTACTAGTAGCCTACGGAAAGTGCTGGTCATCTGTTACTTCATTGGTAGATAGGGCAGGAATATTTAAAGACATAATTCAGAACTGTCAAGATGATCAGAAGAGTAAGCCTCACATAGTAATAGAATCATTGATGGATGACACTGTGTAGGACAGGATGAAGTACCAGTGACAATCTGAATGCTTTACATAATAGCTACTTCATAAACCCACACAAACCCAAATCCTGTCTTCATGTACAAAGGAAACTTTTCTTTCCATTTGGTTCGCCTCTCTGACCATGATCTAATGTGATCGGAAATGTACACAGTGCAGGATAGTAACAATGCAGAAAGTACATTACTTGACAGAATTGCACATCCGCATTCACCTACACATTTAAATTTCGTAAAAGAAACAGTGTCTGCAACACACAATGAATTAACTGTAAACACGTACAAAACGAAAAAATTCTGGCAATAATCTGCACTACAGTGGTTCCAAGTACAAACATACATAAATATAAAACACATGTAACTGTTATTTAGTGTCAGACCAACACACAATTATATCGTGGAACCACCACCACTCTAACATATACGTTTTCATAATAACTAAAATTCTTTAACTGGGGCACTCTTGTACAGTTCATGCGACATACCATGCCCCACGAACAGAAACATGTTTGACAAGAAGTGGCCATTACCTAAGTCTGTATTGCACTATCTAACACTGTCGCGTAAAAAGAATAAGTACATCAACAAAAATAATGAGACTATATTAAGGGTGGAACAGACCGACAATCTTAAATACCAATCACCTAAAATAATGGAGGCGCCACTTTTCTGTTTAACACCACAGCAGTCAGTACTGTATTCTTATGTTCCTCTTCTTGCTAACTAGAATTTATGAGCCGCAACTAACGTACTATAAAATCGGAATAAGGTACAATTCAGCGGACAATTTTTCCATCAAAAGTGCACGATACTCTTATACCTTGTACTTATGAAACTGCTCGTTAACCAAGTAGACGACAGTGACCCCAAACCACACTTCACAAGTATCATTGCTCCATTACCTGTAAAATCTTATTATGGACTTTTAACCATTACTACAGTCAATGTAAATAACACGTTTTCAATTCTCCGCCCTACCACAAACGCCATTTTGGATATGCAACTGTCTAAATCACAGTATACTACCTGTTACACATCCCTATGTCTCTAAAAACATAGCACATCCATGCTCAGTACCACAGATCATCTAGTATACTCCATAGAAGGTTCCTCTGCTGCTTGTAATCCGTGATATGGACGTACAAGAAGTAATCTGTGATGTGTATCACCAAAGACATCACATTAGCAAGTATCCTTGCGAAAGAATGGTTGTGTTAGTTCTCTCTGCCAGCCTATGTAAAAAAAAATAAAAGACAATCGCTGTCACTGGAGAGTTTTGTGTTAGGTGTGCAACTGCTACATAAAGTCTTGTTTGTTGATATAAATTACAGCTTTTAAACCTCGTGTGTTAGTAAAGTATGGGGGACCGACCAAGAGTGGACTTGGGACTTCTTGAGGAAGATGATGATTTTGAAGAATTTCCTGCCGAAGGTGAGATAAATTTCGTTTTACAATGGATATACACATTTTGAGCGGTAATATGTCAGCGTAATTGTTATGTTGAGGTTACAAGGTTACATAAAAATGGCACTTGAAGACATACTCCAATTACATAGCATTGTAGTTCCTTGCTGTTCAGTAACAACTTCGTTGTTGCTACTAGAACCAGCTTAGTCTCCCTTAAAGTGCCACTGAATTTCAGCCCAGTCGCCACGTTGTAAAGGGATATCAATACATTAAAAAAATAAGTTTCCTAAGGTTTTTAGTAAATTGTGCAGTGCATTTATAAAAAAAAAAACATTAAATTATGATGAAAATGAACTTATAATGTTATTACTTTGAAATACAGCAGGTACAGTTTAGTTTTTGTTGTATTTTACAAGTGTGTACCCTAGGGCACAACAAACTTCTTCCATTAAGTGTTGTTAGTTGTTGCTGTATTTAAGAGCAGGACCATTGTGAACTTCTCACCATACTATGAAAATGTGTCAGTCTTATTTTCTGATGACCTTTGCTCTTTTGGCATTAATTTTCAGATTGGACTGGAAAGGATGAGGATGAGGAGGATATAAGTGTTTGGGAGGATAACTGGGATGATGATAATGTAGAGGATGACTTCAGTATGCAGTTGAGGTATGCTGTACTTTGTTAAAACACAGTAGTTGACATGATCCCATTTGTTGTTTCCTGTCTACATATCAAAACTGTACTTGAATAGGAGCCCTAAAACATGTACGACCTCTATATTCATGTGGCATGTAGACAGGCCGTAAGTTCAAGTTGCTCTACTACGAATCTGAAGTGTGATCATTCACACTGTTCCTACAATTCGAACTTCTGCTGCTCCCTTTCTTTGCATGTAATGTATACTTTCTGTTGCTGTTGGTGAGTCTTGCACTGATGGTCATGCAAGATGACCCGAACTGCATGGAGGTAATCCAACTATAACTCCTCAGTTTACTCTGCCTGGAAATTTCAATGCTAAAGGTATATAATGGAGGGAAGTCATTAAGGATGAAAGATGCAGAATAGTTACCCAGGTATGTGGTGGGTGATGTACAACACAGATACATATGTCTACAATCAGGTATCTCGTATGTAGTGGATCATACTTTATGCAGTCCAAGACTACTGACATGAATGATTCAGTCTTCCAGATTTATATGTCCTTACTTGTCTTAATGGTCTATATCCAAACGAATCCTTAAATCCAAAGGGAATTACCAGATGCGCTCAATGGGTATGTGTCATACAATGAAGCAATCATTATATATATATATATATATGTGTGTGTGTGTGTGTGGGTTAGTGTTTCTAGCAGCATGTATAGAGCTGTTCTCTCTGCTTGGCATTAACCTTCTCATGTCTTGCCGAAATATCTCTGCTTTGATGATACTCTTTGAGGTCAGCTATCTTCCTCAGCACCCTCTGTCTGAGAGCCCTAGTTCTACACCAGTATAGAAAAGCAGACAAAAATATTGTTGTGTTAATTTTAATGTTTACATTTTTATTTTGTGGATAGCAAGATAAAAAAATCTGAACCGAATGCTAGCACATACTTCCCAACTTTAATTTGCCTGTCATTGTCAATTTTATTTTCAATTCTTGGCCCAAACAAGAGATTTTGGTCTTCTCTAAAATGCCCAGACTGGTCATGAGACCCACCTAGCCTCCCATACAATGGCTAATGTGAATAAATTGGCTAGCTGGGGCTTGAAATTGACCACTGCTGTTTAAGTGCCAGGACTGAGGGGAGCTGTACCTCCATTACCTCATATGCCTTCTTGGTGTGCACAGGGAGACTTTACTTAGCTATTCCACATTTTTTAAAGGATTTAGTGTCTGGATTTATGTTACCACTGTTACACAATTTTTAAACCAGAACTTCTAAAATTAAGACAGTGTCACTGCACTGGGTAGGTAGGACTGGAATGATATTGGTTTTTGTCAGAGTGTTTGAGAGCAGGATGTTGTGCAGATATTTGGGACTAACAAGAAGGAAGAAGACTGGAGAAAACTGGATGAGGATCTTCATGATTTGTAATCCTTGCAAAACATTAGTCAGATAAGATGAATGGGACATATGGCACATGTGGGGTAGGAGAGAGATGTGTACAGAGTTTTGGTGGGGAGAAGTTGAAACAGACCACTTAAAGACCTTTAAATAAATGGAGGCTAATATTACAATAAGTCTTAAAGGGACAGCCTGGGATTGCATGAACTGTATTAACCCTTTAAACACCAAGTTAAATCCCATCTGCCATTTGCTAACATTATTATGAGCTCACCATATTCTCCACATTAGCAGGATAAGGGTTAATGTGATGCAGGATAAGGAGCAGTGGCTGGCTGTAATGAACATGTTACTGATACCTTTGAATTCCATAGACTGTGAATTTCTTGGCTGGCTGAGAAACTGTTAGCTTCTGAGCAAGGACTCTGCCACATGTTAATGTGTACAGTGACGAAAGAATTCTACATCTACTAAATAGGAAATCTGGTCTATGCCTTACACAACTTTTCATGTTTCAATGCCAGTTCTTTGTCAGTTCGTGGTCTTCTCTTGGGATTTTGTGCTGTGCAGTAGGTGAGTGTTCTGACATTTCAGCTGACACATACTGCCTCCACCTTTACAGTGACCAATTCTGATTCATATGGATGCCGCAGCAGTTGGGAAGAATGTTTCCGTTGCATGGGAAAGCTATAGGAAATATGGCCAATCAGAGCTGTGAGAAGTGCTCAGTACTACTAGCCCTATCCTTCCCCCATTCCTACAACTTTCCTGTTTCTCCCCCAATTCAATGTCTACAGAAAATGGAGGCAATACATTCCTCCAGAACACTGGAACACTTATCCACAACACAGTACAGAAACCCAAAAGAAGACCATCAACTGACATTCTTGACCATTATTATTATTTTGGTTGTTTTTGTTGTTGTTGTCATTGCCCTTCTGAGAGGATGTTTGTAACAAAGGCAGCTACAGTCGATTGTGTTTACTTATGACCTGGAAATGCCTGAACCAACTGACCCTTGCCCTCAGTATTACAGTACAGCTACACCAAGAACCAACTGAACCTCACCCTCAGTAATGCAGTAGTCACAACAAACATCAACATGTCTGTAGAGACTACACAGTTACACAATCTTCTGTAAGTTGTTGCTTGTGCTCATCTAATATGTATGTTTTATTTTCTTGCAGAGCTGAGCTTGAAAAGAAGGGAGTTAAACTGGACTCCTGAAGTTGAATAATCTTCCAGTTAGTTATGAATTACTGAATTTCAATTAAAAAGTAATGACATATTCTTTGTAATAAAACTTCTCTTGTGAAATAAACAATGTGATATATTTTGTATTTATTTACAGGATAGTTTGCTTTATATCCCAACTGATCTCAATAAATACATTTAAAATAAGGATGTTTTCAACTCATTAGTTATTAAACTAGTATATATAACAATTAAAATAACTGATCTTTCATTGCATGGTCCCAAATTAATTTCAAAATCTAGATGAGTAGTTTGAACAAGCTCACATGATGTGGAGGTCACTTTACTTGACGTCCAGCAACGTACACCTTCCTGATGTTGCGATCATCACCAGTATAAAGGAACTTCTGCACCAGTGTTTCAGTGTCATGTGGCTGTAGGACATCAACTGGGCCTGGATTCTTCATATTAACAATCAAGGCATCAAAATATTTCCCAACTTTGAAGTTGCCTACTTCATCAGCCAAAGCAACAGCTGAAACAGAAAATTATTTATGGGGGTCAGTCCAATGAAAACCTGTACGCATATCATATCAGTACAAGTCAAACATGTACACATGCACTATGTGTGGGAGATGTGGCAATTTGTTGACAATGACGAAGCTGTACTGAAATTATCCATACTAAACTAGCTGGCAAAATATTTTTAAGGTAGTATATTCATTTTCAATTCAGGTCTATGCATAGGAAGGGCTAGAAATTTATTTTTATATTGGGCCCAGATGTCTTAAACCAGTCCTGAATATCATTGTGTATAAACTAATGAAATCAACAAAATCTGGACGAAAGGATGTATAAATTGTATCTTCTTATAAAATCAATACCAGTATTCCCCAGTAGCTCAGAGGTAAATTCCCAGGCAGTGCTAGTGGTGTATATTTCTGACAACTGCAGTCAACACTGTGTCACTCTCCCATAATGTGATAATGCTAGAGTTGTCACTGGGCCTTCAACACATCGCTGACCAGCCATTTAATTAAATACCCCCAGTTTCTGAACATTCCACAATTAAAATGTTCAACCCCTCAGTATATTATTGTAATCTGACTGCATAGATGAAACTCCTGAACCCAGTACTGAAGACATTGCACATAGTCTAGTAGTTCCTAATTGATTGGTATTACTCAAAATAAGGCCCCTTGTGCAGCAGAACCATGCAGAATTTACAACTATCTAGTTTCATTACTTGTTTCTCTGGCCATTGAAGTTCATCAGAACTGGACTTTGACTCCAGATTCCTGATATCCAGCACCTTGTTATCTCTATCTCAAGCAGGAAGTTTGTGTACTTTCCTTTTATGTGTTTAGTATTTTGTGTGGAAAAATGCGTTGATGAGTGCTCATTTTAACAGATACACTTGACCATTTGACAGTTTTCGTCAGTACTGAGTAATAACTGTAGTAGTAGTCTGCCCTATCTACACCTTTTATGAATTTATTGTACTGGAAACAGTGTAAGGTTTATTTATTTACAGGTTTCATTTTCTGTCTTTCCTTCCTGTGTTCACTACTGTTGCATCATGGAACATAATTATCTTTCACACAAGTCTTTCAACTGGACTGTTCCTCCAGAACACTGACTGCCCTTCCTTCAAGTGTTTGACTCCAATTCCAGGTCAGGTGGAATGACCCCTGTTAGCCCTACTTGTGCTACAAACTCTCACCTTTCTGTCAAACCATATTTCAGCTGATCTTACACTATTACAGTAACTGTCTAGATAGATGTGATGATTGTGGCCTATGTTTCTATCTGAGAGTGACAATACTACATCCTCCAAATTCTGTCCCTTGGTTGTGTAATCTCCATGTTACAGATTTAACCCAGTACTGCCTCACACATCACTCCCACCAGCACTCCATATTTTGTCATTTTTCCTGGATTGGCCTCATCAAGTGACATTTCTTGCTTTGGACTGTAAACTGACGTAAACTTCTGTATAAAATAATCATAAACAAGCTGTATTTTGAATAGCCTCCCTGCACCTCGTGTTTTCTGGCTTCAGAGCCATCCAATTCACTACTTTCTTCCTCTTACTTTACTTGTTTCACTCTCGCTTGTAAAAAGTAAGTGACAAGTTCATGATCGTTAACATGGACTAGGTGGGACGTTACTGTCAATATCCAAAATTTTAATTTTACCTCATCAGACACATCAGAATACATATCCACAAATAACTCACACAAAATATCATCTTTCATAACACTTCTATGCAAAGCCGTGATTTCCAGGGAAGTTACGAAATAAAATAGGGTATCTGAATCTGTAGGTGCTCCGTTGCAGCTCTAAGAATGAGGGGTCTGGAAAGGTATGTGGGTTTGTGACACTGAGACCCAAACATTCCTGCTTCAAGCTATTGGTAACGTATATGATATAAATGTGACAGAACAGCTGACAAACGCAAGTATAGGACATCACGCAAGAAAACTGAAATACATGGCCCATCAACAATGCATTGAATAGCAATCATGTCTTTGTACATCACCCAATGGCAAAGTGCTAAGTTTAACTGCTTCTGCATACAGCACTGTCTACAGACTTCAGGCATCTCATATCATTTGATATCAAATGTGAAGTGGATCCTTTGCAACCATGGCAAGGAGCAGTCTTCCAGTTGAGGAGATTGACCAAGGATTTATTCTTTGGAATGATCTCAATGAAGCAAAGTGGACATGCAATTTAAAATTTGAATGTCAGGAGTATGTACAAGTCATATTCATTTAAAATTTATTTGACTAACTACTTCCACACATCAGAGTCCTGCTTTAGAAGCTAACAGTTCCCCAGACTTTAGGAACCTCAAGCTTCTTCACCACGTGCACAGGAGCCCACCACCTGTCCCTGTTCTGAACAAGACTAGCCCAATCTATGCCCTTCCATCCTGTCTTCTTCAGATCCTTTTAGTATTATCCTCCCATCTGTACCTAGTTATTCCAAGGGATCTCTATTTCAAGTTTCCCCTACAATACACTGTATGCATATCTCTTCTGCTCATCGCATCATCCTTTGATTTCATCACCCAATAATACTCATAAAAACATGAACATTTACAGAAAAAAAAACAAGTTCTATCAATGGTTAGAAATAAGGCTGTCTTCAAAAAAATTTCCAAGAAAACTCAGTAATGTTACGTCTCATCACCAGATAGCAGGACATGATTATAACATAAATGTAGCTAATCAATCCTCTAAAAATGTGGAAAAGTTGAAATACAGTGTACCAGATGACAGTAACAAATTAAACTTGTAGTCGCAAAGTAATTAAGAGCATATTGAATTCTGGAAACACAGAGTACCATGCAGTACAAAATCATTTACATTCCTGCAGATTCATTTCTTCTGGAATGACACTGTGTTGTTGGGTGTGTTGTGGTTCCCAACATTTCAAGGGATCAGCTGGGTCAAGCAGAACTTGGACTGTCCATTCAGATGAAGGCACTATGATTAGGCAAACATTCATATAATACATTTTCTATCCAGACTGCATGAAACAAGACGATGCTTTACTGTCTTTGCTTTTCAACTTTGCTTTTAAGTGGTCACCACAAAGATTCATGACAAGCAGGCTGGACTGAAATACAGTGGGCCGTATCAGATTCTGGTCTATACTGATGATGCATATTAGGTGAAAACATGCGTAAATACTACGAGCAAAACACAGAAGCTTTATTACTTGCTAGTGTGGAGGTTGGTATAGAAGTAAATGCTGAGAAACCTAAGTATATGTTCACATCTCATGAACAAAATTCAGGACAAAATCACAACACAAATATAACTCCTAAATCCTTTGCAAAAGTGGCAAAGTTCCACATTTTGGAACATCACTAACAAAGAAAAATTCCAAGCACAAAGACCGTACAAGCATGGCCTGTTACCATGCCATCCAGACTGTTCTGTCTTCCCATTTCCAAACTAAGAATACAAAGTTTAAAAATACAGAAAACTATAATCTTGCCTGTTTTATGTAAGTGTGAGGAACAGTGGCTGATGTTGTTTGAGAACAGGGTGCTGAGGAAGATATTTGGACCTATGAGGAACGAAGTAAATGCTTTGCAGCCATAGCTTAGTACTGGTTGGACGAGACTTTCATATATTCTAAAGTTATTTTCTGTAGCTGCTAGTCATGATTTTATGGCAGGTAACATGGAAAGTATATCTTGTTTGCTGACATAATCATCTTTGGTATTTCTACATCTGCATTTCCTTTTGTTACTTCTGTTCCTAGGTAACAAAAACAACTGCTTCATTATCTTTGTTTTTCTTTGTTGGCAATTTAAAGCTCTTCTTGATTGGATCACAACTATTTTTTATGGTATGAATCATGAGTCTACCATGTTGGTGTGTTCCTCTAGCTCTCTTACATATCTTTAGAACCGTTTACATAGATCTTCTCATGCTGTTTATATCACCTGCACAACCAATTTGACCTGATATGTAGAGGAGTGATGAATTTACATCCACTGATAACTGTCTTATGGCACAGTCTTAAGGGCATATTCAACAGGAGAGGTGCCAGCCCATCGCCTTGTTTAAGTCACTCCTTAAATTCCAAGTCGTCTGTACAATCATTCTGTATCTTCATACCAGATTTGCTCCTTCCAATGTTGCTGATACCAGTTTCACTAACTTGGTAGGAAAAGTAATTCATTATCTCAAGAACTGTATTTCTATCTATACTAACATAAACCTGTTTGAAATCCACAAAGACTTGACATACATACACACTGATTTCCCAACACTTGTGTAGTAACTAACTGCATTCATTCAGCCAATAGTGTCTTACAGCAGGTCCATAGCCTCTTCCAAAGCGTGTTCTCCATTAATTGTGATCCAGTGCTTCCTCTTTCATTTTACAGAATCCTCTCTTTTCCTTAAGGACATCCAGTAGCTGCTTATGTCTTCTTCCTCATCTTCCTGTCACTTATATCCTTCTCTCTAGCTTTCCTTCAATAACGTGTTTTAGAACACAGTTCATACACAAGATGTGATCAATCCAGTCAGCCTTCCTTCTTTTTATTATATGTGGGATATTCCTCCCTCCCTGACTCTATGTAATATTTCATTTCTCACATGATTGGTCCAGCTGAACTCCATCCCTCTCCAGCACCACATTTCAAAACTTTCCAGTTGTTCAGTAGTTGATCTGCCCTTTCTGAAGCCAGCTTGGTATTCCCCTATGATACTTGCAGAATTTGTTTTCAGTCTGGTTAATAACACTGTTGTGAAGATTTTATATGCTTTGCAGAGCAGTGATATACCTCGACAGTTGCTGCATTGTGTCTTGTCCCTCTTTTTATAAATGGGATCGATCACACCAATTACCCAATATTTAGGTACACTTTCATCCAGACTTTTTTTTTT
>Ga0123357_10012386_pt1 | contig 11000 bp, 5 predicted proteins | sample TergutEmb28metaG_FD_89873 | JGI IMG/M metagenome (GOLD analysis project Ga0123357, IMG submission 89873) | Embiratermes neotenicus P4 segment gut microbial communities from Petit-Saut dam, French Guiana - Emb289 P4 | ecosystem: Host-associated > Arthropoda: Insects > Digestive system > Gut ... | reverse complement strand
TACAGAGTGAAAAGCGTGTGTACGTAGGTATTTCGAAGGCTGCTTTAAATTTTGCCTTGTCATACCTGAGGATTGTCACACTAGAAGGTAAACTGTTGAAAACTTATTTGAAATCAATTCTAATATTATCCTCCCATCTAAACCTTTCTATTCCAATCGGACTCTTTCCGTCACTATTCGCACCCAAATCCTTTAGGCATTTCATTTCTCTTCTGTCCCATTTATACCACATCCCTCTTAGATTTCATCCTCCTAGCCGTGAATCATTTTAATAATATTTGGCTGGCGTTACAAATCATGCAATTCCTGACCTAGTGGTTTTGCGCAGCCTAATGTTCGGCCTAATTCGTTCCGCTAAGGTGCACATAGTTCCACATCCTTCCGTTATGGGGCACCAGCAATCTCTGCCCTTTACATTAGACCCCAAGTTTTGCAATGATAAAAAGGACAGGCAAAACTATTTTTTTGTGTATGTCGCTGTTTAGGTTTTGCTCTTGTTGACACGGAGACAAAAGGTCCTGAACGGAGTGATAAACCGATAAGGACCCCACTCCTTAGAGTTACTAGACAAACTAACATTCAGCGCACAGATAACAGAGTTTTACAGCGATAGAGGTGCTGGCGCACTGGAGATAAACTGCCAATACCAGCGAACCTTCTTAATGCTGGGGGATGTTTGGACATGCCTGTGCTATAAAGCCCCTTCAATTCAGATTTAACACGTATAAGGCTTCTTAGTGTCGCAAACACCAGCAGACGCTTTGTTGCAGATGTCAACATCCTTGTTTCTGCTGTGATGCTTATGGCAATACCTGAAATTCACTGTTCGTGTCGATTATTCGTATTCTTTTTCCGTCTCTGAGTGGGGAATGTTTTGTCTATTAAATATGCAGTTCTCTTTGAAATTGTGATATATTCTGGAGTATATGTGCTACGTATAGTTTTGTGACTGCACCTGATATACAGATATTAAGACAAATTCTAGACAAGGACAGAAACAACCGACGACACGTTTTGTTTATATGTGCCGGTTAGGCAGTGCTGCAGTGTTCTGTGTTATTGGTGGTGGTGATGGTGTTGGTGGTGGTGGTGGTGGTTAGTGGATAAACACAGGACTGTGTAGTAGGGCTTATTTTTCTGAAATAATGGTCGTAATATGTTTAATTGTTATTATTGTTTCAAAAACGAAAGTAGTTCTCGCGTTTTGTTGGCTGATGAATGGTTCCAGATTGTGAAGGGTAACATTTCTGTCACTAGCAAGCCCTCATTCTGGTTACGAACTTCGGGATTACTCACTTGCTAATCCTCGTGTTTCTCTTGGTTTAGCTTAATGTGTTGACAGCAACAGAATGTACAAACTTCAGCAATGCACCATGACAATAGTTCATTTCTTTCAGTGTGGTACCATATTTGTATCATCCTCCCTTTTCGATTGGTCCGCGACAGCTCTTCGCAGATCTTTTGTTTTTACTATAAGTTTTTAGGTTATTGTAACAAAACAGGATAAATCACCTCAGATTTGTTATCATTTAGCTTTGCGTAATAGTGAATTTTATTATGATTTTGAAGTGTATATAATTTATTATGTATGTTGACTTAATTTTATTGGAATGTTTTATTTTTCTTTGACCTTTTCTCGTTCATTTTGTTGCATTTGTTACGTACCCATGCCGACACTGTATTTAGTCATTGGGCTGTCCACTCAGCACGCAAATAAATAAGAAATTTAATTCGCGTAACTAATATTGGAACATAACAGTAAAGTCCATATCAGCGGGTTTGGGTTGCTGGTAGAAGTAAGATTTTTTTTCTTCGTCACTACGTCTAAATCGGCTCTGTGTCCACGCAGCTGCTTGACGAAAAACGAGAAGGCCATTTTAGGTGCTTTCTGAAAGTTGCGAGAAGCGAGAATTAGCTTCATCATGTCTCTGTCCGCCTTGTCCATCCGTCCGTTCGGCTGTCCGCATGGAACAACTCTGCTCCTACTGGAAGAATTTCCACGAAATTTTATATTTGAGCAGTTTTCGAAAATCAATCGAGAAATAAAGTTTCATTACAATTTGCCCAGAATGATGGTTACTTTTACATGAAGACCAATGTACAGTTTTGGTCATATCTCACTCAGTTCCTCTTAGAATGAGAAATGTTTCAATGTTGTGGAGAAAATAAAAACAAACCAAACATTAGTGATGTTTTGCTGACCGTGCATCTCAGTATATTTATCTCAGTAATTAACCAATTTGATGTACAAACTTTTTGTTTTAGAATAAGTTTATTTCATGCCTCTACATGTTTCGAGCACATGTGCTTATCATCAGGAGGTCAAAATTGCATTACATAGCCTCTGGTATCATCACGTCTATAGGTGTGATGATACCTGTGCACGAGACGGCCACCTATAGGTGTGATGATACCAGAGGCTGTGTAATGCAATTTTGACCTCCTGGTGATGAGCACATGTGCTCGAAACATGTAGAGGCATGAAATAAACTTATTCAAAAAAATTTTATTATTATTTTTTTTTTCGAAAATCGTGCCGTCAGTGAGATAATTTGGAAAACTTTTTTAGAGCCAGGTAGTCCACAGATGAGAATCTGATGCGCGTTGCATGCTGCATACCAAGGCTACAAACACGCACTGAGAATATATATGTACTTATACTTTTGCATTTCCACGGCAACAATGGCTCCACGAAAACTCCTCGATGTTAAGTTGTACGCACATTGCCGCCAGTGCTTCTTCACATAAAGCGGTTGTAGCTTGTTACTTGCTACTCATGTCCATCTATTGTCCAGAGTAAAGACCTCCCATAGGTTTGCATGTCGTGTTTCTGCGTAGGTACAGTTTTGCCCTAGTTATGTTAAGACCGTAAGAATGGGTCTAAATGAACAAACATCCGAACAAGCACTGTAGTTGGTATACAAGAGTTAACAACCTTCATGGCACAGGTTCAATTGTTGCTCAACTGCTTAAGGAACTTTCTCTTATCACGGACGACCGAGCCTATATACATCACAACAAAAGCGCCGCTTCGGATCCTAATGCGGATTTTTTTTAAGCTGGTAATACAATAACTATCGCTTTCACCGAATGAAACGGGGTACCACCTTGCTCACGAAAGCTCCACACTAAATCTTTTACCGAGCTGTTTGAAGCCAATCTCCACTTAACACTTCCACTTTCCTGAAGAGGACCTTTAATATTATTATCCCCACTTCCCCCTCTGATCCAAGTTTATCTTTCCAACCAATCCACATGCTCTTCCGATTTTTTAAATTTAATTTTACAAAAGAATCTAACATCCTTCCTAATTTAATCATTCCGATAATATTAGCTGAAAAGTCTATAGTCCGGATTTCGTAATTACTCGTATTTTCTGATCTATATCGTACTGTTCCGTAGTTTATAATCATTTTAGACTAAATCTAATAGGATAGAGAAAATAAATTTACAGGATAAAAGAACAAACTCCTAAAGACTGGTAGAAGTGGAGTCTCTTTTCCGGGCCATAGGCTGCCTGCGTGGAAAATTTTAGTGTGAACACGAGATGTATGTTGGAGACTGTAAAGTTAGGTGCGTTAAAACGTTTTGCATTTTACAGAGTATGTGGAAGACGTTATGAATTCTGAATAGGGCAGGCGTGATTTGAATCCGAGTAGTGGCAGCGAACTCCACAAGTCGTCGGTGTAAGAAGCACAGAATTGTTTTTAAATTAATTCTGGAGTCACGTCATGTTTGCTTATAATGCTGTGCAGTATTATTTAGCGGGAAACTTTGAAATAAGTGTTTAGATACACATAGAACAAACCAGTTTTACAGGTAGGTCGGATTCGATGCCAGTGAGAACAACTGGAACGGAATATTTTATTCCAAATGCCTATTCTAAAGAAGTGGAAAGGAAGTAGAATATATGAGAATACTGGAGAAGATATTTACCATATGGAAAGAGGAATTTCTACGTTTCCTTTTGCGTAAATGTTAGAAACAGGAATGCATATAGTATTAAAATTATTTGTGATTTTTTCAAGTTTAGTTTCAATAAAATGTTTATTTCAAATTTTAAATTTGTTAGCTGAGTTTCTTGTACATTGTAGGATGTAGCTAGCAACACAGGGTTTTTGCTAGTGAACATTTTTTGTTTATGATACTAATGGATACAGTTTATCTAAACTAATTACTATCTACTCTTAGGTGTTAATCTGGTCTGTTTATATATATATATATATATATATATATATATATATAACATACATGTCTATTAAAATAGCAACACATTTCTAATTACATTTCCTCCTCTTTTGTATTTCCATTAGACTTCGCACTGTTTTTGTCACCTATTTTTCCACCTGTGTTTTACTTTGTATAAAAATTTACCTACATTATTTCATTCTATGATCTTATTGAAATTGATTATTTTTTGAGCTATTTATTTGTTTGTGTGTACCCACTTATTATCTACCACCTTTTCTTTCCGTTTTTGGGCCTCATTATATTTTCGTAATATATGAACTGAACTACAGTCTCTTCATCTTTACGTAGAGAGCATCTTCCTTTCTGCATCCCTCCTTTTATCTCTTAGTTTCCATAGTCCCAGTCTAAAACACGCTAACCCAATAGCAAATATGTTTACGATTTTTTATTTTAGTGTGTGTATGTGTGTGTGTGTGTGTGTGTGTGTGTGTGTAAGTGTGAGTGTAAATTGTAAACTACCTGTCCATTTTCATCGCACGTGGTGTAATAAAAAAGTGGAACCCTCAGTTGATTTATGTCCAGAGATGATGTCGGCAGGAAGATTAGTGTAGAAAGTAAAGTTCCGTTTTGAATCGCTTGGTAGGTAGGCCCTTTCATCCGACCAGTTTAATGCGATAGTGGCCAGTACTTCAAATGATATTAACGTCAAATGTGGGGAGATATAGCATAATGTTTATGACTTTAGAGACAAGTTTTTATGATGTACGTGACTTAACGCCCACACCTGACGCTGATCCTTGGTTTATGTCCTTAGAGACGTGAGCCACCAGCTCGACGTCGTTATCAGAATTGACCTTTCGAGCGAAATTTGGGTCTCAGCTTTAGCAGACAGGTTCTTTGCTGGCGGGTTTGATTTGCGACAGAGGCAATGTGTTTCTCTCTGCACTGCCCGGTCCACACCATTCTCTGTAACATGTGTCCAGGTTGTTCTCTCGCAGAGATAAAGCGGAGGGAACGTGCAGCTCACCATATCTCATTGAACGCCAAGGAATATAACCCCAACTCTAGCAGTGGGGCGGTCTATACCATGATACCGAAGCATAGAGACGAATTTACTCTTATTGATAGCAATGAATAAGTAAACATTACACAAATGGCGCTATAGTGTAGGCCGGTGCAGGATTCCATTACCGCTACCTTTCGACATCGGATAATGACCCCATCCAGGAATCTCCTCTTACGTAGGTACTGGGGGCTTTTTTTTTTGTCATTAAGCGTTTGGGGAATAAAGACAACGAATCACTTCCACCTAGTGACAGGGTTGTGGCTGCGTGGAGATTTGCCCCTGCCCCTCCTCTGCCTCTTCATCGTGTGAGTAGGCACTTTGGAAGTATGATATTTACATTACTGGGGATTTATAAGAAAGACAAAAGGACTATGACGTTGTAGGGGCAAGGCGATAAACTCCCTCGATTGAGTTACGAAAATACTGGAACGTATTTCCTTAAAAGGTGTCACGTTCTGGCCAATACAGGCCCCATAAATGTTATCTGATGAAAAGACACTATATGGAGGCCACGGAGATACATCCGATGGAGCAACCTCGTCTATTTGTCTCACGAATTGTTTCCTTTTCTTCGGCAACAAACTTACTTGTATTCCCTCTGAAACGGCTGACCTTTCTGTTACCTGAATTTCAGTAGTTATATCGACATAGCATTCGCAAGCGACAAACAGTTTGAGCTGCTTGACACAGGGAGTTGCAGAACAATACACCACCACGCAAAAAGGGTATGACGCGAGCGCCATCATCCCCAAATTGTTCCGTTCTCTGCGGCTTCAGTACAGAATCTTACTTGATCTTAGATGCTGTTAGTAAGCCCACGGCTGGCTGTATTCTGAATGGTAATAAGTTGTTGCATTCTGAGGTGTTTAGAATATTATCGTCTGTTCACTCTTCTCTTTCTTTTCTCTCTTCCCCTTCGTAATTTCATTCGTCATTTTCATCATTCTCCGTCTTTTTGTAGTAAATCATTCTTTCTTTATTTGTCGTCTGCTCCTGCTCTTCCAATCCAGAGTGCATAAGTTTGAAGATTCAAGTTTTCTGCGGCATGACGCCGTACCGTTTAGCACATATATGTTTATGTTTCTGCGGGTATTGCTGCATCGAACTTCAGGACTTAAGGAACACTGTTCTTGGACTGCTCAGATGCTGAAGATGGATACCGCAAGCTACACTGGAACGTCTGTATTTACCAATCAATGAGAAGTCTTATCAGCAGTTTTGCGTCTTCATCAAAACAGCTATAAGAACAATAGACTTCACGGTTTAGCGGGTTCTTAAATTTCTCTGGCCCATTCAGTTCCAGAATTAATTCTGGATTAATGAATTCTTTATCAGTTTTGTGTGATTCTGAGATAGAAATATGGATCCATTGTAAAGCTTTTATATACACAAGGAAATCAGGTGCACACTGTATTTCATCCGATCATTGAACGGGATCCCAACCCATGTTCTCAGCATTCAAATAGACGAGCAGCCTGAGCATCTCAGATATTACAGTTATTAACTTAAATAGGTAAATAAAATGAAGACTGTTCTGCTTACATGAGCAAACATTTGCAAAGCAAAATAAAGCAAGCATACTCGTACATTCCTCAAGCAAATAATTGATGGGGATATTAATAAAAGGCTGTAAAGCACATGTGTTGTTTTCGCTTACTTCTGTCGGCTCTCAGCTAGTGTTTCCCGTATTTTGTGACGCTAGACAACGTCAGAGGTTTTGTCGTAAGCGGCAGGGAACTGTAACAACGCAGTTGGCCTTACGTCTTACTGCAACAACCGTCAACATGTGGACACAACTGGCAGCCGTACGTAGTGACATACTGCTACGGGCGTACCATGTCTCGTGCAGTTAATCGTCGACAACTTACCGCGGAGGCTTGGGTTCTGTCAAAGACTAATGTATCAACCGCAGAGCTAAGAAAAAAAGTCGCAAAGAAAGTGTTATAAATTAGGTTTTGCCCGGGTTATCTTCTTATTTCCTGGTTTATTTAAATTTAGTTTGGCAGAACACACAGGCTAGTACAAGAGGTGAAACAAAAGAAAAATATACCCATGTGACCATGAAGTTTCAAGAAGTTATGCTCCAATATCTGTATTAACTGTTAACCGTTAAACATTCATTCGGTTTCAGCGCTAGTCCCTCGATGAAACTGACTGAATAATTAACTGACTGACTCTTGCAGTAGAGTCTTTGTTTAGACGCCAATCGTTTCTCAGACTGTCATGAAATATCTGGACTTTTATGGAAAACAGAATTTTAATTACCGTTTTCAAAACATTTCGCCACTTGTCCCTAACCTGAAATTCCCTCCCGTTTTATTTATTTAGTATTCATTTTAATATTACCCTTCATCTGTGTGTGAATCTTGCAAGTGGTCTCTTTCATTGAGATTGCCCTCATCAAGAACCTGTATTTATCTGTTACTTCCCCTAGATACTACATGTCTTGTTCATCCTGGCTTCCTTGATTCCATCATCCGAATAGGCCGTGGCGAAAAGTCATTTCGTGAAACACATCACTGTGCAGTTTTCTCCAGTCTCCTTTTACTACTTCCCTTTTAGGCGTCACTATGTCTCTCACCATCCTATTCTTGGACGCCCTCAACCTACATTCTTCTCATAATATTAGAGACCACGTTCCACTCTCATACAGAAATCAAGCAAAATTGTAATTCTCTACGTTTTAACCTTTATGTACTTATATATCCAAAGATAGTCGGTCGTAGTATGTGGCATGCATGCAAACAAAATGTGCTGGAAGAATCTTGGGAGACCCTCAGCTGATGATGAGCTTGGTGTATATTGGAAGAAAATATGAGAAGGATCATATAGAAATACTTTAAGTAGGTAAATCACCACTGGTTTGTCTTGACTTGGGTTAGATCCTAACCATCGGTCTTTGTGAGTGCGTTAATTAACCCTCAGATTTTGCGAAGTAACAGTTTTTAATGCTAATTAAAGGGGACTGCACTAATGACATTAGGCAGTATATAGTCTAAAATCAGCGTTGACTGCTCAGACAAATAAAATGGACGTCAGAAGCTTTTGTGTTCGTGTGCTGGATTTACGGTTCGCAGTTACAAGAGCACAAACGCACGCAAACCCAGAACATTAAGTGAAAAATAATTGTACTTTTATACGCTTGTATACGTGTTGACGCTTCCCGGACTGATAAAGGAAAAAGGAAAAGACTTTTCTTATTAAAATTGTGGGGTGATAGCAGATAGGGCGTGTGAGTTATAAACACGTACACCATACAAATATTAATGGGGGACATAGTTTCTAAACTTTTGACACTAATTGAAGCTTTCCATGGAAAACGTCATCATATTCAAATACTAGTATAAAGTTAAGACATTTTCCGTTACTTTTTTCTCTGTAACGTATCAACTTCGACCGTTTACCTCAGCAAGTTAAACGTCTGTCTGATGTGCTAGAAAACTTCGCATTATGGTGCATATAACGTAACACTTCTTCTTTTTGGTATTGTTTCTGCTTTCAAAGCTTCTTCAGTGGAAAAAAATCCATTTTCTTGAAGCAGCAGCAAATGAAATAAAGGGGAGACACATTTTACTGTAAAGTTTTTATTCCTTGAATTACCCAGTCTTGTTTCGCGTTTGCTTTATACGAGAAACATATGTTTCATCTCACAGAAGGGTAGAAATTATTATCATGTAATCTTATGCAATAAAATCTTTCGTGAGCTGTTAATATTTGCTTAGATGGTCAATAAATATTCCTCTTCTATATCGCTTGAACATGGTTTATTGAGGGGATAATTGCTTTTTCTTCTTATCTTTAGAAGGAATGTATTCCTTCCTCAGGTTATTTAATCCGGTCGGTTAAAACTGTTGTCAGATTTTGTATTAAAACTAGTAAAACCATCTTTTGTTTTTCAGTATGTGCATAAAATACGGCACTGGAAAGTAAATTGCTTGTCTGCTTTGAAAATATTGCGAATGTATGTATGTATATATATATATATATATATATATATATATATTCAGTTGACATAAATTACCCGTATTCCGGTTTGTTTAAATACTTCACTGAAATTACTTACTGTGAAATATTTATATATGCATACCGGGGCGGGAGGGGGGGGTAATTTTCTTTTAATGACAATATGGGAAACTACTTAATCTTTTGCGACATTCTTTATACTTCCAGCTCTAAACAGACACACAAACGGCGTTGCAATACAAAATAAACATGGAATCATTTTAACCTGAAGGCAGAGGATACAGGTTCTTCCTAAACTAAGGTAAAATTCTTCTGGACTACACTGATCACATTCCAGTAGACTTTGTTCTAAATTCTAAGTTCATGTATAATTTTTGAGGGAGTTCCACCATTTTAAACGATAGGAAGCCTTCTAGATTTCTACTGTTTAGTGAGACGTTGTCATTGGCAGATCTTCGATAATAGTTTCCCGCCGGGTTTCACACACCCAGCAACTTAGTTTCAGATACTGAGGCGAACCGTAAGCGGATGAAGCAGTATGACGTTTCATGAGTCTGCCATTTTTGGTGTGTAAAGTGGGATGAATATTTTGTGACAGTGGATGATGTAAAAGCCATCAGAAGCTTGGGACTTCATCTAATGTAACTGATCTAATCTTAGTAATTAACCAACTTAATGCACAAATTCTTGTTTTATAGTAAGATTATTATATGCCTGTGCATGTTTCGAGCACTATGTGATCATCATCACTAGGTCAAAATTGTATTATACAGCAGCTGGTATCATCACACCTGTAGGTGGCCGTCCGGTGCACAGGTTGAGAGAGAAGTCATCTCTCAAACTGTGCACCGGACGGCCACCTATAAGTGTGATGATACCAGAGGCTGTATAATAAAATTTTGACCTAGTGATGATGATCACATAATGCTCGAAACATATACAGGCATATAATAAACTTACTATGAAACAAGATTTTGTTCATTAAGTTGGTTAATTACTAAGATTATACTGAGATGCGCGAACAGCAAAACACTAGAATGATGTAACTGCTGTTAATTGATTTTGTCTAGACATTCTGAATAATCTGATAAGACAGGCGTATTTGATTGCGTTCAAAAATAATTCCCTTTATTGGTTGGGCTTATTTTTCCTGAAAATCGCTAAGTACATAAGATAGAAATATACGTATAACGTAACATTGTTGGGTGTCCGCGTAATTTTTATACATCGGTTATCCGGAGAGCCTGATACCGTAGAACACGAAGAGAGCGCTTTTCTGGCGATTTAATGTCGCCGGCAACAATGAAACGCCCTCAGGTTCTTCATGTAATGTGCCCCATATTTGTGCGCAATTGTAACACAATTTGGAATATCTCGATAGATTTTAATAAAATACCCAAATATACGGTGTCACGGAAATGCGTCCATTGGGAGCCGCACTGATAAATGCGGATAGACAGTCAGACGGACGATTATGACAAAGGTAACAGGCCCTTTTCTCGACTACGCGAACGCGCTGAAAAGATTTTAATGTAAAAGTGTGGTGTATAAGAAACGGGATTGTGTTTCCGAGCCGGCACTTTTTGTTCTTTTAAGAAATAGATTAATCATTACTACACAACACAACACGTTGTTTATAAACATTACTACACATCACAACATTATTTGTAAACATTACTACACATAACACTATTTGTAAACATTACTACACATCACAACATTATTTGTAAACATTACTACACATAACACTATTTGTAAACATTACTACACATCACAACAT
>Ga0123357_10012385_pt1 | contig 11000 bp, 11 predicted proteins | sample TergutEmb28metaG_FD_89873 | JGI IMG/M metagenome (GOLD analysis project Ga0123357, IMG submission 89873) | Embiratermes neotenicus P4 segment gut microbial communities from Petit-Saut dam, French Guiana - Emb289 P4 | ecosystem: Host-associated > Arthropoda: Insects > Digestive system > Gut ... | reverse complement strand
TCAATCGTCCGATGCAGATCGCCATCGATAGTAGTGGAAACCTGTATGTTGCGGATTTCATTTCCATTCGGAAGCTGACACCATCTGGTTCTACATACACTGTCAGTACGATCACCCCGGCACCCGCGATAACGTTTGATCCCTCAAATGGCGGGACCGGCATTGCTGTTGATAGCAACGGCAATCTTTACGTGGACAGTATAGGCTCCGGTGGTGAACTGATCTATGCAGTCACACCATCCAACGACACCAGCATGATTGTGGCTGGCAGCGCTAACGACTTACCCGATGGCCCATGGGACGGCACCGCACTTACACGGCAAGCACCGTAGCTGTGCGGCGGGATGCTACTGGCTGTCTAGCTTGCGGACCACGAGTTCGTTGAGCAGCGCTGGATTCGCCTGTCCTTTGGAAGCGCGCATCACCTGGCCGACGAAGAAGGCGGCTACCGTCTTCTTGCCTCCGCGATACTGTTCGAGCTGCTTGGGATTGGCGGCGATGACCTCGTCGATCATCTTCTCGATCACCGAGGTGTCGGAGATTTGCCGCGGCTTGTCGCGCTCGTAGATCTCCTGGAAGTCCTTGCCCTCGGCGAAGGCGCTGTCGAGCAGTTGCTTGAGCTGCTTGGAGCTGATCGTGCCGGCCTCCATCAGATCGGCGGCGACGACGATTCCGTCCATGGAGACGGGCGACTGGTCGTCCGCAAGTTCCGCGGCGCGCAAGCGCATCGTGATCTCCGACAGAAGAATCGCAGCGACGCGGCGCGGTGACTTGGCCTTCTTGGCTGCGTCCTCAAAGCGGTCGGCAAGATCGCGCGTGGCGGTCAGCGTGGCGGCGTCCTGATCGGACAGCCCATACGCCTCGATCATGCGGGCGCGGCGCTTCTCCGGCAGCTCCGGCATCCGCTTGAGGATTTCCGCCTGCCACTCGGGGCCGACGACCAGCGGCGGAAGGTCCGGCTCGGGGAAGTAGCGGTAGTCGTGCGCCTGCTCCTTCGAGCGCATGGAGTAGGTGCGTCCCTCGGCGTTGTTCCACAGCCGCGACTCCTGCACCACGCGGCCGCCGTCCTCGAGCACTCCGATCTGGCGTTCGATCTCGTACTCCAGCGCGGCGCGAATGTAGCGGAAGGAATTTACGTTCTTGACCTCGGCCTTGGTGCCGAACTGCTTGGCGCCCTTGAGCATGACACTGACGTTGGCGTCGCAGCGCAGCGAGCCTTCTTCCATGTTGACGTCGCTGACGCCGGTGTAAAGCAGAATCTCCTTCAGCCGCGTGAGGTACTCGAAGGCCTCGTCGGGCGTGCGCAGGTCGGGCTCCGAGACGATCTCGGCCAGCGGCGTGCCGCAGCGGTTCAGGTCGATGTACGAGCGCGAGATGGAGTCGGCAAAGCCATCGTGCAGGCTCTTGCCCGCGTCCTCTTCCATGTGCAGGCGAGTGATGCCGATGCGTTTCGTCTTGCCCTCGGCGTCGGGAACGTCGATCCAGCCATTCTCGGCGATCGGCTTGTCGAACTGCGATATCTGATAGCCCTTGGGCAGGTCCGGGTAGAAGTAGTTCTTGCGGGCAAAGATGCTGGTCTCGCGTATCTCGCAGTTCAGCGCGCGCGAGGCCAGCACGGCGAACTCGACCGCCTGGCGGTTCAGCACCGGCAGCGCTCCCGGCAGGCCCAGGCACACCGGACAGATGTGCGTATTCGGCTCTCCGCCGTACTGATTGATGCAGCCGCAGAAGGCTTTCGTCGCGGTGAGCAGCTGAACGTGGACCTCCAGGCCGATGACGGGCTGGTACTTGGCAAGAACCTCGGGCGAAAGCGTGGCTGCTGTGGACATGACTCTAAAATTTTAGCAGGGGTAAAATGGACGGACGGGAATGAGGTCTCCCATAACCGCCCCTCATGAGTTCGGGCTGATGACTTCTGCCACTTTTGATCTCATGAGGAGGCTCGTCAGGCCACATGATCTATCTTTGGATCGCTCTGGGCAGCGCCCTGGGCGGAGTCCTGCGTTTCGCCATCACCCGCGCCACTCTGAACCTCGATCAAGGATTTCCCTTCGGCACCGTGGCGATTAATATCCTTGGCAGCTTCGTCATCGGCTTCTTCGGAACCCTGACGCTCGCGAGCGACCGCTATGCCGTCTCGGACAATGTTCGCCTGTTTGTGATGGTAGGCATCTGCGGAGGCTTCACCACGTTTTCCGCCTTCAGCCTGCAAACCTTCGACCTGATGCGCTCCGGAGCATGGGCGCGGGCGCTTGCAAACGTAGCTGTTTCGGTTGTGCTCTGCTTCCTCTCCGTAGCCGCAGGACATATGCTGGCTCACCGCGCGGTAGCAAGAGAAGAGATCGCGCAGAACCAAGTGGAAGAGTATACCGGCTGAGAGGCTTCTTTCCCGCGGCTGAACAAAAGCTCGGGATGGGGCACCCGGTCAGTTGTGGCTGGTCATAAGGAAGTCTGCAACCAGCCTGCGAGCCTGATCGAAGACGTCGGCGTCTCCACCGCAGCCGTTCAGCCAGTGCATCTCGCGCTCGCGGCGGAACCATGTAAGCTGCCGCTTGGCGTAGTTGCGATGACCCTGCTGCGCTTCGGCGACGACGGCCTCGCGGGTGAGTTCTCCGCTGAGAACCCGCGCCGCCTGAGCGTATCCCAGTGCTCCCAGCGAACGGCATCCTGCGCCGTAGCGTTCGATCAGCCGTTCGGTCTCTTCGACGAGCCCTCGGTCGAACATGGCGGCGGCGCGCTGGTTGATGCACTCATACAGCCGCGCGCGCTCCGGATTCAGCCCCAGCCGCAGGATACGATAGCCGACGAGCCGGTCGCGGCCCTTCTGCCACTGTTCGGTGAGCGGCTGGCGGGCGGCCAGCGAGACCTCGATGGCGCGAACAACCTTGGGCACGTCGTTGGCGTGAATGGCGCGGGCGGCAGAGCCGTCCAGACGAGCCAGCATCCGGTGCATATAACCCGGTCCTCGTTTTGCCGCGATGCTGCGAAGCCGTTCGCGCAATCCTTCCTGCTGCGGAGGAGCCGGAAAAAGTCCATCGATCAGCGCGCGCAGATACAGCCCCGTGCCTCCGGTGACGATAGGCAGGCGTCCGCGCTCAACGATGCCGCCGAGCGCCTCGCGCGCCTGACGGCTATAGTCACCCGCCGTGACCGGCTCATCGGGCCAGGCGATGTCGATCATGTGATGAGGGACGAGCGCGCGCTCCTCAGCGGTAGGTTTGGCCGTGCCGATCTCCATCTCGCGGTAGACGGCCACCGAGTCGCAACTGACGATCTCGCCCGCGAACTCTTCGGCCATACGCAGCGCCAGCGCGGTCTTGCCGCTCGCCGTAGGCCCGGCGATGACGATCATCGGAGCGGTAACATCGTCCGGACTCACCACAGCCTCCACCATCCGTGCGTAAAGACGCGGCCCAGCCCGGCGCGCAGCAGGCTGAAGACAAGCGCAACGACAGCCAGGAGAAGAAGCCCACGAAGCTGCCGCTTCCTCTCCTGCCGTTCGGCTTCGCGGCTGGAAGAATCTGTCTGTAGCTGAGCGGAGGCTGCCATGAAGGGGCTACTCCTCCGACGGCTTGATGTTCACGAGATAGCGGATGCGCAGTGTGAGATTCGGTCCCTTGAACTCTTTGGGAAGCGGCGGAAACTGGCCGACGCCGGTGATGCTTCCCCAGGCGGCGCGGTCGTAGGCCTCGTCATGCGTGGAGTTCTCATAAAACACGCCGCCGATCTGTCCATCCGGGAGGATGATGAAGCGAAGCTGGGTCTCGCCCTGTTTGCTGAGTGGAGGCCGCGCCTCCTCCGGGATGAGCGGAATCCATGTTTTGTAGATGTCGCTCAGAATCCTGCGCAGATAGGGGTTGAAATCAACGCCCATGGTGTCGGAGAGTATCTCGGCGCCGCCGAGGTTCAGGTTGCTGCGCGACGACGGCGCGCTGCCGTAATCTCCTCCTGTTGCCAGGGACCGCCGCGCCGCCTGGAGGATGGCGTCGCCTGCCGACTGCGAGCTGCCAAAGTCTGGCCGCGCGGGAGCAGGATGCGGAGGCGGCGCGTCCACCATGGCCTGCTGCTGCGGCTGCGGATGCAGTGGCGGCGGAGGCGGCGCGGGCGGCTGCTGGGCCTGTTGCTGCTGCGGCGGCTCAGGCGCGGGCGGTTGCGGGGCAGGCTCTTCGCGGCGCAACTGCTCCAGCGTCTTCTGGTCCAGAACGGGCTTGGGAGTCTGCTGCGTGCGGTTCTGGTCGCTGATGTTGTTGGTGGGCTTCTTCGGCAGCGGCTTGGGCGTATCCACGGGCATGTTCAGGTAGGTCAGCTCGCGCTGCTTCAGCACGTCCGCCGGATTGATGAGCTTGGGCTGATGAAAGATCACCTGCGGTCCGTACAGCAGGAACCAGGCGACAAACATGCAGAAGATGGACGAGATATAGAGCGCCTCGCGAAACCGCGCGCGGGCGCGCTCGTCGTCCATGGCGTCCAGCAGATGGAGAACCTCGTACTCCTCCAGGTCGCCGTAGCGAGCCGACCGCACTACCTTAACAGGCTGCGGGGAGGGCGGCGTGGCGTTGGGAGGCGTCTCAAGCGTTGGCATGTACTCTCTTCACTGACGGTTGCGCAGTGCAAAAGTTTCCCTCGGAAAGGAAACTCCCCTCCTTCGGCGCGCCCCGGTCACTCTATTGATTTTCTCATCTTTCTGAAAACTTTCCGCCGCAGATGGAATTGCCAGTGAATAGCGCCAAAGGCGCGTCCTATACCAGCCTGGGGCGAAGCCCCAGGAAAAGAGCCGATTTTGTTTTAAAGGGCTGAAGGCCCGTCCTATAAATTCGTGCCGAGCCTAATAGAACGGGCCTTCAGCCCTTTGTTTATCGGTAGGCATCCTTCTCCTGGGGCTTCGCCCCAGGCTGGTATGGAGCGCGCCTTCGGCGCTTTGATTTTTAGGCACTTCATGCAACTCCAGATTAATCATCCTCCGATTGCTACAACTATATAGTTGTCAATTATTTACCGAACATACTGAGTGCAACTCTCTTTCTCGACCCTAGAATTGCCCTATTGCGCACCAAATCGGTCCGATATATCATCTAAGGCTATAGAAGCGAGGATTCTTTCGATGGCATACAGCGATAAAGTCGTAGACCACTACAATCATCCGCGCAACGTCGGCACCATGGACAAGGGATCGCAGGAGGTAGGCACCGGTCTGGTGGGAGCGCCCGAGTGCGGCGATGTCATGCGCCTTCAGATCAAGGTCAACCCGGCGACCGAGGTCATCGAGGACGCCAAGTTCAAGACCTTCGGCTGCGGTTCGGCGATCGCCTCCAGCTCGCTGGCCACCGAGTGGGTCAAGGGCAAGACCGTCTCCGAGGCACTGGCGATCTCCAATACCGATATCGTCAAAGAGCTGGCCCTGCCGCCGGTGAAGATTCACTGCTCGGTGCTGGCCGAGGATGCTATCCACGCGGCTATCAGCGACTGGAAGAAGAAGAATAACGTAGCCGAGGCGGCTCCTGCGGCAGCGGCGGCGGTGAGCTGATATGGCGATGGTAACCATACAAACCGCAGCCGAGATCGAAGCCGCAAGGAAGCCCGTTGAACCAGGGTGCGAACCCGCGGTAGCCCATCTTGCCGGAATGCATCTGCTGACCGCCGAAGGCCAGCAGCCTCGCGCGAAAGCGGCCATTGAGATTACAGAGAAGGCTCTGAAGCGGATTCGCATAGCATTGGCGAAGGCAGGCGTCTCGCCTGTCGAGGGCGGGCTGCGGCTGGGAATTCAGGGTGGAGGCTGCTCGGGGATGAGCTACTCCATACGCTTCGACTCGCAGCCGCGGGAGCGTGACCGCGTGTTCGTCTTCGGCGCGGGCCTCGAGACGGCGGGCGACCCGGCGGATGGCGCTCCGGTGCGCGTCTTCGTGGACCCGAAGAGTTTTATCTATCTGGCAGGCATGGTGCTCGACTACGAAGAGACGCTGATGCGTCAGGGCTTCAACTTCATCAATCCCAACTCGACCAAGAGCTGCGGCTGCGGTTCCAGCTTCTCAGTGTAAAGAGGCTTGAGCGTGGAGCGGTCCCGTGTGTTGTATTCTATTAGCACCTTTTTAGGTGCTCTATTTGGGGAGAAAGCATGCTCAATATCGCCAGGGATATTCAATCGCTGACGAGCTTCCGGCGAAGCTCCGGCGATTTTATGAAGCAGCTCAGGAAAACCAAGCGGCCGGTCGTGCTTACAGTGAAAGGAAAGGCGGCGGCGGTCGTACAGGATGTGGAGGCATACCAGCGTCTTCTCGATATTGCCGCGCGCGCCGATGCGGAAGAGGGTATACGTCAGGGTCTGGACGACGTGGCGAACGCACGGACCCTCCCCGCCAGAACGGTTTTTAACAGAATCCGCCGTAAATATGCGATACCAGGTTGAGTTTGCCGCGCGAGCGGACCGTGACCTTGAAGTTCTGTACATCGAGAAGAATGCGGTGGAATCACGGGCTGCGGCCCGCTGGTTCAATGGATTGGAGCAGGCAATACTGGCGCTGGAGAAGTACCCGTACCGTTGTCCTGTCGCGATGGAAAGCTCCAGGATAAAACGAGAGCTGCGTCACCTTCTTTATGGCAGGAAACCGCATGTCTACCGTGTTCTCTATGAGGTTGATGAGGGCCGGAAAATCGTCTGGGTGTTAACAGTTCGCCATGGCGCGCGAAAGCGTCTGAGGGCTTCAGACCTGAACGGGCGCTGAGTCAACTGTTTAGCCGCCGTGTCTGAGAGATCAGGGAATGAAGTTCTCATCGGATACGAAAGCCTGGTGCAGAGTCATGCAAGTTACTTTTTTGCCTTGGCCGACGCAGCCTTTGCGGGAGCGGCCCTTGTTTTAGCCGGAGCATCTGTCTGTGCCGGAGTCGCCATCACGACGTCCGTGCTCACCTGCATTCCGTACATGGTGGACATCTGCTGTTTCGTAACATCGATAGGCGGAAGCATGGCTTCGGCGCGGCGTTCGTCCAGATGAGCGGGGTCTTCGACCGCGTACATGGCGATCTTGCCGCCGAGCGCCGTGAACTGCGATCCGTAGCGTTGCAGCTTGCCCGCAGCAACCAGCTCCTTGTCGAGCACGAGCGCATACGACGACGGATCGATTCTGCCGCCGTCGGCCAGCTCCTGCAGCCTGGGGAGAATCTGCTGACGCCAGTCGTGGTCCGCCGTGTGCGTCAGGACCAGCATGGCGGCGTTGGAGGCGTCGATCCCCACCAGCGCGATGGTGGGCCATCCCTTCTGCTCAAAGATCTCCTTCAGCGCATCGGTGCGGCGGGCGTCGCTGGCAAGCAGCTCCTTCATGGTCTCCTGCGCGGGAGCAGCCTGATCGTCTGAAGCGGGACTGCTCTTCAGGCCGCGCGCGATCTGGTCCTCGTCGCGCATCTTCAGCAACTGGTCGCGCAGTTCGGCGTCTGTGCCGGAGCCGTAGGTTTCGACAAGTTTATCGCGGCGCTGTTCGATGGCCGTCTGCCAGGCCGGTTTCGGAGTCTGACACTGACCGGCAAACGGAGCCAGAAGCGCAACAAGAAAGAAGGGAAGGAAGGCTGAGCGGAGCATTGTGGATATTTTACCGTGTCTCTGCCGGGGGCAGACCACCGTTACCTTCAGCGTATAAGATGATTGCATAAACAATTGCACAAGCGTGCGGCCTCTATTTCTATAGAGGCCGCTGTGCTCAACGGATTGGCAGACAAGCGGGGGGGAACGTGGAGATGTGGAAGCGGCGTGAAGTATTGAAGCTGGGCGTGCTGGCCTCGACAGCAGTGATGACGCCGCGATGGGTGATGGCGGCTGGCAACACCGAGGCAGGCAAGCGGAATCTGGCGATGAACCGGGCGACATGGGCCTCCAGCGCAGCGGATTTCACCAGCACAGGACAGATTGCGACGGCGAACCTGCCGTCCTGGCGCGAGTGGCACAGCGACAAAGCCGACGCGCAATGGATCTACGTGGATCTGGGAGCGGTGGTGAAGGTCCGGTCCGTGGTGCTGCGCTGGGGAGCCAACTACGCTCAGGCGTATCAGGTGCAGGTCTCGTCTGACAGCGGTCCCTCAGTCGAAACGGGGCTGGTAGAGAACTGGCGCGGCGTGCAGCAGACGTCCAGCGGCAAGGGCGGCGTCGAGGAGATCGCTCTGCCCGGGACTGAGGCCCGCTACCTGCGGCTTCTGATGTCGGCGAAGCCCAGGCCGGAGGGCTACATGCTGAAGTCCCTCGAGGTGTACGGCGAGGGCGGCGTCGAAGATACGCCATCGGCAGTGCCGCCGCCGGACGCGGACGGCACGCTGCATCTGAGCGGAGGCTGGCGGCTGGCAGACGAGTCCACGATTTACGGCAAGTCGGCGGCAGCCATCTCGCGCCCCGGCTTCGACGACAGCCGGTGGATGGCGGCGACCGTACCCGGTACGGTGCTGACGAGTTACCTGAACGCCGGCGCCATTCCCGACCCGTTCTATGGAGACGACAACAAGCAGATATCAGAGTTTTTCTGTCACACCAACTGGTGGTACCGCAACGAGCTGGAGTTGCCGGCGAGTTACGCGGGGCGGCGGGTCTGGCTGAACTTCGGCGGCATCAACTATCGCGCTTATATCTACGTCAATGGGAGTCTTGCGGGAAGCATCGACGGAGCGTTTCTGCGCGGGCGGTTCGACGTCACCAAGCTGGTGACGCCGGGCAGGAAGAGCTGCATAGCGGTGCTGGTGATGCCGGTTCCGAAGCCGGGCGAGGTGATGCCGAAGCAGCTCAACAACTACGACTGGCCCTGGGAATTCCCCAGGAACGAACCCACCTTCCTCGAGGGCGACAGTTGGGATTGGCTGCCGACGATTCACGACCGCAACACGGGAATCTGGAACCATGTGACGGTCACGCAGACCGGCGATGTGACGGTGAAGAATCCCTTTGTGAGCACGCATTTTCCGGAGTTCGGCAACCTGAGCCGTGCCGACCTGACGCTGAAGCTGGAGTTGCAGAACCATTCCAGCGTGGCCGCGAAGGGCGAGCTGATGGTGCGGCTGGGGGAGATTGAGTTCGCGCGAGCGGTAACGATCGAAGGCGGCGAAACCAAACATCTGACCTTCGATAAGTCCTCTGTGCCTGAGTTATCGATGCGGAATCCGAAGCTCTGGTGGCCGAACGGCAGTGGCGAGCAGAATCTCTACGATCTTGCGATTGAGTTTCGCTCGGGCGGCAAGCTGTCGGACGCGCATAAGTCGCGGGTCGGCGTGCGCGAGTTCACCTATGAACGGGCTTCACTTACAGAGTGGGACATCGCCAAAATTTCCAATAACGTGGGCGTCACGGACAAAGAGAGCCAGGAAACTCTGCAATTCTTCTGCAACGGGCAGCGCATCTTTGCCCGCGGGGCCAACTGGGGGATGGATGAGGGGCTGCTCCGCTGCGACCGCGAGGGATTCGAGTGGCGGCTGCGCATGGAAAAAGAGATGAACTTCAACATCATCCGCAACAACGCAGGCAATGTGGATAAATCCGAGTTCTTCGAGCTGTGCGACCAGTGCGGGTTGATGGTCTGGGAGGAGTTCGGCATGTCGACCGGATGCATGCCGGACGATCCCGGCATGTGGCTGGCCAACGCGCGCGACCGCTTTCTGCGGCGCAGGAACCATGCCTGCGTGGCGTTGTGGTGCACAGCCAATGAAATGATTCCGAAGGACCCGATTCTGACCGAAATGCCGTTGATGGCCGAAGAACTGGATGGCACGCGGCTGTTCCTGCACTGCTCGACCCAGACTCCGCCTACGAACGGCGACGGGCCGTACAACACGCGGCCGGCGAGCTTCTATTTCCGGGACTTTGCCCACGGCTTCCGCGCGGAGATTGCCTCGCCTACCATTCCGGCGGTAGAGAGCATGAGGCGCATGATGCCCCACAACAAGCTGTGGCCAGTCAATGAGATGTGGGGCCTGCACGACTGGTGGCTGGGCGGGGGCTGGTGGAAGGCCAACGAATTGTGCGGCACCACGCAGGCCGCTATCGCTAAATACGGCGAGCCGAAGGGGGTCGAGGACTTCTGCCGCAAGGCGCAGATGGTGAACATGGAGGTCTTCAAGGCCATCTACGAATCCTGGAACGACCGCATGTGGAACGACTGCACGGGAGTGATGATATGGATGAGCAACCCGGACTGGCCGTCGCTGCTCTGGAACCTGTATGACTACTACGGCGATGCCACTGCCGCCTACTTCGCCTGCCGCAAGGCCTGCGAGCCTGTGCATATCCAGTGGAACCCGGTGACCAACCAGGTGAAGGCGATCAATCACGGCTTCGCCGAGTTGAAGGGACTCTCCGCCGAAGCCGCCATCTACAACCTCGACGGCTCCGTGGTGCAGACTGCGAGCGCGCATCTTGACTGTCCAGCCAACACCGCGCAGCCGTGCATGACGCTGTTTGAAGAGGACAAGGCCGGTTCGTTGTCGAGCGTGCATTTCATCCGCCTGGCGCTGAAGGACGCCGCAGGTTCCGTGCTGGCTACAAACTTCTACTGGCGCGGCAAAGAAGAGTGGAAGTACGAAGCGCTGGAGCAGATGCCGCAGGCCGCCGTAACCGGCGCCGTCAGTGCGGATAAGGATGGACGCCTTACGGTCGATCTGGTGAACTCGTCGCCGGGCATAGCACTGATGGTTCGGCTGAAGCTGGTGGACGAAGCCACCGGTCAACTGCTGGCTCCGGTTCTGTACTCCGACAACTACATTTCGCTGGTAGCCGGGGAACGCGCCAGTATCGGCATCGACCTCACGCGCGTCAAGCCGCCGCATGCGGCAAAGTTGGTGGTCGAGGGATGGAATACGCCGCCAGTCGAGCTGGCAAAGGGAATCTGATCCGCATCTATACCATAGAGATACGATGGCAATCGATTCGATCAGTTACTTTGAGGTCTTCTCGCTTCCGCGCCGATTGACTCTCGACGCGGAGGCGCTGGAGAAGCAGTTCTACACGCTGAGCCGCAGGCTGCATCCGGACCGCTTTG
>Ga0123357_10012384_pt1 | contig 11000 bp, 6 predicted proteins | sample TergutEmb28metaG_FD_89873 | JGI IMG/M metagenome (GOLD analysis project Ga0123357, IMG submission 89873) | Embiratermes neotenicus P4 segment gut microbial communities from Petit-Saut dam, French Guiana - Emb289 P4 | ecosystem: Host-associated > Arthropoda: Insects > Digestive system > Gut ... | reverse complement strand
TGAGGAGCTACTTGAATAAAAAAGTAGCGGCTCCAGGTTCAGAAAACAGAGATTAACGGCCGTGGGGATCCGTTGCGCTAACCACGTGACACCCTTCTATCCGTAAAAGTTGGCACTAACTTCGCCTACCGGCGGCGGCCGCTCTGTCGCTATAGTTCGCTCGCGGACTAGAGCCACGGAGTTTAGTTAGTTTATTATTATTATTATTATTATTTAAAGATCTCACAATGTTATATCAGGACTACACTTATTAATTATGCAGACTTTTTCCACCATGAATAAATTAAATGATGCAAAAAGTCCGTAAAAGTTATTAATAGTAATTTTTATTATTTGTATGAATTGTAATTTGTATTAAAATATCGTCAGTGTTTCTTATTTAATTATTACATGTAATTTCAAATAATCCCAAGAAAAATATTTTAATTTATACTTTGAGTCTGATTTAGTTACAATTCAGACTGGAGAATAAGTTACAGCAGTGCTCAATACAGATTTGACCTGTCAGTATTATGTTTCCTTTGCATAATTTTTGCTTCATTATAAATTTCACTCAGTGCATTCTCACTGCAAGTGCAACGCAGCAGTTCAAAGAATGCATCTAGCAATATACAATTAGAAAGTAAACTTAAGAAGAGTGTATATCTGACTGGCTTTGAAAGATGAGACTGACCCAAGAAAGATTTCGTATAGGGATTATGATAAAAGTTAATTTATCATGGCATTGGTTATTGTTTATTTAGAATTACTGAAGAATAGAGTTTTAGTACAGGCATTGTTGGGTATCACACAAGATGTCAGCACTTTACCTGGTATATCTTTCCCTCCACAGTTACAGTCAGGGAGAAGGCATACATCTTTACGACACTTGGCAGCTGTCTTGTCTACCTGAGGTGTTGGGTATACAGGATCAGGCCTGCCAAAACAAATAATTAATTGTAGGCAAGTTTAAACCATACCTATAAACCTGGCAGAGTTTTACCCCAATTTTAATATGATTCACATGTAATAGATTATATTTATCTGCTGTCTGCATCTTCTGTCCTGAAACTTGAGGCAGCAAGTCCTTCAAAATATCAGTAATTAGCTATCAGGTTATACAGCATCTCATCTGATAAGACAGAAATCTTGAACAAAGCTATTTTTTTCATATCAGACTGCCTGGAAAAGAATCTGAAAAAATGTAAGTCTGAAAAATCATTTGTTATTCTACATAACCTCACACTTGCACAGATCCTCTTACTGGTCAACTGTTCCAATGGGGACACAGATCCTGTTACTGGTTAACAGTTCCAGTAGGGACACGTTCTGTTACTCATTCAACTGTTCCCTTGGTGACACAGATCCTGTCAACTGTTCCAGTGAGGACACACATCCTGTTATCCTGTTACACGTTAACAGTTCCAGTAGGAACACATTTTGTTACTAGTCAATTGTTCCTTTGGTGACAGATCCTGTTACTAGTTGACTGTTCCAGTGGTGACACAGATCCTCTTACTGGTTAACTGTTGCAATGGGGACACAGATCTTGTTACTGTTTAACAGTTCCAGTAGGAACACATTTTGTTACTAGTCAACTATTCCCTTGGTGACACATATCCTGTCAACTTCCAGTGAAGACACATCCTTTTACTGTTTAACACTTCCAGTAGGGACACATTCTGTTCCTAGTCAACTGTTCCCTTTGTGACACAGATCCTGTTACAAGTCTGCTGTTCCAGTGGGGACACAGATCCTCTTAATGGAAAACTGTTGCGATGGGGACACAGATCCTGTTACTGGTTGACAGTTCCAGTAGGGACATATATTGTTACTAGTCAACTGTTCCCTTGGTGACAGATCCTGTTACTAGTTGACTGTTCTAGTGGTGACACAGATCCTTTTACTGGTTAACTGCTGCAGTGGAGAAACATCCTGTTTTTGGTTAATGTTCCCAGTAGGGACACATTCTGTTAGATGTCAACTGTTCCATTAGTGACACAGATCATGTTACTGGTCAACTTTTCCAGTGGGGACACATACTGTATTTCAGTGAGTCAGTTCAGATATTATTGTAAAATAAAATATTTGATTTTAAAGTAATAGTGGCAATACCAACACAATCTGGCATTTACAAAAAATCTAAACAATGCAAAAATATGTACAAGAAATGAGGATGTATTAAACTTATTCTTCACTATATGGAATGTAGAATAATGTGAATATAATTTTTTCCAAAGATATGTTAAATGACATTTAATATTCTAATTAGTAACTTAAAAATATGACAGTATGAATAATGACCCCCTATTATTTAATTTGGACTTCTCTATGGACCCAGTCAGTGGGGCTTCACCTACCTGCTGGATGGATATTTGTATATATCAACAAATTCCTGGGCTTTGGATACAATAGCAGTTGATGGTTTTAGAGTGGGTCGGGAACGACTGAAATAAGATGAATATATTAATTACATTTTTTGTTAAGAAATGTAACAGCTGATATTGTAAGATTATATGTAACATGCTGAAACAAATTTTCTAATGCACATTGATAATAAGACAAGTTCTAGCACTTATTTTAGGGTACTTAACCTGCCTAAATATCTGCCCAGTTCCTCATAGAACTTATCTTTGTGCCACCACTTTTACCCTCAGTCTGGGAATGCTCATTCTGAACATCATACCAGTGACCTGTTAGTACTGTACACAGTACACAGTACCCTATAACTGCCACCGGGTGACAACCCAATTGCAGTAAATAAATATTATTATATTGTATGAATGTATAAAATCTTTTTATGAATGATAAAGTCTGCCACAGATTGTTGGCCCCCATTCCCTCCTGTGTACAAAAATTTTAAATCATCTGCTGGGTCAGTTCCTTGGTGGCCTCTGGAGCTACCCGCCAGAAACTACAGACTAGCACCATCCAAATCGTCACTGAAGATTCTCAGCATGATCGTACCATGAATGCCAGCGAACACCTTCAGCAAGAGCTAATTGAAATGTCTGGTTTTATTGTGCAATAGACTGCTACAAGCCTTTCATACAAATGCACAAGCAAGGCCATCACACTGTGCAATCACGTGGGTACAGACACCCTAGTCACAGATCTCCTTTCCAGGAAGAGAAAGACACTTTGCCTGGTCAGCACTAAATGGTTGTCTTCCAGCAGGACTGGAAATGGTAGCTGATGCTCCAGTCAAGCTGCTTGCTCTCGCCAATGAGTTGCAACGCTTGTCAACACTCATGCCAACAGTTGCAGTTTGCACAACATCTAAACTGGAATTTATTTAGTCAAATTGTGGCCATGTACATGTAACATAACTCAGTACCCTTCTATATTATTACTTTTAATTTGAATTCTTAACTCTTAGGTATATTTATATAAATACACACACACACACACACACATATATATATATATATATATATATATATATAGAGAGAGAGAGAGAGAGAGAGAGAGAGAGAGAGAGAGAGGTAATGACAAATTCAACTTCCAATTGGTCTTTAAATTTTGTATTGTTATTTATTATATTGTAATGTGTGGATGTCCATATATTATAAGATGCATTGTAATATATAAATTGTAATCTGTAATTGATGTGTCCAGTGTTACATATGTGACTGAATGGATGAACAAATAAACCAAACCATCTGGGAGAATAAGTGCAGTGATACATATCACACAGGCTGTGGCTCCTTTATTTCACTGCTAAACAAGAATGACCTACTCTGCACTTCAGTCAACAGGGCACAGGGGAATTTCACGATCTACCACCACAGTTTTCTGTTGGCTCCCAAACATAACCTAGAATGGCCCAGTTGATTCCCAGTGAGGTAACAGACAACACATGTCCAAGTGAGATTATGTCAAGAAAATAAATTATTGAAATAATAATTTTACCTGACAGAGGCAGGCGTACCCCGGTTCACATTTTGTTCAGCCCCACTGGCAGTGGTGTATGAGGCATCTCCACGAGGCCTTCCAGCATTATTAACTCTGTAGATCAAATAAGCACAAATAATCAGACAGGAGACACACACACTGGCATGCACACACATGTAACTACACCACATGGTTCTTGAATTACAGTTTATGTACAACTTTAGAGCTGTGTTTTTTATCTCCATTTTGTGTGTGTGTGTTTGTGTGGTGTGTATACCAGTATATATATATATATATGTATGTATATATATATATATATATATATATATATTGTAGGCCTATACCCAACAGATATCAACTTCATGTTTTCCACAATTTTGAAATACATTTCTGGCATTCTTGGCCTCTCATTACTCCTTAAGAGTTTAAGACTCTGTTAATTTTATCCCATTTGTCAAAAAGAATCTTCTCATTGAGAACTGTGCAGAGTGTGACCTTATTTCATTCATCTTCCAACAAAAATGTATGATTATTTACAGGACGTACTTACTGGCCTCATGTTGTTGACTTTGTGAAATGACAGTAATTATGACCACAGGGCCAAAAGCTTGAGAACATTTAAGAGGCTCTGGAAGTTTAGGAACATTTCTAAAAAAATTTTCTTGGCAGAAAGACTGGCTAGAAGGATTAAATTCATGAAATATTCCTGAAAGGTAAATAAAAAGAGCATAATATATAATTCTAAGCTTCATTATTATTGATTTCTTTTGTTATAGCTGTATTAATGATATTAATGAAGTAGTAATTTTGTTAGCTTTTCAGTGAGACCTGATGAGAGGAAATTTGCAGACCCTACTCTGAATCTTACTTGATTCAAATCCTGAATGAGGGAACTACTTTACGCTGACATGTCCCAAGTTGTTCTGTGTAATTTTTAAGAGTTCTGTGTAGTGTGTGCATATCAGCTGATCCATATTGGCACTGTGGATTTTACAGTAAAGTCCTCTTCAGTATTATGTTAAAAGTAGCCGTGAAATAATTATCTAGAACTAGAGTCTTGTATGTAGAGTAGCAATAAAGTGAAATGTGACTTATATTAGTATTGTAACAAATCATTGTACATGGTTATTGCCACAGACAGGTGCTAAAATAATGGTATAATTTTCATTTTATTTATGTTAATTTTTGCTGTTTTTTTAATATATGAGCATTTTAGAGATTTTCTACTTTATGAATTCGAGGTAAAATAAATTACATAATACTAAAAATTATTGTGAAATCGTTGAAACATAGAGGTTGTGCTTAATCAACGAAGCATACAGCAATTTCTGCAGGGTACACAGCAAGCATTCATAGCATAACTATAGCAGTGAGATCATCAGTTGTGTAATTATACCACTGGCCTTCATGCTTTACACTTGCGGTGTTATTTCTGCAATTTGGTGACCAAATACATGCAAATGTGACAGTGAATGACATGACAGCAATGAAAGTGACAGTTCGTGGCAGTATCTGTTAACAGTGGTGAAGCATCAAATGTTTCGTTGGAGTAACATTTCATGCATATATAAACTGTTTCACAACAGGATGTTTGTATATACAACATATTATTCATTCAGTCCCCAAAGTTACAATACACAGTATGTGTCGGTATCCATATCAAAATGCCATTAAGAATTCACATTTCAATTTAAAAGAACCTTCATATAATATACACTGTTTTAAAGTATAATTTACTTATATATATATATATATATATATATTGTATATATATATATATATCACATATATATCATGCTTGATATATATGTTACGGAAATTTTCTTTGATTTGTGTTTGTACATGTGACATTAGATTCTAAGTGGCAGAGGCCGAAGAGTACACAAAATTTCCTGCTGTCACTCTAATGTTAATGACTGAGTTAAAGATGCTTTGTATTCAGTGGAGGAATGTCTCTTTGTAATTTATAAATTCTAATATTTCATTTAAATTCTAAGTATATATATTTCATAAATGGTTTTCCCTTTACAATACTTTGTTGATTTTAAATCTAAGTGACCTTCATATGGTAAGTTGAATTGTGTATATTTAAATTTATATTGTTAGATGAGGACGAGTCTGTTGTCATATGTATGATGAACTGGACTGAAAATAAAACTAACTAATAATTTACAACGGACTGTGGACCTTGAGAGTGATTGATTTATTGCACCACACTTTTTTTGGACATTATCCAATGTCTGACATACATTTCACATACATGTCATTTTGGAATTAACCTTTTAAATGCCGAGTTAAATCCCATCTGCCATTTGCTGGCATTATTAGGAGCTCACCATACTCTCCACATTAGCAGGGTTAATATTAGGGCCTTGGTAGATGTTACACAGACGGCTGTTTCTGTTACTCCAAAGTTGGTCACTTTATTCAGTGTGTATTAAATTTTGTTATTTTTTTTTAATATTCTTTGGTTGTCCCTTTTATTTTGGAATCGAAGTTTTTAATCCCCTTCCTACTAGCATAAAAAATACATCTCATGACATAAACCAATTCAGATCTGTTTCAGAAAGTTTCTTACTCATTAGAAGAATATTTTTCTTGGAATTCCAATAGAGATCTTGGCTTAATGTATTCATTTTAAATGTAAACATCAAAATATTTGTACATGTAACATAACTCAATACCATTGTGTATTATTACTTTCAATTTGATTTCTTAACTCTTAGGTATATTTATATAAATACACATATATGTAGATGTAGTGGCAAATTCAACTTCCAATTGGTCTTTAAATTTTGTATTGTTATTTATTATATTTTATTGTGTGGATGTTCATACATTATAAGTTGTGTTATAAATTGTAATCTGTAATTGATGTGTCCAATGTTATATATGTGGCTGAATGGATGAACAAATAAACCAAACCAAACCAAACTTTATTTTCAGTATTAGTAACAGTTTTGGCAGTCAAACCTGGTTTTCTTTGAATACTGAAGCTGAAGATCCAAGTCTTCTGGCATATGATGATTTGTCAATTCGTAAATAGTCACCAACATTTTGGAGGAGATTTCTACTTTTATCTTCAGGGCCTAAGAAGGCCCTGAATTTGGAGGCAGAAATTCCCTCAACATATGGAAATCTCTGTCAGTTTACTTGACATCTTATCCCAGATTACTTGAACCTCCATCAACACTGCTGTGAGAACTATGAATCTGACAGTGCTGTGTTCATTCGCTAACTGCTTGTCGTTGAAAGGTCACCACTGAGCAGTGCACAACAAAATACTGGTGTGATGAAAACGTAAGTATGTGTGTGTGGCTCTACACTTTGTTAACCTTGGCACTAGATGGAGTTAAGTAGTCAGTTTCATGACTTGGCTGACTTTCCCCCTGGAGAAAGATCTCCCACTATTTGAATAGGAGGCTGTGTGGGGCCCAGAGGCAGTAATGACACTTTAGGAGAGAAAAATTTTTACCCCTGCTGGGAATCAAACCATACAGCTTGTAGCTATCCTTTATACTGGCTGAGATACCCCATATCCTGTTTAAAAAGAATTGCTGGCTAAAACCATAGAATAATTTTCTGGACACATTTCCCTGCTAAAAATGCCCCCTGAATCATAAATAGTCTTTTGATGTAAATACGGTGGGTAGAGCAATCTTTTACCAAACCCATATTTCAGGTATCTGTGTAGTCTCATCTACAACCACAGTATATGTATTTTGTGTAATCTGTTGCAATTCATAATTTGTGTACACATTCAGAAAGTTAATTGCTAACTGAGTGATTCACGTTTGTTTGAGGCAGGGCTTTAGTGATATTCAAAAGGTTTTTAGCTTCAAGATTACTAATATGTCTTTTTATGGTGATGTTATATTTGTGTGAGTATTACTTGTGTTTCATGAAGACCACGCATTACTGTTGAGCCTTCATTGACAACAGCTGTGGTTGATTGTGGTGTTTTTCAGGAATGCAAGTCCCATATTTGGTGAAGATTTATGTTAGCTTGAAGTGTCTGTTGTAATGGTATTTCTTACTTACCAAGAAAATGCATTCGTTTGTTTGATGCCAAGTATAAACAAAAAACTGGTTTATGTGGTACTAAAAAACACACGCATACATTGAAATATACTGGTAACACACTTGTGGAATCCCAGGGGAGAATCAAGTACTTCTGTTTCTTTTCTCCAAGATAAGTAAGAGTTTTCAGACTTTTTGGTATTAATGATTTAACCTTGTTATTATTATACATATTATGAACACTTTTACCAATATTAAAACCTAATTTCCCTCTCTTTCTTTACATTCTGGGTATAAGCTTTTTTCTGTAGTAATATTAGATGCCATGAAGATGTAAAGTACTAGGTTTAGTGTTAAAAAGTTGCTATGATATCAGAGTAACTTCAGCTGTACACACAATTTTTGAACCTCACTGGTGGAATACCAGCTGGACATGCAATGAGGAAATCTTGAAAATTCCACCCTTAAGTATCATTTCCATATGTAACTTTTCCATGTACAAACTCTTATACATTGTGGACAGCAAGGGAAACTTTTTTATCACTAGTTCACTTAGAATAAAAATGTATTGTGAGAAATATGAGAAAAGAAATTTATTCCTCTTCTGTAATGCATGTAATTATGGTGATATCATCTAAATTGCCCAAAGGATTTTCTCTGTATTGTAATATTACTGGGTTATTTAATTCCTCTATCTATCACTTAATACTACAAACATATCACAAGTTTTCATTAACTGGATCTGTTTCCATCTTGAGATGATAAGATGGAAGGCATAGTTAGAATTAGCTTATCCCAAGCCCATTTCCAGTGTACTAATACGTGGGTACTTGCCCACATTTTACTGTAAACATAGAACAGATTCACTTCTGTTCAGCATAATACAGAGTCAATGTAAAGTAAATGCTGCAGGACACAATGAACTCCAACATTATTGTGTTGCCCAGTGTTTCTCAGTGGGACAATGAAGAACTGCACTTTGTGTGAGATGAAGCATTATCACATTTCGTGCTTCATGTTCATGTGTGGCTTGACAGCTGTTATATTGGCCTGTAGACTGGTGCAAACTTGAGCTACTTTTACCAGTGCTCCTCTTGAGGTCTCAAGGAAGAGTTCTGAATCAGAGTCTTCCAGGTTTCAGTAGTGTGGCCAAAATAATGGGGCAACTTTTAAAATCTGACACTTAATGTACATGCTTAAAAGTTGTGCAAGAATTATGGTAATATAACATTCTGTTTAGGAGATACATCCATTTAACTTTACATATTTACTTTGCAGTCACTCTGTAGATAATATACAAAGTACAGAAGCCCATTAGTACTGAGTGTACTACACCACCATCAGAACCGTTTATGAAACAATTTCATATGCTCATAACTAGCATTTTATTTTCAGCATGTATTTATAGACATCATCAAGGAAATATGGAAGTTGAAAGGAATGAAGACAACATATTCTTGTTTTCAGATTGGAAGTAAAATGGATATTCATGGCCATTGGTGTGCTCTTGTATATGAATTAACTCGGAATGACATCTTGCTTTACAACCCTAAACACTGCTAGGAAACTGGATACATACTGCATCAGTTTGTAACCATATACATATGTACAGACATCTTTGGCCATATTACTGTACAGTGCTGCCATCCTGACCACATGAATTAAAATTGTCAGTGTGATGTTACTTGTTTGCCTGTGTCGTGTACTGACCTTGTTTATACCATTAAAATTAATACTTAATTTGTATACAAAGAACATATTTTTTGTATCTAAGCACATCGCCATCATATTTGCCACCACCCCTTACTATTACTCTCAGAACCTTAGCCCTCTTTTTGTATCCTCCTGTAAGCATTCCTCTTGTGTCTGTGTCACTTGTCTTGCTTATATCATCATTCTTTCTACTCAATGAATGATTTTATGAATATAAGGAAGACAGAAGAATATAAACCTTAAGAGGCTGATTCACTGATACATTATTTTACCCCTGTTAATAGTATATGATACTGATAACAACACACATCTTAATTGTAATTATTTTAACCCTGTTAATAGTATATGATACTAGTAACAACTAACACAACTTAATTGTAATTGTTCTGATGTTATAATTGTTAATAACTATATGGTCATTATATTATAATTATATTTAAGCATTTGAAATCTGTATTTTTAACAGATATTTATACAACTACTCTGACAATTTCCACATCCATGGTACTGTACTTTACCTGTGTATGGATATACGGAAAATAAAGTGAATGAATGAATGAAAGAAATGAATTTCATTCCATCTTTCCACCTTGTCCTTGATGTTCTCAGTGGTCTTTGTTACATATAGTCTACTTATATTTGTTGTTCTCAGAGGGATGCTGGTGCCTGTGTTGATGATAATCTTAGGCCTTCGACTCAGAAACTATTCCTGCAATGCAGATCGTGTCTAATTTCCTGCTATTAGATTTCATGCCTTCTAGAGGTGTCTGTCACTGGCAGGGCCACACTAAGGGGAGGCCAGCTGGGTAGCTGCCCAGGGTGCTAAGAAGTCACTGGCATAATTGGAAATACGGTTTCTCAGGTTTCCTCATGTGAAATAATTTCTCCAAAAATGATCCACAATTTGGGCACATGCCATCAAAAATATTCACCAGCCATGTCCTAGGCCAGTAACATTTAAAGAATATCAGTTTTAAGGCTACCAAATTATTAACCTGTCTGGGGTGTCCACATTTCTGAGACTGGTCCTGGTTATTGGGTATTTGATGCCAAATGTCTCCAGAAAGTATGACAGTCAAATCTTCACTGTCATATTGTCCCAAAGTGTTGGGCACAAATTTCCCAGTGACACAGTACAGTATCTCACAAGACCTCAACTGCACCACTGCTTATGCCTAAAAACTCTTATCGTCTTTGTACCTAATATAAAAGAAGTGTCTTGTTATCCATGACCATAATACACAAAGAAAGATGGATATCCACATCCAATCATGCAATACTGATTTATATAAGAGAAGTGTACTAAATATAGGGACTAAATTATATAACAAACTTCCTGGTTACATAAAACAAATAGACAGTTAGAAGACCTTTAAGAAGGAATTGAAATCACT
>Ga0123357_10012383_pt1 | contig 11000 bp, 12 predicted proteins | sample TergutEmb28metaG_FD_89873 | JGI IMG/M metagenome (GOLD analysis project Ga0123357, IMG submission 89873) | Embiratermes neotenicus P4 segment gut microbial communities from Petit-Saut dam, French Guiana - Emb289 P4 | ecosystem: Host-associated > Arthropoda: Insects > Digestive system > Gut ... | reverse complement strand
TTATCACATGCCCGATCAACGGCCGCCATGATCGGTGACATGACACTACGGGTGACGTATTCCGGGGGAATTGGCCGCTGAGTGAACCGGTAACCGCGCTGTGGCATTCGGTGCGTCGGGGTACAGACGTCGATGATCGCTGGTGGTGGGTATTGTCCAGACCTGGCAGCCATGGCCGCAGCGCCGCTGATCACGCAGTCGGGCATGCGAGCGGGCACAGCCGCCAGGCGCTGTTCGAAACCGCAGCGTGGGTGCGCATAGACGCCTCGCATCAGGCGGATAAGGCGCCCGCGCTTGACCCACCGACTCAGGCTCGATTTGAGCTGTCGATAGTTTCGCGCCAGGATCAGTCCATTGTTTCGCTCCAGAAGGCTATCGATATCAATCACGCCAACATCATCGGCATGAAGCCTCCAAAATCGGCACTCGAGTTTTTCCCTGTGGATATCGGCCAATGATCAGCAGACCAATCCGGCTGTTCTTGCAGCATCAGCGCTGTGAATGGTCGCCTGGGACCTTCAGCGGCTCAAAACTTGTGGGACAAATTCGCATCCAGATGGCTGAAAGCGGGGTGCTGACCACTCTAAGGTCATCCGGCTTCGAGTTTGTCCCAAAAAAGGTCACCTCGCGGCAGGGCAGCCAACGTCAGCCCTGCCAGCCAATCCCAGGTCAGCCACAATCGGCCTTACAGTCCCAAAGTGCTGGCGACACCACAGCACAACGCTTCACCTCACTGTGCTTGGACCTGCACGCCACCTTTGCGCTAATAACTTGGACTCGCTTTGAACCCGTACACCGCCGTTGCACTTCAGGATGGAACTCGCGGATTCGGGAAACTCCACCGGCGCGGCGTATGCTTGTTTAGTTCACATTTGGTGGACTCGCTGGTCTATGCCCGCGTTCGTCCCACCCAGTGCCATGGTATTGACAAGGAGTAACACGAATGCTCAGGGCTTTCGGTCAAGTATTCCGTACCCCCGACCTGCGTAAGAAGCTGTTCTTCACGCTTGGAATTTTGGCGTTGTTCCGCCTCGGCTCGACGATCCCTGTGCCGAATGTCAACATCTCGGCCCTGCGCACTTGCGCCGCGAATGCCCAGGCGAACGACACCCTTGGTCTGTACTCCATGATCAATCTGTTCTCGGGTGGCGCGTTGCTGCAGTTGGCGATCTTCGCGTTGGGGATCATGCCCTATATCACCAGCTCGATCATTCTGCAGTTGTTGACGGTTGTCATCCCTCGGCTGGAGGCCCTCAAGAAAGAGGGCTCGTCTGGGCAGCAGAAGATCACGCAGTACACCCGGTTCCTGACGATCGTCTTGGCGATTTTGCAGGCCACCAGCTTCACGATGTTAGCGGTCAACGGCAAGATGTTCCAGGGCTGCAACACGCCCGTGGTTTACTCGAGCAGTATCTTCCCGATCATCGTCATGGTCTTGACCATGACGGGTGGCACGGCCGTCATCATGTGGATGGGCGAGTTGATCACCGACCGTGGCATCGGCAACGGTATGTCCGTCATGATCTTCACGCAGATCGTGGCCCAGTTCCCGTCCACCATGTGGCAGGTGCGCACAAACTTCGCTGGTTCCCGCGGTTGGCTGGTGTTCTTCGCAATCATGGCTGTCGGCCTGCTGGTGATGGCCGGCGTCGTGTTCGTCGAGCAGGCGCAGCGGCGAATACCTGTGCAGTACGCGAAGCGTATGGTGGGTAACCGTCTGCTCGGCGGGTCGACCACTTACATCCCGATGAAGGTGAACCAGTCGGGCGTTATCCCCGTCATTTTCGCGTCATCGATCTTGTATTTACCGGTGCTGTATACCTTCTTCAAGAACACCGGCCCGGTTGCGATCTGGATTCAGGGGCACCTGGTTAGCCGCCAGGAAGGTTTCTGGTACAACTTCTTGTACTTCGTCCTGATCATCTTCTTCTGCTATTTCTATGTCTCGATCACGTTCAACCCTGTCGAGGTGTCGGACAACATGAAGAAGTACGGTGGCTTCATCCCAGGCGTCCGCGCCGGCAAGCCAACCGAGGATTATCTGGGCTATGTGCTAAGCCGTCTGACGGCACCGGGCTCGCTTTACTTGGGCATCATCGCGTTAATTCCGACGTTAGCGATGATATTCCTTGGCGTCACCAGTAGCCGGTTCCCCTTCGGTGGCACCAGCTTGCTGATTATGGTGGGCGTCGGCCTCGACACCGTCAAGCAGATCGAGTCGCAATTGCATCAGCGTCACTATGAGGGATTCCTGAAATAGACCCCGCCGGTTGCCGTAGTATTGGTATGTCGTAAAACCCGTCCAAGGAAGGACATACCATGCCACGGTTCCTCATTGTTGGCGCACCGGGCGCCGGTAAGGGTACGCATGCGGGCAGCATTGCCGAGCGTTACCATGTGCCGGCCATCTCAACAGGCGCCATGTTCCGTTCAGAAATCGCCAGCGGCTCAGACCTCGGCAAGCAGATCGACGCGCTGGTATCCAGCGGCCAGTTGGTGTCAGACGATTTGACAAATCAGGTGGTGAAGTCGCGGTTGGCGCAGTCGGATTGCATCACCGGTTGGCTGCTTGACGGCTACCCGCGCACGGTCGACCAAGTGAAGTTCTTGGACGGCATACTGGACGACACCAAAGCGAAGCTGACGGCCGTCATCATGCTTGACGTGCCTTCCGACGAGGTTATCAAGCGTCTCATCAAGCGCGCCCAGATTGAGGGACGCGCCGATGACACCCCTGACGTCATCAAGCACCGTCAGGCGGTTTATGAGGCCCAGACGGCGCCCGTCATCGCTGAGTATGAGAGTCGCGGCCTAGTGGTGCATGTGGACGGTTCCGGCACCATCGAGCAGTCGGCTGACAACCTGATGGAAGCTTTGGACGGACTAAAGGTCTAACCCACCTAATGCGCCCTAAGACCCCTCGAGGAATCCAGATCAAGCGTCTGGATCAGATCGGCGTCATGCGCCGGGCTGGCCTGGTGGTGTCGGCGGGGTTGGAGGCGATGGCGGCTGCGGCGGCCCCGGGCGTCACGACGCTGGAGCTGGACGCCATCGGCCGCGATGTGTTGGCGAGCCACGGGGCGAAGTCGTCGTTCCTGCGGTACGGTGGCGGGCTGGGCCTGCCGCCGTACCCAGCCGTGGTTTGCCTGAGCGTCAACGATGAGGTCGTGCATGGCATTCCGGGCCCGCGGGTGCTGCGGGACGGCGATATTCTGAGCCTCGATTTCGGTGCCATAGTGGACGGTTGGCATGGCGACGCTGCGCGGACGGTGGTGGTTGGCGAGGCGTCCCAGAAAGCCCGCGATCTAATCGAGGCCACCCGTCAGGCCATGTGGGCCGGGATTGCGGCAGTGCGCGTGGGTGCACGGATCGGCGACGTCTCGGCGGCCATTGAGGCTTCGGCGGGCAGCTACAGTGGACGCAAATATGGCATCGTCCGTGAATACACCGGGCATGGCATCGGCTCGGCGATGCACCAGCCGCCGGATGTCCCCAACTGGGGACGTCCACATCGCGGGCCTCGCATCATGGCGGGTATGGCGCTGGCTATCGAACCAATGCTGACGCTGGGCGGCGAGCGTGTCGTCGAAGGGGCGGACGAGTGGACGGTGTCGACGGCGGACGGGTCTTGGGCGGCTCACTGGGAGGACACGGTCGCCGTCATGCCTGACGGATTGTGGGTATTAACGGAGCCCGACGGCGGTGCGGCGGAGTTGGCGGCCCGGGGGGTGCAATGGGCAGGCCACTGACAGAGCCGGGTGCATGTCAAGTGGGTCGTAGGCTGCTGCGCCTAGGCGCAAGGTTGCAAATCGGCTATACTTGGAGTGTTTTTGATACGACCCGGATGACTCCCGCTTCTGGGCTATGGAGAAGATGTATTGCGTAAGTTGACACAACTGATCGTCTGGCTGAAGGCACACAAGTTAGTGATGATTCCGCTAGCTATCGTCGCGTACATTGGCCTGCTGGTTCTGATTGGTTGGGGTATGAACAAGGCGGGCATAGATGCATCGCCTACTGCAAGCTCACCAGCAAGCGGAACGCCAAGGCACTCGAGCTCTGCAACGCCTCATATGTCGCCGTCGGCCACACCGTCTTACACGCCGTCTGTCTCTGGCAGTCCGACACCGACACCGACGCCGACCCCCACGCCGACGCCTACGGCTACACAAACGCAGACGGCCGCACCGCCGCCGACGATTACGGTGACCACTACGACGACAACGACCATTCCGCCAGCGATCACCACGCCACAGCCGAGTGACACGTCAACGGATCAGCCGACTCAGCCGACCGATACCACCACCACGGATCAACCGACTCAGCCGACCGACACCACCACCACTACCACGGATCAGCCGACCACAGTGGACGCGTCGGCATCCACCGATACGGGCGTCTGACGGACGGGGCTTCGCGCGACGGTCGGCTGCTGAGGCACAACAAGAACTGGCAGCCGATGTCGGCCATGACGCGGGCCGATGCTCTTGGGCTATGGGCTTGTCGGTGCGCTGGCTAGTTCGTCAGCCAATTGGTTGACCGTTGCGGCATCAAGGCCGGTGATTTCAGTAATCTGGTCGTGGGGAATTCTCAGGCGCAGTGCAGCCCGGGCGGTCACCAACTGGTTCTCGCGGATGCCTTGGTCGATGCCTTGTTGGATGCCTTGTTGGATGCCTTGGTCTATGCCGGATTGTTCGGCCCAGTAGAGGCTGGCGTCTCGGTCGGCAATGTATTTCTCATGTAGGTCGACCATGTGGCGCTCCTCAGGTGAAAGGTTGACGTATTCAATGATAGACGCCGCTTCTTTCAGGTAAGCCGGTGCCGTGTCGGCTGCCCGGCCGGTCAACAAGAAGTCCCGCCACCTGGCGATCTGGGGTACGGTATCGGGTTTGGTGAGTTCGTAAAAACCGAAACGGATCAGTTCCGGTATCAAGGTCTCATTGAGGTTGGGGTCATGCAATGTGAACATGTGGTAACTGTGCTGGCAGTCAAACACCTGTTCACCAAGAACGTTCATTGACCAGGTTGGCCGTAAGGTGGCGTAGTGGTCACGACGGTGGTTTCTGTGCTGCTTGCTTTCAGGGTTGTAGTTGCTGGTGTACAACTCGGCCAGGTAATACAGGGCCCGTTTTGTGTAGTTAGGTTCGCGTAGCATCTGCATTTCTATGGTCACGTCGGCGCCCGCGATCTCAACGGTGATGTCCCGCAATGTTTCGCGCAGTTTTTTCTGCGGAGCATCGGTCCCCGACGCCGTCATGGGTTGAATTGAGTACGGGTTGACGATGTGTATGTCATCCAGTTTGACGTGGAGGCCGAAGAAGTCGGCGATGAACCCTTGGGTTATGGTTTTGTGTTCGTTGGACGCCAGGATTTTCTTGAATCCCAGGTCTGTGGTTGGCATGACGATTTTTGCCATGGGCGTTGCTCCTCCCGGATATGTGGACGACTGCATTATGGCGAGCCATGCCCCGAAACCGGCAGACGGATTTTGGCCTGTGGAAAACGTGTAGCCAAGAACGGTGCGCAGGCTAAGGCGCACAGTTTTACTTTGGCGGATTTGCCCTATGCGGGAAAGGAAATCATTCTGTTTAAGCTTGCGGACGACTTTCGGCACGGCCTGCTGGAGTTGCTTGCCGGGCTTCGCGACAGTGGGCTGCTTAGGCGCGACTAAAACTGGCAGACGATGTCTCGGCCATGGCGCGATCCGATGCTCCTGGGCTATGAGCTTGTCGGTGCGCTGGCCAGTTCCTCAGCCAATTGGCTAACGGTGTCGGCGTCCAGGCTGGTGATTTCGGCGACCTGGTCATGCGGGATGCCTAAGCGTAGCGCTGCCCTGCCTGTACTCAGCCGAGTCTCTTGGATGCCATCGTGTCTGGCCCAGTAGAGCCCGGCATCGTAATCGGCGGAGGCTTTCTCCATCGCATCGATCATGTGGCGCTCCTGTGGTGAAAGGTTGATGTACTCAATAATAGACGCCGCTTCTCGCAAATAGTCGGGGTCGCTGGCGCTTGCCTGGCCTGTGGTCAGGAAGTCCCGCCAGCGCGCCATCTGGGGCTGGGCGTCCGTTTTGGTGAGTTCATAGAACCCGAAGCGCACCAACTCTGGGGCCAACTCCTCGCCAGTGGCATGGTCGTGGAGGGTGAACATATGGTAACTGTGCGGGCAGTCGAACATTGCCTCACCCAGAATGTTGATTGACCAGGCTGGCCGTAGGCTGGAATACCTGTCGGGGTCGAGGCTTGCTGTGTCAAGGTCTCGGTTGTAGCCGGAGGTGTACAGATCCGCGAGGTAGTAGTAGGCGCGTTGTACGAAGGTCGGCTGATGGCGCATCTGCAACTCGACGGTCATGTCAACCAAGTCAACCTCGACGGTCACGTCACGGGAGGTGTGCCGCAGAATCTGGGCAGGGTCGTCCTGGGTTGGGTCCGGATACGTTTTGATTGAGTACGGGTTGACGATGTGTATGTCATCCAGTTTGACGTGGAGGCCGAAGAAGTCGGCGATGAAGCCTTGGGTTATGGTTTTGTGTTCGTTGGACGCCAAGATTTTCTTGAACCCCAGGTCTGTGGTTGGCATGACGATTTTTGCCATGGGCGATGCTCCTCCCGGATATGTGGACGACTGCATTATGGCGATATACACTCCGAAACCGGCACGCAAATTTGTGCCTGTGGAAAACGTGTACATGTGCAGGCTGATGTACCCAGGCTTTGGAGGATTTGCCCTATGTCCGAGGGCGAGGCGCGTTGACGAAACGGGCGACGAAGTCTCGTGGCCTGATGATTGGGCGTCCTTGCCATGGGCTGAGCTGTGTCAAGTTGGCGTCATCGGAAACGATCATGTCGGCGTCTACTGCCAGTGCCAGCGCGAGTAGGTGGTTGTCCTCAAAGTCGCGCGACCCTAGATCGAGGACGGGACCGGTGTCACGCACATCGCCACCGCTGTCGGCGATGATATCTGCCATTGCTCGCCAGTAGGCGGCGACGAAAGTGTCGTCTAGGCCGCAAACCTTCAAGATCCGGATGGTGTTTCGCACGATATGTGGCGAGGCGAACAAGGCGAACCTGCCAGGGTTGTCAAAGACGATGCTGATCGCGTCGGCAGAAGGGTTGCCGGAACCGGGTGGCACCTCTGCCACCACTGGCCATTGCGCGTCAGCCCCAGTGACGTTGTTGACGTACAAATGTATGTCGAACACAAGACGGATTGGTTCAGGCATGGGAGGCGACATCTGCGACCAGCGCCTCGACTTCTTCTTCAGTTAGGACGCGGCCGATCTGTCGTCCGGCTTCGGCACGGAAACCCTGCATTTGGGCATGACGCATCCGTGCGCGGTAGTCCTGCACGGCCAGCCGCAGGAAAGCCGACCGGTTGCCACCGGCGAAGTAGTCTGATACGGACTGGATATCGGCGACGAGATCTGGCGTCACAGAGAATCCCACCGTTTCTGCGGTTCGAGTCACGGTATCCTCCTTGGTTGCATTCCAGTATGCAACCCAGGAGGATACAAACGCAACACTTTTCGACGTGGGTTGTATTTTGCGGTCGATCGAGGCCAGGATACTCTTTGATCCCAGGCCTGTGGTGGGTGTAATGGTTCTTGCCATGGCGTGCTCCTGCCAGTAGGTGGACACCGCCACTATGGCGATGCGACCACCAAAATGGGCATCCGATTTCGAGCCTGTGGACAACTAGGTCGAAGACTGGCCCAGGCTCGCACATCGGACCCTGCACCCATTGCCGCTGCGGACCCCATGACAACTCGCCCCCGAGGCGCAAATTGGCTGTGAACCACTGATCTGTGTAGGATAAATCAGTGGCGTCTTCAATGAATCTGGCAGTCGTCATAGTCACCTACAAACGTCAGCAGTTACTGCAAGTGCTGTTTGATTCTCTTGTTGCTCTTCAGGTGCCGCCCGCCCACATTGTGGTAGTCGATAATGAGGCGTCGAAAGAAACCGAACAGTTGACGTGCGACCTGGCGGCGCGGCTTGCTCACACTGAAGTTCATTACCACCCGATGGAGAAAAACGTCGGCGGTGCCGGCGGGTTCAGCGTTGGTGTCGAAATTGCCATGCAGATTGGCGCCGAGTGGATTTGGGTGATGGATGACGACGTGAAGGTGCTGCCTGAGGCAACGGCGAGACTCGCGCCATGGCTGGCCGATGGGGTGGCGAACGACACGCGCGTGATCCAGGTGGGCAGACGCGACGTCAACGGTAATGATTTCTACTGGCAGTCTCATTTCAATACGACCTTTGGAGTACCAAACCCGTTATCGCCAGCGGGCTTCAGGCCGGGTGAGAGAAGCCGCGTCATCGATACGATGTGCTTTGAAGGCGGCATCGTCCATCGCAGTATCGTCGACACAATCGGTCTGCCTGATGCACGGTTCTTTATCTATTGGGACGACACGATCTACGGGTACTTGGCCAGCAAATACACCAAGCCGATACTGCTTGATGAGCGGCTGATCCAGCGCACGCGCGTGTTACAGAATCTGAGGATTGGGCGGATACGTCGCCTGAATGAGACGAGCGACATGAATCGTTACTACATTATGCGTAACCGCGGCTACATGGCGCAGTATTTCAAGTTGTATGGCGACTACAAGCCTATCCTGTTTGGTGTCGGCACGCTTATGACGCTGGGGAAGGAAATCATCCGGCTGAGACTGGCGGATGACTTCCGTCACGGCCTGCGGCAGTTGCTTGACGGTGTTCGCGATAGCGGGCCACTGAGGCGCGATAAGACTTGGCGTTCGATGTCAGCTATGTCGCGCTAAGCGTGATATAGACCACGAGTGACCAAATGTGGCAAGTCGAGCCGCCGGTAACCATCGATATTCTGAATCATCGCATACAATGGTTGAGTTGGAACTACTCCAGTGAGGAGAGGCTGGAGCCTATCCGTTGGGTAGATACTTGAGGAGAATGCCAATGCTTTTTGTTCGCAAATTCACGCGAGTTATTCAGTGGCCACTAACCGGAGTGGTCGTGCTTGCCATAGTTTTGACTGGTGGCGCAACGGCGTTACCGCTGGCCCAAGCTGCGCCGACGCCGGTTGCCGCGCCAGTTGCTTGCTCGGCCGCGCCGACCATTACTGTGGCATCTACCGGTGATATCACCAGCCAACTTTCTACGCTCTTTCCGTCCAACTCAGGTACGACGCAACGTGTCGTAAAGTTCCCGGCCGGCAGTTACCAGCTTTCTGGAGCTGTGTCAGCTTGGACGCATGGCAACACCGTTATTCAGGCGACTGGTGCGACCATCAGCATGGCGACGGCCGGCCGAAATCTGCTTGTTCCCCAAGATGGCACTCTTACAGTTTGCGGCGGAACTTGGGTTGGGAATGGTCAGGCCGTGCTGCGTGCTAATGGCGTCAATAACGTAACTTTGAATGCAGTGACATTTCAGGGCGGTACCAGTGGGGCAGTCTTCGAGGGCGGGTCAACTGGCAATGCCATTACCAACTCAACGTTCACCAAAAACAGTTCTGCGGGCCTGACTGTGCAGACCGGTGCGAGTGCGTCGGTAACGGCATCGACGATGGACGGCAACACTGGGCACGGTGCTCAAGTTATTGGTGTTGGCTCGCAATTGGCTTTGACAGGCAGCGACCTTTCCAGCAACACGAATAGTGGTCTTGCGATAACTACCCGTGGTACTGTCACTGCCACGGGCAACAACACGGTAAACAACAATGGTCAGTACGGTGTTGTCGCCGACTCTGGTGCCACGCTAACCATGACGGACGCCGTCATCAGCGGAAATGGGGCCAGCACGGCGAAGAACGGCATAACAGTGTCGGCAGCGTCGACTGTGAACTTGACGCGTGTTACTTCAACGAAGAGCGGTTCACTTGGCTTGGCCATCTCTGGTGCATCTACCGTGACTGCCGTAAACAGCAACTTTGACACCAACACCAACGGTGGTATTTGGGCGCAGGACTCTGGCACTAGTTTGACTCTGACGGGCACCAGCGCTTCCAACAACGGGATTAATGGAGTCCAATCGGCAGCCTATGCGCTGATTACCCTCAACGCCAACAACACTCTCAACGGTAACAAGACCGGCTACGGATTGTTTGTAGGGGCGTCGTCTAACCCTGCTATCGGTAATGTCAAAGTCAATGTCAACGGCACGGGCAACACGTTCAGCTCGAATGGTCGCCAGGGTATCGGTATCTCCAACGGTAGTTCTTTGACGGCCACTGCACCTATCACAGCAAACAGCAACGTGGGTAGCGGACTGACCATTGACACTGGTAGCTCGATCTCTGCGACGGACTTGACTGCCAGTAATAACGGCGGGTATGGCCTGTACATGGATGCGGCCACCGTGTCAGTCTCGGGGACTGCCACTTTGTCCAACAACGGTCGTCAGGGCCTCATGGCCACCAATGGTACTGCTACTTTTGACGCTATTACGGCCATAGGTAACCAGACGTGGGGAGTATTTGCTAGTACCGGTTCGACCGTCACTGTCAAAAGCTGCCTGAACGCCTCCGGAAACCTGCAAGGTCAATATCGCGCGTACGACACAGGTGTCCTCAACGCCAACACTGCCTGCGGGTCGCCCGCACCTGTTCCTGTGTCATCGGTGACGGTGTTGCCGGCGCAGTCGTATGTTGGTGTTAAGGGTTCGGTGGCGTTGTCGGCGACGGTGATTCCTGATTATGCGACGAATAAGGCGTTGACGTGGACTTCGAGTAACACGGCGTATGCGACGGTGTCGGCTACGGGTGTTGTGACGGGTAAGGCTGTTGGTACGGTGACGATTACGGCGAATGCGAAGGATGGTTCGGGTAAGTCGGCGACAGCGAGTGTGACGGTGTTGGCGACTTGTTCGACGTTTAGTGATGTGGATCCTAGTCAAAATCAGTTTGCGCCGTATATTTGTTGGATGTCGGTCAATAAGATTACTACTGGCATGACTCCTACGACGTATGTGCCGAAGGGTGATGTGACTCGTGAGGCGATGGCGGCGTTTTTGTATCGT
>Ga0123357_10012381_pt1 | contig 11001 bp, 9 predicted proteins | sample TergutEmb28metaG_FD_89873 | JGI IMG/M metagenome (GOLD analysis project Ga0123357, IMG submission 89873) | Embiratermes neotenicus P4 segment gut microbial communities from Petit-Saut dam, French Guiana - Emb289 P4 | ecosystem: Host-associated > Arthropoda: Insects > Digestive system > Gut ... | reverse complement strand
ATATGCATAATGCTCAAACAATTGGGATGCATCAAAAAAGAATACAAGTTCAACGTTACTGCCCTGCATTGGATTCTTGCAAACTGATTTTGAAGGCTTTAATATCATAATTAGCAACACAAGACAATAAATTAAAAAATTCCCTTTACCATGCATTATGTGATTTGAATTCCCTTTCCTACTTTTATACTTACTTTTCGCATGGAATATACATAGGCCTATATACACAATACAATTTAATTTAAATTCAGTACTTGTGCAGAGTGTTCCCACATTATGTTCAGTTTCTATCTTTACAGGCCTTCCAGCTGATGGACCAAGATAAAGATGGCATCATTAGTAAGAGCGATCTCCGAGCAACCTTTGACCAGCTGGGCCGTCTTCCCTCTGACAAGGAGCTTGATGAAATGGTTGGTGAGGCTCCTGGACCAATCAACTTTACACAGCTCCTCACCTTGTTCGCTGGAAGAATGTCTGGAGGTGTGTAACAAGTGTGCCAACACTATAACATCTTGAAATTAAAAAAAAAACTGTAACTAATATTGTACAACTAAGCCACATAGGAGGTGCAGATTGCATAAGTGATAAACTAAACTTAGGGTGAGTAAGAGACTGTAAGCTTGTGTGGTCAAAGTGAACTCCTTATATATACAAACAATAAGGTCAATCATGCCACAAACTTGATGCTGAAAACAATATTTACCTTCAAATTTTCAGGATCTGATGATGATGACGTTGTCATTGCTGCTTTCAAATCATTTGATGAGGACGGCAAAATTGACAGTGAAAGGTAAGCATAAGACGTATTTCTTCTTCACATACTCTCTTCTATCAGCATACCAGTCCAGTGGATATGATGTAAACACTGTACAATCTAAGGAGGGCTGATGGCCAGCCAATGAAGAATATGAACCATAAACTGACCACATCAGCAGATATCCTACTTTACTTACATCAGACCAAACTACCAGTTGCATTAAAAAAGGCATATGCACATGTGCAGATACACACACACACCTGCATATATGCACACAAAACCACATGAACACACACATATACACACAAACACAAAAGCACATGACAATATGTTATATGTACCCAAACATGTAATGAGACATTTTTCTTAATTCATTATCTTAAAAATGAGGTCACCTTATAATCACACACAAAGTAACAGCATGTTCTGTACATACGTAGGTTTCATGAGAACTGAAGATTGTGAAAGGCAGTCATGTCTTATAAACAGCATCATCCTATATATGGGTAAATATGGTAAAAGTGGTAACTTTCATTTCAAAATTTAATGTGAAGCAGTCATATTTTGCTGAAAGTTTGTAGCAATAATAGCTCCTGGCAGAAATAATACACTCCCTCACATTCCAGATACCCTTGGCCTATAAGTAACTGCACTAGAACCACTGATCTATTTCATGAATGACTTATGCCTTTCAGTCTCACAATGATTTTGTAATTAATTTGTACCTCAGAACACTAACTCTGAAGCAAAAAGGTATTATGCTCAGAGACATACAACATGAAAACTTACATCTTACTGTATGATCTGTCCAGATTGAGGCATGCCCTAATGACCTGGGGTGACAAGTTCAGTGGAGGTGAAGTGGATGATGCATATGATAACTTTGAAATTGACGACAAGGGCTTCATCAACACAGCAAAGCTCATCCAGCTGCTCACAGCATCTCCAGAGGAGGAGGAAGAAGAGGGTGCTTAAATCCCAATCGAATCTGTGGAGAAATTATCGTATTTCATCAACACACATTTTGCTATAAGGAAGACATGCTTGGACTCATCAAAACTTAGAAATAAAAACAAGATTGTTTTTTGGGATCAGTGAAGGAACCTGATTATTTTGAAGAGGGTTATTTATCAGACAAGCAAACTATTCCATTTTTCTAAGTTTAATCATTCACAAAACTTTAGTCAACATCCTGCATGCTCATCATATCATCATCCAAAAGATATTCTTTAGGTTGAAGCACAGAGACATTTCCAAAATGAAGCACTGAGACTTTTCCAAAATGCAGCAAGTATAAAAACCATCAATGTCACTTCTCTATGTCACATGTAAGGACTTTCTTCATATGCTATCATGACAAAACAGGGTACTAATATCTGTATTCACGAAAGTTCTGTTCTGTATTGACAAGACATTCTAAAAAAACACCTTCCCAAAATAGGAGAGAATCATAATTTTTATATTCAAAGACAATACGAAATCTCTAGTGCTTATCAGCAGAACAGGTATCACTTTCATCAAACTTTCCTTCATTCTACACTCTTATTCATACACTCATCTTTAACAAACTACCATTCATGATTCTCTTCCTTCCTGTCATTACTTTCTATGTTCTTCTCTTTCCATTTCTACTGTCTCTTACTTTCTTAATTCTTCCTATTACATTTCATTTTCTACTTAATGCCTGTCTGCTGTTTTACTTGTACTCAACACACTGGTTTATGGAGCATTAAGAACCATGATAAAATTAAACAATTTATCTAAGTAAATACATGATTTTTCTTTCCTGTGTATACCTAGTCCCCCTATACAGCATGGAACACACTGCAAAGAAGACTGAGTTCCATAAATCGTGTTAAGGGCAAGCAGTTTCAGAAGTAAAATGGCAGCTTTGTTTCAAATAATATCAAACACGCCCCCTCCAAACCGAAAATTCAATATCTAAGACAGTAATGTATGTATATATACATGTATTGTTCTACATTCTAGTTTATGCTGCACATTCTTCCCACTCCACTCTGAAGGCATTAAATAATGTCACATTTTATTTCCGAACTTACTACACACTTGTGTTTCTTCTATGAGGCAAGCAATGTGTCTTAATGTAGCAAACAAGGGCAAGGATGAGGTGTTCACTGTTGGATATCAAAGTGCAAAATCTAAGGGTTAATGTTCACAAGCAAAGTTGTTATCCAGTTCTACAAGAATCTTTTATCATACAGCAAGTGATGAATTCTACAGCCAAACCAAAAAACAACTGTGTTTATGAAAACACCAAAGCATGTTTCAGTCAAATGTTTAGTTATAAACTATGCTATAGTCAATTTATTTTATAGGAGAACAAATGGAGAAAAAATGTTGTATGCCTGTGGACCAGACACTTACCAGATACAACAGCCACTCTGACTGTGGCATTAGCTCCAGTGCACCTACTAGGATATCAATGCAGGCAGCCTCAACTACAGCCAATCCTTTTATACCCAACATATCTGAATCCCTTCACCCTATTACCAACTAAAGTAAAATTATAAAATATATGTCTAATTTTTAACTGCAATAGATTTCACAATAATGATCTTGCATTAGGCATATTTTAATATTCTCATGTAGTAATATATGTAAATACCACTTTATTCACATTGTTACACACACACTTACATGTTTCAGCCTTCAAGGGGACATCATCAGGAACTACTGATGCATTTTGTGAGCAGGGTCAACAAAATTAGTGTCAAGATGTAAATATCTGATTAGATAGCAGCAAACCATGTAACATATAACACGCTGCTTTTTAATTTGATATTTACACCTGGACATATATTTTGTTGGCCTAGCTCATGAAATGTATCAGCACTCCCTGAGGATGGCCCTTTGAGGGCTGAAACATGTAGGAGTGTAACAATGTGAATAAAGTGGTATAAACATACATTAGTACCTTAGTCGGATTTTTACATAAAATAGTGACATCGGTGCAACGATATGAACAAGATAAAATTCTCCTGCAGATTTCAGTAGGATAGGCCACTGACCACAAGCCATCACAAATACTGTTCCAGAAATGCCTGGCTATCATTGCAGCTGACTATTCACTGGCTAATTCTATAGCACATGATGCTTAACAAGATGACAGTTGCTCAGCAGGTCATGAAATTCTCCATGCTTAAAGACTACTAGTCAATACAATCGTATGCCACTTCAATCCAGTCCCATTCACATCCTATATCCTTTAATATCTATTTTAATATGGTTGAACTCTGTTACAACAAGAATCATGAGACTGGATACTCTCACTCCATACAGCCAGTATTTGCAATATCCTTCAACAGAGAAACCTGCAACTACTGTACAGTAGAAGGAAAGATATACTGTACACATGAGAAGTAAAATAACATATAACTAGACATTATGTTTAACATTTTATAAACAACATAAAAATAAACATTAATTAAAAAACTGAAAAGGGTATGCCTGTATACAAAATACAATTTTCAGTTTTTTCTTCTTCACTTGTATTCCACTAACATAGTGCTGACAAATACTGAAAGTCACCCATGCATTGTTATTAGCTGCATGTACAATGGGAGATTTCTCTACATTTTTGAAGAAATGTGGTATAAATAATTTTAGAGTAACAGAAAGACTTTTTGTCAGTTTCATCCAACTTCACACACATTACGACTGTTAAATGATTCTTAGGTCTTTTTCCAATAACAGGTTGCAATGGGCATCACGTTGTCAAACAATCCAGTGTCATCCGCACTGTAGAAGTCCTCTTTGCTGCATCCTTTTTAGGTGCATTCACAAAATTGCATAAAGTGACTATTAAGCTGTGTCATGTCTGCCTGTCCACCCATCTGTATGGAAAAACTCAGCTCCCAATGGATGGATTTCCATGAAATTTGACATTGGTAATTTACAAAAATTTGACAAAAAAAATAAAGTTTCATTAAAACTTGATATGCATAATGGGTCCTTTACATTAAGAGATATGTATACTTCTGACAATAAAAGCAATCCCTGTACATGACTGGACAGGCCCTTAGAGCTCCAGAAGATTGAAGCTCCCATTATTTCTAGACAATCAGTATATGTAGGTCCTGGAGATACAGCTTATACTCATTACTGGTACAGGCTGACTCAACCCCAGGGTGGTAGTGCAGCCATTTATGATAATATCTCGCTGAATTGCTCTTAGAATGAAAAATGTTTCAGACAAATTTGCAGAGAAAATCAAAACACACATTTTACATTTAAAAACTTTTTTTCCAAAAATTGTGCCATTTATCAGATAATGTGGAAAAACATGGTAGAGGTGGACAGGCTACAGATGACAATACAATGGGGCACATGTGCTGCATATACCGGATAACTAAAACCTACAAACACACACTCAGAGTACGTAATAACTAGTGCTTCCCTCGGCAACAGGGGTTATGCGAATGCACATCAAAGATATATTATACATACACTGCTTGTCTTATTTACATTCAACTTAAACACTCCTTGCCAGGTTAGTTAGCATTTTTTAATCAGCTGACATGGCATCTGCACGGACTTTCATGCAGACGTTACACCAGTTTTTAAAATGTCAGTCTGTAATACAATCTGGCCTCTGACTAAAAACTGGCACTTCCTTCTTGTCAAACATAATCTGGAACTTAAAACTGTACATCTTCCATGCAACTGATACACATAAATAAGTTCATCACCAACAAATGCACTAATTACTAAATACAGGGTTATTCATAAGTCCGTGAAACATTTTAAAAATTCGCAACAAATAAACTACTCAACAGATCATGGTAGTTCTTACGCCGATATAGAGAGAAACTCTCCAAGTTTTTTTACATATTTCACAGATGCTCAATGTGTCCACCTTTGGTGGTGCGGCAGACATCTCATTCCACACGCGTGTCAGCATATCACAGTCGACCAGAGCCACAGCAACGGTGATATGGATGCGAAAATCTGGAGATCAGCGGGGAGTGGAGGCACAAAGACAGTGTCCTTCACAAACCCTCAGAAGAAAAAGTCACACGGGGTTAAATTCGGGGACCGGGGTGGCCACCGCATTAACAAGTCATCTTCTTTTCCTGTGCGTCCTATCCACCTTTGTGGCAAGTTTCAATTGAGATACCCTCACATGTCTTTGCAGTGAGCCGGAGTGCCATCTTCTTGAAAGATGTAATCATTACTGTCTTCATTCAACTGTGGCATCAGCCAGTTTTCGAACATGTTTTACGCACTTATGAATAACCCTTTATACAAGCACTCTTATTTACATGTTTTGGCTATCATCCATAGCCATATTCAAGGAGTATCAATACTTAAAGACATATACGGCATAATTAGACAGCTTGTCAATTGTAAATGGTAAAATACACAATGTCAATAAACTATTAACCCTTATCCTGCTAACGTGGAGTATAGGGTGAGCACCTAATAATGCCAGCAAATGGCAGAAGAGATTTAACTCAGCGTTTAGAGGGTTAACACATCAGAGTATAGTGTTATACTAAAATTATGTTAAAATTATTATAATACAAGACAGCTATTAAATCTACTCTACCCAAACATCTTGAAATAGTGAAATGTCTTCCAGTTTAATCAAGTATGAAACCTATATGTTGAAATTCTGTGTATCCACCATGAACAATCATTCAGTTTCAGCAAAGAATGTTCATGGTGTCTAGATGCAGCAGATTTTAAGAACTGTTTTGTATTACAATAATTTTAACACAATTTTAATATAACTTTACACACTGATGTTTTAATAGCACACTGGCATTATACATTTACCATTTACAATTGATAAGCTGTATAATAATGCTGTAAATGTCTTTAGGTATTGACATTCCCTAAAGACAGCCGTGGGAAGTAGCTAAAACATGTAGTACTGCTTATATAGTCAGGAATGGGTGTAATTTGTTGGTGATGAACTTGTTAATTTATAATCTGGAACATCCACCTCACAAAGGTAATCAACTGTTTCAGTGATCATGTTCATGTAGCAAAACTTCACATTGCACTCACATGCAACATGATCTGCAACAGGCAAAACATACACTGAATACTTTTCTCACTAACTCAACACTAATTCAGTACATAAAAGCAGGGCACCTGTCTACCCCAACATTTATAACTATGTATGTACCATATTTTTTAAGTATACGATAGAACCTGAAGCTTCAAAACCAATTTTAAGTTACACACAAAATCTGAAACTTAAAAGCCAAATTTTAAAACACAGTACAAACTGTGAATTTTCAAAACCACTGACAAAATTCTTTTCATTGTACCTCATTCTAAGACTTTAAACCAGTCTACTTTACATCATTTTACCTGTTGAACTTCATTAGTTTTAATATTACCTTTCCACATTAGGATGAGCTGTACATTTACTTGTTCCAGTATAATTTCTAAGAGTGTACTTAACAGTACTGTCATTTTTTTAAACAAATTTCATGTACATCCTAGGTCATTAAAACAGTTAACTACATGAGAATAGTCTCTGTTTCAGATTTTGGGATTCCTAAGAGTAAAGTATGCAGAAGGTTTTGGTTACATTGAAACATGACGTGAGTGGTCACAGTGGTGATAAAGCAAGATAAGATTAGGTGTGCTAACAGAAGCAATTCACACATGAACAGTGATTCACATACTGAACCTGTGACAACATTTGAGGTTAGTATTAACAACCACATGTGTTGGCAGTAATGTTAAATGGGACACTGGTGATATTAATTAGGTGAGAATCATAAAAGCAGTGACAACATTGTGTAAATACATCAGTCATTTCAAGAAGTAAAGGAATACCCTCAAGGTCAGTTCATACACATAGCAAAGTGACTCGAAATATGGAGATAGTTTTTCATAATAAACTTTACGCCTGGTTTCCTGACTATAATAAATAAGGTAACTAAATTGATCCATCCGGTGAGGACCTCTGCTCCTCTTAATTATTTTAAAGCAGGTGAATCATGGTACTGTGGGGGTAAGGGCCACCCTGCTTCAAGCAATTTCTGATGAGGCAAAACATTGTTACAGAATGGAGTAGGACGTTACTTTAAGATTAGTCCCCTCGGATATGACTCCGTGTTGATTGGTAATTTGACACACTCAGTGATAAAATTACCGGTCACCACAGCGTCACATCCCAGAACACAGTCCCACATGATTATGTACTTACAAAACGAAAAGCACTGACAAAATCTATGTTTCACTATAAACCATATCCTAACAGACCAAAGTACCCTCTCCAAGGCAAGGCTATCGCACAAATTTTCTGGCTATGTGCCAGAATGGAATACACAGCTCTACAACATTACAGAAAAGGGAAATTCAGGCCCCACACGCACGTAACAGAAGCCTCAAAGAAGACCAAGACATGAAAGTAAGACACTCGTAAAGGTAAAACCGGCTGCACATTACATATACATAGTAACTATACAAGATAAGATATACGTGCAACATAACACGGAGACGCGTAATTCGTCCATCACATTCCACCACAGCAGATTACGCTTTACAGCTGAGTTGCGCCATAGTATTATATAATCATAATCCAGCGTGAAGGATTACATGTTATGGCAATGTACTATGCATTCATTATCCTTCTCACACAATGCATCTTAACCTCAAAGATTCCATAGTCGAAAGCAGCAGATGAAATATTACGATGAAGTGCCTGTATATTATATTTATATTATTGTCTCAATTACGCTGCATATGAATCGTATCTTTATTGCGTCATTAAGGTGTGTCTGGCTACGCCGTGTTTTTAGTTCAGGAAACAATGTAGGCTATTGGATAATAAATATGTGTTCAGATTTTCTCCATAACATTTACCCGAAGAGTTCCACGTTTCTTGAACAATCAGCCAGATATCACGAACACGCGTGAAGCGCCTGATATTTCTGTCCGATTTTAGCCAATTTACTTTCTCGAGAATTTTTAACGGAAGTCCCCAGTAAACAATTTCACGAAATTCCATGCGGTAGACGCCGATTTTGTAAATGCGGGAAGACGGACAGGACGAGGCGAATGGTTGCTTTTCGCAAGTTTGCGATCGCGCCTCAAAACATTCCAAGTGAAAAGACCTTACAATACTGCCGAATTATTCTTACCACATACTGTTTAAAAATGAAGCTGAGGTTGGAATTCATAAAAGAATTACTATAAATACACTAGTTTTCCTACATTGCCATGCTGTCTCATGAAGCTGTATTACACACATACTTTGTGGGATCATTTTCAATTCCCTTGACATTAATAATCTGTAAAACATTTTTGCTCTTCTGTTAGGAACTGCTTTTTTTCCTTACAGAAATGCTGCATAATAGAACAAGTAAAGGTGCCCTCTGCATCATTCATTATGCACCATGCCAGAAATGCCATATAGGGGAGTGGCGGTACAGCTCTGGTTTTTAACCTCTGTTTCTAGATGGAATTGTGTAGTTAGCTGCAGGAACACCCCGACCACTTTACCGCAGGGCAAACAGCCTCGGTTACCCTTTGTACAGGAGGTCCCAGAGCCAATATGATTACAGTCACAAAGAGAAAAACCTCTGCCTGCCAGGGTTAGATACCAGAATTTGTGGTTGGGGTACCTGTCATTTAGTTGCTACACTGATTGGCCTACCCAGCTCATGTCATGGTTTTAAAATGACATTAAAGAAGAAAAATTTACACTGGAACCAGGTTCCCTGATTAATTTAAAAAGTAATAGTTAATGACAATAAAGTCAGACATGTCAACATTACAACAAATATAACAATTCTGATAATTAAAGGGATAAATTTTACATAAACAGTACTTCTAAATATCTTTTTAAATGTCTTTTAGACAGTATATCTGATCACTAAATATAATGATATGTAGAACTTACCATCATATGCTGTGATTAACTTTAATTTTTATTGTGATTTTCCACAGAAGTACTCTGCTGTCAACTTTCAAGATAAGATTTAATTAAAGTAAATGCTTAGTCCATTATTGCATAAAATTCTAATTTTGATAATTAAATGTCGTGTATATAAAGTGACTAGTTTTTATATTGATCCATCCAAGTGAAACGGGGCAGAGCATGGGGCAAATAGCCTTTCTAGGCCAACAGTTCTCACAATGTGAGATTTGAAGTTCTCACAGTGGTGAGTTATTCTGCTACAACTAAAAATAGATACTGGTTTCAAAGCATCAGAGTGAAGGCATGGTGAACCTTCAAAACATCAGTATTTATATGCCAGTTGAGGTGGGCAGTGAGTAGGCTGTGGGCTGGACAGTCCATGGTTCAAATCCTGCATGTGTCTAGACCAGCTTTGGGGCCAATCCAAGCCTGCTGTTTAGTGGCTTCCAGGGCTTTTTCTGCATGTGTTCAGTGAACAGGTTGTCAGGCTGACCACACACCTCCATCTAATGCCAAAGGTAATGAGTCCAACCAACTAGTGGGACAATAAGTGAAGTCAAGTTCTAAATGAGGACAGATGCTATAAGCATTAATGGCCATTATTTCCTCTTCCATTCTGAGGGATGCTAACTCAAGGATTTTATTTTTTACTTATATGATTTTGTACTAGGAGATGGCATTCAAGTATACTGGATGTGCGAAGCTTTAGGGGAGCTGACTGTGATACAGATCACTCTCTGGTGATTGCAAAGGTTAGGGAAAGATTAGCAGTGGGTAAACAGGCTGCACAGAGGTTTGATAGACAAAGATTTAACTTGAGGAAGCTTAATGAGCCAGAGGTTAGGGAACAGTATCAGATTGAAATTACAAACAGGTTTGCAGCTTTGGAGAACGCGAACGATGACGAGAACATAAATAGGACTTGGGAGAACATTAAAGAGAATATCCAAACCTCAGCGGAAGAGAGTCTGGGTCAGCACAAATTGAACCAGAATAAACCCTGGTTTAATGAAGAATGTTTAGGTTTTTTGGATCAAAGGAAGCGGGCTAAACTGCAGTGGATACAGGATCCAAGCCAAAGCAATGTAGATATTCTGAACAATGTAAGATGTGAAGTTAGCAGGCATTTCAGGGACAAAAATAAGGCATATCTGAGAGCTAAAATTGAGGAACTTGAAACTAACAGTAAGATCCAAAACATTACGGACTTGTATACGGGCATCAATTACTTTAAGAAGGGGTACCAGCCTAGATGTAATATAGTGAAGGATGAGAAAGGTGACTTGGTGGCAGACTCCCACAGTATTGTGGCTAGGTGGAGGAACTATTTCTCCCAGCT
>Ga0123357_10012380_pt1 | contig 11001 bp, 6 predicted proteins | sample TergutEmb28metaG_FD_89873 | JGI IMG/M metagenome (GOLD analysis project Ga0123357, IMG submission 89873) | Embiratermes neotenicus P4 segment gut microbial communities from Petit-Saut dam, French Guiana - Emb289 P4 | ecosystem: Host-associated > Arthropoda: Insects > Digestive system > Gut ... | reverse complement strand
CATAATTTTTTTATATTGAAAATAAAAAAAGTTACAATTATTTGAAAAAAAATGCTTTCTTTTTGCGTCACTGTGTACAACACGTCAGTCAATAACACAACAATTTATTTATATACAATAAAAATATTATATTGTCAGGGCGACATTTTTCGACCTTTATTAGGCCATCTTCAGGTTCTCTGAGGAAACAAATCAAAGAACCGTCTATGTTTCAATACATTTGGGATCCCACAATGCATTGAAACATAGAGAGGTCTTTGATCTGTTTTCCCAGAGGGCCTGAAGATGACCTAATAAAGGTCAAATAATGTCGCCCTGACAATATATTATTCTTATTGTATATAAATAAAGTGCTGTGTTATTGACTGACACGTTGTGTTTATGTGTTATAACGCTTCGGGATGGAAAACACCAAATCTCAAATTTCAGTTTCGAGAGGTCCAAGAGCTTCGGGATGCTTGACCCTGAAACTGCAGGCCAAAACATTTTCCGAATCATCAATGACTGTGTGCTAAATGACACTAAATGGCATCCCAGGAAGCTCAAATTTCCAACAACACGTAAATGAAAACTTCAAATATCTCAAAAATACAAGGAAGTTGGCGATGGCATGATAAATTGCGATGGTTAGAATAGATGTCATCAGGTTTGACAAAAAGCAGCTGTGCATTCTGCCCACACATTGTGTTTATGTGTTCAATTTGATCCTAAGCGTAAACAGTGAAACGTTAAGTTGGGTTTTCTGTTGGCTATCGTGGCATTGGTCCAGGTTTTTCTCCCAGCACGTCGCTTCCCCCTTTTCAATACCATTCGAACAGAACTCCATATTAATTTAAATTTTAACACTGCTCTTATCAGAAGGACAGGCGGGCGAAGCCTGGGAACCTTCAACAAATTAGTGCTCTTAGGAACATCAAGAAGAATCGCAAAGAAACTGCTGATATGTGAACTGATATGTCGGTGTTGAAGCGTCAAGGCTTTTAACTCAAGAAAAAATAAACAAATTATCAACAGGCATTTCTCAAATGTAAGTTACAAATGCGATATAGGAGATTAATGGAACTTCAAGCAGTTTGTATTGTAGATTCGTATTCAGGAGATGGGGGTTCGAATTTCTCGCCGATTGGTAGTTGACTGTGTTTTGATTCGGATTTCTCTCACCTGCACTCAAGTTCAGAGATGGTAATTCAACGCAGAATGACGCCACTCTCCTGCTTAACCCCTTCCAGTTTACAATGCACAAATCTTCCTGCAATTCAGTGTTATATCGTTCTGGTTACTAACAACTTCCTAATAGAATACAAGATGACATAAGCTAGAATTCCACAATATGATAAATTATGAGGTATTTCGAATTATTATATTACTGTAGTTCTTACTAAACCAGTTTGTTCACCCCTAATGCCGTAATTTTCACACGCTTTTGCAAAGTATTTATGTGGACGATTTCGAAGAACCAAGTTCTTATTTGTACGTCGCACGATAAGTGATGTCAGCGGCTACTCCGGCAAGTGGATGCTGTACAGATGATCCGACTTGTGTCACTCTCTGGTGGGATATGTTAGAAGTTAGAGGTTGTACCTGGCTGGATCATACTGATGGTAAGTCGAAGAGGGGTGGTGGGGGGAATGCTGTGCTGTGAAGAAGAAGAAGAGGATTCCACACAACAGCATCGCACCAGCGGCCAAGTGGAAGGGGCCTCTTGCAAGCTAGTGGCCGACATCGGGGCATCCAGTGCATCCGTAGAAGGATACCATGTGTCACTTGTCTCTGGTGACATGTACCAAGAAATCTGTTGCATATACTTCAGTGTGAAAGGTCAAATCTATGTAGTTTTACAGAAGAGAACATTACTTTTAGTCTACGAAGAATTAGCAGAGAAGTTCCGATTACGCTGAAAACACATAAAAGTGTCAAATAGTTACAAGCATATTTCATTATTTAAGATATAATCTAGTCCAGTTGGTGCTGATAAAAACTGTGGATTGGACGAATAAGCTTCGAGTTTTGACGTTAGAATTTTATTTTAATTAGGAAATTTAAGAAGGCAGTGAAAAGAAACTGACATCAAAAGAAACGTACAGTTATGAACCGTTTAAAATTAATAAATTCCATCAGTGCGAAGTAAGACAGGCAAAGGGTAAACGGAAAACTTGGGATACAGCACGGCGAATATCACAGCAATAAACAAGATGGGGATAATTCTGCGAGTGTTGTGTGAATTGTCTGATGTTAAAGTGGTTATAAATGTAAATTAGTGTACCGTGCGTGTGAAAGGGGGCCGTCACTTAACTAAGAACATCGAATACGCCTACGGATAAGCGTCGAGTTGCAGAAGACCAATTCAAAGTGTCTGTAAATCTGCATTGATCACACTCGGAGTGTTAATGACACAGTGTTACAGTGTTAACATGTGAGTGCCAGGGATGAGGAAGGCGTCGGGGTCAGGAATCAGATGGATGCCGACGCTCTTTCAGCGGATACTGGAGCGGAAAGGACGACAGTGTCAGTTGCTGGTGCAAGGTGGTGGGGGCCCGCGGCAAGTACCGCTTCGACGTCTACAGACGTGGTAAGGCTCTGAATCCCATAAAGGCTAGTGGTTACTATATGTACCACCAGCTTTAAAATTCAACAATTCTACGTTCTACCCACACACCGTATTTATGTGTTTTGTAAGGATGTCAGAAAAAAACAGTGAATATTTCCCTATACAGCATTAACTGACTGATTTTTGTAACCGAGACGGAGTGTGTTTACTGCGCGGTACGGACTGGATCTTTATTTTTGCAGGGGCTTTAACTGCTCTTGTGCTTAAGTTGGTAACACGTCAGGAAGGCATTTCAGTGACTGTAGTTACAGCTACATGCATTTATAAACTTGGCACTAGATGGATATAAATGGTCTTTACCCTTCGGCTGCTTTACCCCTTCTGAAAGACCCCGCAGTTAACCACCGGAAAGGAGGCGGTTTGGGGTCTGGAACCGGTCTGAACGTGTGTGGAAAAGGTATGTGTCGTGCTCCTGCAGGGAATCGAACTAAGACTACTTAGTCGTCACACCCTTAGCCCAGATACTGCGGCAACTGAAGTAACGTGGTGTTTTGTTACAGGGAAGACATTGTTTGGATGATTTTCGCAGTCCGAATAAAAACCGTAAATAGTGACCTTAACTAAATAGGTAGGTTTCACCCTTTTTATAGGCCTTAGGGTGAGTAGAGGTATAGCTCTACTCTTTCTAGGACCTCGGCACTAGATGGGGATGGGGGTCAGCCCCACGCCCTGGCCGCCTCTACCCCCGGGAAATCACGGTACCCATTGTACAGGAAACTGGTTGGGCCCCAGGACCGGTGTGGACGGGCGGAAAATCTCGTCCTCACCGGAATTCGATCCCGGACCGTCTAGTTCATAGTCATTCGCTATACTGACTGAGCTATCCGGCCCACACTTCAACAAAATAACAGAGTTTTATTGCTTGTTGCAATTCGAGAATATGTTCGTAGTTTGATAGGTAGGACGTGCTGAAGGAAACATACTGCCTTCGTCATCAAGGTAGAAGATTTAATGCTTATCGTAATTTTAGTAGTAATCACCACGAGTGTTATAGGGCTGATTCAGTGAGGAAGTTGGATTGGATAACTCAAGTAACACCAAGTTTTAAGGTGGAAAATATGAAATGTTGGCACAGAAACACAAAGGGAAAGAGAAATTTCGAGGAATAAGTTGGTGGGAGGATAATATTAAATTTGAATTATTCGTACAAAAGTGTTTTACCCCCCAGTCTGCTATTGAAGAACGTGCAATGTAAAAGATATGGAGCTGCAGTTTGTATATTAGTTTAATGGGTTTGAAACTTGGTCTGATAGAATAAGAGAAAAATAGATGAAGAATTTTCGAAAAGTATGTGTTGACAATACTTGCTCCTATGCTGGAAGAAGTGGCAGAAAAGAGGCGCATTAGTGAGAGATTTTATGGTTTGGACCGAACTACCAATATAATCAGCGTATATGGGAAAAGGATACACAAACAAACTCCAAACACAACGTTATCTATATTCTTATAATAATACCAACTAGATGCACTAATTTCTCAAATTTATTTTTGGAATAAAATTCTACATGTTTCAGACAGTTCCTCTGTCCATCATCAGGAGTTTTTCACTGTACACACAGCAATGGTGTATGTCATAAAAGTTTGCTGACAGCTGTCAACAAACCTATATGACATATACCATTGCTGTGTGTACAGTGAAAAACTCCTGATGATGGACAGAGGAACTGTCTGAAACACGTAGAGTTTTATTCCAAAAATAAATTTGAGAAATTAGTGCATCTAGTTGGTTTTATTATAAGAATGTGTATATATATATATATATATATATATATATATATATATATATACAACGGGGAAGTCTACTGTAAAAAAATTTAAGCAGTTTGATTAAAACAAAGCAAACTGATTGAGAATAATTTTCAAGGAAGGGAACAATTTGTTGAAGGTTGGCAGTCGAAGTTTGATCGTCGTGGCGCATGGTAAAGTCGTCCGCCTGCAAAGCGCCCGAAAGATGTCACTAAATTGTAAAATACAATGCAATACATGATGGGAAATATTTATTTATTTTCGAACGTACACATTCACGAAATGCCTTTCTGCATAACCAATTATCCCGTTTATGTTCAACAAACACACGTTTCAAAATTAGAGTCGGCTCAAAACTACTCATTAAGTAGGTCTAATATATCTGGCGTTTTAGCCATATTTGCGGCTCATTACTGAACCAGTTTGAGCCTAATAGGACAGTTTTGAGGTGAACATTACACTATCCTGAAGACGACTGATTAAAAGACGAAGCATTTGGCAAAAATTATAAATAACCTGTACTTTAGCACTGTTACATTTTTTTTTTAAATTATTTTCCTTATTGATCCTGCATCCGTTACAAATCGGTCACGTTCATTTGTTCTGAAGCTAAAGACTCTATACTGAGGCAGAAATTCTATAACCTGGTATTACTTTAGGTTTTTAATTTTTTACATTTTGATGGGCCCCTTATTTCCGTGGAATACGCTCAATTATCAATGTCACAGAATATACGAGCTAAAATTTGGAAGAAGGAATGATTTTGAAATTAAGAAACGACCGTTTATTTCTGTAATCATGAATAAATATTGTGAACGAGAACTCGAAACGCATCCAAAAACCCCACCACAATATTTTTACACCGCACGTATTGGTAGGAGTATAGAGTAATGGTCATAATAGCTTTGATATATCCGAGGTTGGAAAGAGAAAACAAAAAATTTCTAATATTTTTTTATATACTAAGTACTTATTGAACAGGTTTGTTATTAAACAAACACCGGTGAAAGATTTGGTGTTGATGATGTGACACTCCGTCGTTGTGTGAGCCGTTTGCGACGTTTCAACAGGCGGTAGCATCGTATAGCAGAAGACCTGAATGCGAAGCAAACACAGATTGGAGAGCCTCAGATATCGCCTGAAATGATATTCCGACGGCTGTACGTATAAAAGTAATGTGTTCTGATACCTGACGCCGTATAGTCTGGTAAACATTTTTGAAACCTGCACCCAACGTTTGGAATTTTAAATTTTATTACAATGTTAATATTTTAATCATAACTAAGAACTTCATAATGTTTCCAATTTTCATGTAAACAATGGTATCCCATTGGACAAACAGTTTGACTGTACCTTAACAACACTATTCTTTGTTGGCCTGAGGATGACCCGTTAAATGCCGAAACATATCGCCAGATATAACCCAATTGTACCAATACATCTGGTCTTTGCGTATGTTGTGTATTGACGACTCTACCTTAACAATACTATTCCTTATTGGCCTGAGGATGGCCCGTTAAATGCCGAAACATATCGCCAGATATAACCCAATTGTACCAATACATCTGGTCTTTGCGTATGTTGTGTATTGACGACTGTACCTTAACAATACTATTCCTTATTGGCCTGAGGATGACCCGTTAAATGCCGAAACATATCGCCAGATATAACCCAATTGTACCAATACATCTGGTCTTTGCGTATGTTGTGTATTGACGACTGTACCTTAACAATACTGTTCCTTATTGGCCTGAGGATGACCCGTTAAATGCCGAAACATTTCGCCAGATACAACCCGGTTGTACTAATACATCTGGTCTTTGCATATGTTGTGTATTGACTGTCCTAATACAATAAATAAATGGTAAACATTTGCTGACACATCACGGCAGTCGATGGATACACAAACAAAAACCGCCGCTTCTGTGAACAAAATTTTTTGAGCTGGAAAATAAATGGCGGGCATTGGGTTTGCAATACGCAAAGTTGCGCAGTTCCAACTTTATCGGTTCGCCTTCCTATTTTGTTTGTATTTCCTTTATTTTTCCCGACTTTGAGAGTTCTTGTAGCTCGCCCGCCCCCGACCAATGAGGGTTCGTGTCGTGTTCGCCTGTCGAAGTCTCCACGTCTCTGTACTTAACGTCACGATGTACACACGTGTTCACACGTGTAGACGAACATCCGTAAAAGTGCCAAACTTTACTAACAGTCTATTAACAAGAAGTGTTTGCTAATACACTTGTTCCACGCTGAAATGATTGTAATATTTCGTTTTTCTGCCCCCCTTTAATTTTGCGTTACGACATGCGCTGACGTAATAAATAGGGGGCATGCAGTGGCGCTCTTGGTTGAGGCACTGCGCTAAAACCCGGAAGGTCGTGGGTTCGATTCCCGATGGTATCACTAGGATTTTCCATTGACTTAATTCTTCCGGTCGGACAATGGTCCTGGAGTCGATTCAGCCTCTAACAGAAATGAGTATCAGGCATATTTCCTGGGAGGTAAAGCCGGCCGGTGCATGGTGATGGCAATCTTACCACCTTCGTGTGGTGATTGTCTTGAAATCTGGAAACCTCAAATTCCTGGAACCCTCAGGGCCTGTACAGAGATGCTTTGCTTTTTAATAATATAAATGTAATGGGAATAAGTATCGGAAATTCTTTATTTAGGCAATTTAAATCAAAACAAGAAACCAAAGACAGTAAGGCAGAAAACTTATTGAAAGCTATCTGGGGTGGAAATTGTACATTCATTAGTTCTTCTGTCTTCATATTTTTCTTTTGAGAGGAAAGGAAAATTGTAATGTTACAGTTGTAGCAGTTGTAGTGGTTGTAGTGGTTGTAGTGGTACAGCAGTAGGAGCTGTAAGTGGTATAGTAGACTGATGTAAATACATGTATGTGTGTATATAATGTGTGTATGTATATATGTATGTACACGTATGTATTTCATGCTTCTGTGCTGTCCAAGAACCTGATGGTGCATGGACGCTGAATGTTGCAAACTCCGGAAAGCAACCCTTAAAAACATCCCATTTAATTCACTGCATATCAGTTATTGTTATTATGAATGAGTCACATTTAATGTTACAACACTCACACACACACTCACACACACTCACAAACTCACTCACACTCACACACACTCACATACACTCACACACTCACACACACACACAAACTCACTCATACTCTCTCACACACACACTCACTCACACACTCACACACTCACACACACTCACTCACTCACCCTGTGGAACCCATTCTTTGTCATAATACTTCTTTATTTGTCTTCACAAAATTGAAAAAAAAAGCGACTGTTGGCTTCGTCATCTCTGTTTGTCCACATTGAACAACATTTTAGTTCCAATAAATTTTCCCCAAAATGTTGACCTTCATAAGACAAGTGTGGAATGGCATGGTATAGCCGGAGAGCCTACAGATGACAAAACGGCGCATGCGCATTTCATGCTGGATAACTAAGGCTACAAACACACACTCAGAATATATAACACGTATTGTTTTTTACGGCAAGATTGGTTGCACGAAAGCACACTGACGTTACGTTATACATACATTGCCATGTCTTATATACGAGGGAGAGTCAAATGAAAACCTTAAAAGTTTATATTTATGTAAATATAATTATTTAAGGTTTTCATTTGACTCTACCTCGTACAAAGATTCTAATCCTCTTCTATCCTGTCGCAGACTAAATAAACGCACACTCCTATGAATTAAAAATTTTGCTCCACATTTTTGACATTATGCAGAGCTACGCCTGTTAACAATGCCCCTATATCACAGTACGGTATGTGGAAGCAATTCCGTTCCATATTCCCAAAATGTAATCTTTGACATTTAAGAGTTTTCTTTATATAGTCTTAGACACTACATGCTGTATGTCCCTTGAACCGTGTATTGTGATACACCTATGTAATAAGAACCAATAAACTGAACACTTTTTTCTTTAATGTTTTAATTTTAGTGTCTTTGACGTGTTCCGAACATCCCAGTGTTCATCCTCAGGAAGATTTCTACATGCAGTTTTATGGTTTTGTGGTTTTATGCATGTATCCATATAAGCAGTCTGTTTACATGGATACATGAAAGAAATACCATAAAACCCTATAATTAAATTAAAACAAATTTGACGTTCAGCTGACCGTGCATCGTGATAAATTCTTGTAATAAAATCAACTAAATGCCCTAATTTCTCAAAGTTATTTTTGGAATAAAAGTCTACATATTTCGGACAGTTCCTCTGTCCATCATCAGGAGTTTTTCATTGTAGACACAACAATGGTATATGTCATACGGTTTACAGTTACAGCTTGCGAGCAGGATCAGGATCGAGTTCCGTCCTTATCCTGTACGCAAGCTGTCAGCAAACCTGTACGACATATACCATTGCTGTGTGTACAGTGAAAAACTCCTGATGATGGACAGAGGAACTGTCCGAAACACGTAGAGTTTTATTCCAAAAATAAATTTGAGAAATTAGTGCATTTAGTTGGTTTTATTTTAAGAATAAATTGAAACATTAATGTAAAAAACGTACATTTTGTTGGTTCTAATTACGTGAATTACATAACGCTATATGCTGTTAGACTGACAAAGACTGAGGCCATATTGCTGAAGAAGAACCGCTGCTAATTAATTCGGTATTTATGTTTACTTTATAATTACAACCTCCAAAGCGAATCAATTAAAAGTGTCAACAAATATAGTTAGAAGTACTTTTATTTATGTACAAATATTATTCCAGTTGGTATAGCACGCATTTTTCTGTACGTGTTATGCTTCGTCACGTCGATGAATCTTTGGACTCTGTCCAATGTCAGTTTTGGATGTATGTTTTGTTAGTCTTGCGAAGGTATTGACACATAATTATGTGATTTTGCATCCAAATTTTTTATGGATCCTTAACACCCAGACGTTCAAAATTTAGACGTTTTGCTGACCATGCGTATTAGTATATTTATCAGTGATTAACCAACTTTATGCACAACATTTTTGTTTTACAATAAGTTTATTTCATGGCTGTACATGTTTCGAGCACATGTGCTCATCATCAGGAGGTCCAAATTTGCATTAAACAGCTTCTCGTGTCATCACACCTATAGGTGTGATGATACCAGAGGCTGTGTAATGCAAATTTTACCTCCTGATGATGAACACATGTGCTCGAAACATGTAGGGGCATGAAACAAACTTATTGTAAAACAAAAGTTTGTTCATCAAGTTGGTATATTACTTAGATAAATTTCAAAACTTAGTTAAGGAACTGGCTCCAAAAATACGTTTTCCACTTTTATGCTGCATTTTTTCCTAGCGCTATGCAACAAAGATTTATTTATATATATTTGCCTACTTATTTAAGTGTATTATTTACATATTTTATTCAGCAAATTTTTCAGACAGGAAACCAATACTTTTTCTTACTTGAGAAAACAGAATATTTAACTGAGATGCTATTGAAACGCGCTGTATAAAAAGTTTTTCAAGCAAAATTCTCACCTTAACGTGTTGCAAGACATTTCTTTATTAAGGTACATACTGAAAAAGCTGCTTTTAAGCTGTTCTCGAAATACTGAACTGAATTTTATTCTTGTCTATGAAAATGGAGTTTGGCTTTATTTCGAAATGTATTTATTTATTTATAATATAGAAGTTTAAAATGAATTTAATCGGCAATATAAATAATGATAATAATAATTATTATCAATAAAAACAAAAACAATAACAAAAGGCGTACCATGACTCAGGCGGTCAGTCGCCGGGATCACACCGCGAAGGATCGCTTTCGATCTCAGTCCAATTCGTGCGAGCTTTGTGGTGAATATAAGAACGCCGACAGGTGGTTCTCTAAGTATTGCATTCTCCTCTTAGTATAATGCAACCAGTATTCAATGTTCATTCAACCACGTCCTACGCTGTGTAATCTTGTGACATCATCAATAAACAACACATTTTAAAAATACAAGGATTCTAAAATTGGGATTATTTAAAATATCTGTTCTAATTTTAGCGAAATTTGAAGCCGGACCCCGTTAGATAAGTCTCGGTCTCCTGTCACATATAGCTGTATATATACACAATTATAAATGTACAGTATATTTGTTGAGAGCCTCAACCAACTTTACCCCCACACATTGCTCCAAATGAATGTATTCCCCACACGATGAACAACGAAAATATTGCCCAATATTTGGCCAAATTTATTCTGGTTATTGATGTTGTTAGTGTCAAAGGTCATGTGGCACGTTTTGTGGAGAATGGAATATCGGGGTTTGTTGGGGAAACCTGAAGGAAATGACCACTTGGAAGATCTAGGCGTAGATGTGAGGATGAGAACTGGCGCTCTTCTGTGTTATTATGCAGCGAGTAGAGGTAATTTGTATATTTATACAACACAAAATAACGAAATGTACAATTTTCTAAATTTATAAATTTCTATCTTTATTGTTGCACCGTGCATTTTTTTTAGAATCACTTTAATTATCACACCAACAAGTGCACTTGTATAAAATTTCACATTAAAACATTTAAAATCGCTCCAACATGTTTCGATCCTAAGATCATCCTCAGGGAGCTACGTTGTTCCTTGCTAAAGTCATTTTAAAAATACTCATTAATTAATTCCCTT
>Ga0123357_10012379_pt1 | contig 11001 bp, 5 predicted proteins | sample TergutEmb28metaG_FD_89873 | JGI IMG/M metagenome (GOLD analysis project Ga0123357, IMG submission 89873) | Embiratermes neotenicus P4 segment gut microbial communities from Petit-Saut dam, French Guiana - Emb289 P4 | ecosystem: Host-associated > Arthropoda: Insects > Digestive system > Gut ... | reverse complement strand
TTTAGCGGAGCTTCAGGCTTAAGGACTTTAAGAGGATGAGGATCAAAAGTTATAACAACAGAAACCCCGCTAATTTCTGAAGCGAGGCTTTCCAATCTTTTGAATATCTTAAGGTGTCCTTTATGAACTCCGTCAAAATTACCTATTGTTACAACAGGATTTTTTAAGGGAGAAAGGATCTCATCAAGACTTTTATATATTTTCATTACCTACCTGTTCCTGCAAATTTATATGACTTCGACTTTTGGCCACATGCGGCGTTGTCTTCGTCGAGTTATTCCCCTCCTGGGAGGGGTGCCCGAAGGGCGGGGTGGTCCGGGCGCACACTGTGCGCCCCTACGTATTTTATTTCGGAACGCCGAGGACGTCGTCCCCCACATTTTTCGGCTATGCCTCAGAAGACGCGATCAAAGCAACGTAGCATTCGCCCCTTAATCAAAGCTGTCTTAAAACTTAACACAGCTCTTGGCAACGGGCAAGAATCTCTTTTATCAGTCAAAAAGAAGAGCCAACCATTGCCTGATTCTATAGCCTATAAGAGAATTAGGCAATTTTCTTAGCACTACGATGTATACTATTAAAACCTGTTAGCTCAGGTATTACCTGAGCTAACAGGTTTTAAATCATCTAAAAATCAGTTAAAATGACATCGTATACTTATATTATTAGGCAATAATGTGAAACCGCAACTCATTCTAGTTTCTCACAAAGACTTGTAGGGGCGCGATTTATCGCACCCAATGTGGACGTGATAAATCACGCCCCTACAAGTTTTCTCTGCACCCTCTGTACCTCTATGAGGAAACTTAATGCCTTACCCTACGCCCTCTTTTCTTACCGCCGCTTTTGCGTAAAGAACCTCTCTTTACATCTCCAGCACCGTTCTTCCACCCTTCTGGCTTTTTACCCTTTATCGGTTTATGGGCATACTCGCCTTCACCATTATCAGCCGGTTTCATACCTGCGATAGTAAACTCAATTTGCCTCTGCTCAATATTTACACCGGCAACTACAACACGGATAGGATCACCTATGCGGAATTTAACCCCGCTCCTCTCCCCCTCAAGAACATGTAGCGACTCAATATAACGGTAAAAATCCCTTGGCAGAGTTGAAATATGGATCATACCCTCAACAAAGAACTCCTCAAGCTCAACGAAAATTCCGAAAGATGTTACACCGTCAATATATCCGTCAAACTCCTCTCCGACTTTATCAGACATAAACTGAACTTTTTTAAGATCAACAACCTCCCGTTCAGCCTCCATCGCCACCCGCTCCCGCTTACTGGTATGATCCGCAATATCATTCAGACTGGCGGGAAATCCAGGGAAAGGTAAACTCTTAGCATTAAAGCCTGCCCCTTTTTGAAGAGTCCACTTTAAAATTCTATGCACAACAAGATCAGGATAGCGCCGTATCGGAGAAGTAAAATGAGTATAACAATCCGTTCCAAGCCCAAAATGTCCGAGATTCTCGGCGGAGTACCTGGCCTGTTTCATACTTCTTAACAACAGACGGTTAACCAGTCTCTCTTCAGGAGCTCCCTCCATCTCTTTCAACAGCTTCTGAATATTCTTTGAAGTAACCACTCCATTGTCACTTTCCAGTTTATATCCTAATGGCAATAAAAATTCCCCCAAAGCCGCAAGCTTCTCCTGGCTTGGAGGTTCATGAATTCTGTAAAGCATAGGTATATCCAACTTTGTTATATATGCCGCCACAGCCTCATTAGCAGCAAGCATAAAAGACTCAATAATTTTATGTGCAAGATTACGCTCAGCTCTGACAATGCCCTCAGTCGCGCCATTTGCGCCGATAATAATCTCAGGCTCCGGCAAATCGAAATCTATACTCCCTCTCTCTTTTCTAACATCAATAAGGATCAATGCCAGATCTTTCATAACCATAAGATCAGGCACAAGCTCATTATACTCCTTAACAGCTTCAGGGTCATTATGCTCCACAATCTTACTTACAATGGTATAGGTAAGCCTTGCGTTACTCCTTATAACAGCCGGATAGAAACTGCTGGATACCATCTCACCTTTCATGTTGAAAAGCATCTCCGCAGTCATTGTAAGGCGGTCTACATTGGGGTTTAAAGAACATATGCCGTTAGATAATTCTTCAGGAAGCATAGGTATACACCTATCAGGGAAATAGACAGAAGTACCGCGGAGATACGCCTCTATATCTATAGGAGAGCCGGGCTTAACATAATGGGCGACATCAGCAATTGAAACCCATAGCCTTATTCCTTCTTTTTCAGCCCTTACCGAGACTGCGTCATCAAAATCTTTCGCAGTTTCGCCGTCAATAGTAACAGTAAGAATATCCCTCAGGTCTTTTCGGCCTGCGACGTCTGAATCATTAACTGCCTGACCTATACTCCTTGCCTCTTTCAGAGTTGTCTCCTGAAATTCATAAGGAAGATCGAACTTCCTTATGATAGAAAGCACCTCAACCTCAGGATCTTCAGGATTCCCCAGCACTTCAACTATTTTTCCTGTTAATGGAGTCCTCTGGTCTGGGTAAGCAGTTATTTTAGCTACAACAACCTCTCCTGATTTGGCATCAGATAATCCGTCTTTAGGAATAAAAACCTCTCCCAGTTTCTGTTCCATTGGCCTTACAACGGAAAAACCTCTTCTGTTTTCAAAAATGCCTACAACCTTTTCATACTCATGCTTCAGAGTCTCGACAATTTCACCTTCACATTTACCATTACCTCGCCTGTTACAGACCCTTACAGATACCTGATCACCATGAAGACTGTTTTTCAGACACTTCGCAGGGATAAATACATCATCTCCCCCTCTGTCAGGAGTTACAAAACCATACCCATCTTTATGCACACAAAGCTTGCCTGAAATGGTTTTTTCGCCTCTGCCGCTCTTCGCGGAAAGAGACTTAACAGCTATCTTCTTTACAGATACTTTTCTTTTTTTCATAAAACCTCTATTTGTAAAAACAGCTAAAAACTTTTATCCTTTATTTTAACTAAGATATTATGTCAAAATTGCAAAAAAGAGGTAAAAAATGTTTTTAAAATATGGACGATCAGCAGTCATTTATATAATCCTTCTTTTATTCCCCTCTGTAGGCTTGACAATAGCGGAAGAGCCATCTCTTTCATCTGCAGCAAATGCTATGAAAGCGAAGGAGTATGCAAAAAGCGCTGAAATAGCTGCCAGCTTACCGGATAGCCCTGAAAGAAATTTTCTGCTGGGTGTTGCAAAACTTAAATCCGGAAAAACTGATGAAGCGGTGCAATACCTGGACGCAGCGTCAAAAACATATCCTCTTCTCGCTGATTATGCCCTTAGTTATAAAGCAATAGCTCTGATAAAAGATAAAAAACCTGGTGAAGCTCTGTCTGCTCTTGAAGATATTATAAAAAACCATAGCAGTTCTCCCCTATTCCGCAGAGCTCTTCTTCAAAAAGCCAATATACTCTTCGACACAGGCAGATATTCAGAAGCTGAGCCTGTTTTTCAGCAGTTTATAAACAAGTATTCAGCGGGAAATGATTATATGCTGGCCAGATACAAGCTTGCGGAGTGCAAGGAAAAGGCGGGAGCATATGATGAAGCAGTCTCCATCTATTATCAGATCTGGCAGGAAAGCCCGGGCAGTTCCTATGCGGAAGAGGCTGAAAAAAGCCTGAAAAGAGTTGGTACAAAAGGAGTTAAAATACCTGTACCGACAAGTCAGGAGATGTATCAGCGGGGAACATCATTATATAACCTTAAAAAATTCAGTTCCGCATTGCAAATATTCAAAAATATCAACACAACTGACAAAGAGTTACAGGACAGCATAGCTTTAAAGATAGCCCAAATAGAGCTAAAAACGAGACATTACAAAGACGCTGAAGCCTCCTTTAAAAGCCTTCTGAACTCCAGGCCTGAAATTGCCATGGAAGCGGAGTATGGCATAGCAAAATCCCTTGAAAAACTTGATGACGATGAAAATGCATTTAACGCATATATAAATATTGCAAAAAAATATCCCGGTTCATCAGTTGCAGACGATGCTTTAATGGATGCCGCTTATATAAGAAAATTCCAGAGGAAACATAAAGAATCCCTAGAACTATTCAAGAACATTGCAGAAAACGCTTTAAGAAAATCTGTAAGACAGCAAGCATTATGGGAAGCAGGCTGGGGAAGCTACATTACCGGAGAGTACAAAGAAGCGGAAAATTATTTAATAGAACTTTCCGGCGTAGCCGAACAGAGGGAAAAAGCTCTGTACTGGGCAGCCCGCTCGGCAGAAAACGCAGGAGATGCATCTGTAGCAAAAGAGTTCTACTCTATCCTTGTAAAAGAGTATCCTGATGGCTTCTATGCCCTTAACGCAGAAAATACAGATAAAACCCTACCTGAGCCACCGGTAATAACTGAGCCGCTGTTTAAACTTCTCCCTATGCCAAGCGGATATGAACGAGTTAAAGCCCTTATATCACTGGGGCTTATTGATGATGCCAATATAGAAATTACTGCTGTCAAAAAAAGCCTCCCTGAATATGGAAAAGAAAACCTTGATATGGCGCGGCTTTATCTGGAAGCAGGAGAGTATAATTATGCTGCGGCCCTGTTCAGGGGAGCCGCCAGAAAAAATGGAGGGAATAACAAAGCTGTATGGGGAATCCTCTATCCACTTGCATTTGAAGAACTTGTAAAAGAACATTCTGAAAAAGCAGGAGTACCTATAAGCCTTTCATACGCCATTATGAAAGCTGAAAGCAACTTCCTGCCAACGGCCACCTCCCCTGTTGGCGCCAGAGGCTTAATGCAGCTCATGCCGGCAACTGCTGCCAGAATGCTCCACAAAAAGGGGAAGTTAGACCCTGCAAAGCTTTACAACCCGGACTTTAACATCACTCTTGGCACACAGCATTTAAAGGATCTGATGCTTGCATACAATAACAACAAGATTGCAGTAATAGCCTCTTATAATGCAGGAAGCGGCAATGTAGATAAATGGCTTAAAAGATATTCAGACCTTAAACCAGATGAGTTTATTGAAAGTATCCCTTTCGGTGAAACAAGGGAATATGTAAAAAGGGTTTTGGCGACGGCGGAGCTTTATAAGAAGCTATATAAGATGGACTGAAGTTATTCTATAAAGTGTGGAGTGTGAAGAGTGGAGTGTGGAGTTAACCCCCACACTAAAAAAGAGCTTTATTGCCTAATCGTACAAGTACACAATGTAATTTCAGTTGATTTTTTGATGCATTAAAACCTGTTAGCTGAGGTATTACCTGAGCTGACAGGTTTTAGAAGTACACGCCATAATATTCAAAAAATTGCCTCATTGTATTATAGCTTCACAAAGAACCGTAGGGGCGGCATTCTGCCGCCCGTATTATCGGAACGCCAAGAACAGTCGCCGCCTACATATTGCCATGCCAATTTTATTTCGCGCTTTTCGCGTCTTTCGCGGTTATGGTTTGCTGATGAGGGCGCGATAAATCGCGCCCCTACGGGTTTTAACTCCACACTTCACTCTTCACACTCCACACTATTTCAGATATGCCCAAAAGCCGAAGTCATATAAAATCAACCACTTGACATACCCCATATCCATGCTTACCATTATTAAGTTATTCCAAGCTTATTTATAACGAGGATATATTTATGTTACGCCCTGAAAAAATGACAATCAAAACCCAAGAAGCCGTTTCAAACGCTTATAATCTTGCAACGAAAAAAGGTAACAGCGCTATTGAGCCTGAACATCTTTTACTGGCTCTCCTTGACCAGGAAGACGGGCTTATAAAGCCCCTTCTTGAAAGAGTCGGCGCATCACCCGAGCCAGTGAAAAGTATGGCTGAAAGAGCCATGAACAGACTCCCCACAGTTACAGGCGATGTCGGACAGCCAGGTATTTCATCGGCACTCAACAAAGTACTCTCTACAGCTCAAAAAGAAGCTGATAATATGAAAGACAGCTTTGTTGCTACTGAGCATCTTATTTTAGCCATGTCTATGGATAAGGGTAATGAAGCGGGCAAAATACTGGCTGAAGCAGGCATTTCCCATGACGCTTTGCTAACGGCTTTAAAAGATATAAGAGGAGGAGAAAGAGTGACAGAACAGAACGCAGAAGAGCGCTATCGAGCCCTGGATAAATATACAAAAGATTTTACCGAGCTCGCCCGTACCGGGAAGCTAGATCCGGTAATAGGCCGTGATGATGAGATTAGAAGGGTAATTCAGGTACTTTCCCGAAGAACAAAGAATAACCCTGTTCTTATTGGCGAACCCGGCGTAGGGAAAACAGCTATTGTTGAAGGGCTTGCCAGCAGGATTATTGCCGGTGATGTGCCTGAAACTCTGAAAAATAAACGTCTTCTTTCATTGGATATGGGTTCTTTGATTGCCGGCGCAAAATACAGGGGAGAGTTTGAAGACAGGCTCAAAGCCGTGATTAAAGAGGTTGAAAAGTCTGACGGAGAGATAATCCTCTTCATTGATGAGCTTCATACTCTTGTCGGCGCCGGAGCTTCCGAAGGCGCAATGGACGCCTCAAACATGCTTAAACCTGCCCTTGCAAGAGGTGAGTTGCACTGTATAGGAGCAACAACCCTGAACGAATACAGAAAATATATTGAAAAAGACGCCGCCCTTGAAAGACGTTTTCAGCAGGTTTTTGTGGGCGAGCCCTCTGTTGAAGATACAATCGCAATTCTGAGAGGACTGAAAGAGCGTTACGAAAACTTTCATGGAATAAGGATCAAAGATAGCGCGATCATTGCAGCTGCAACCCTTTCTGACAGATATATTACTGACAGGTTCCTGCCTGATAAAGCGATTGATCTTATTGATGAAGCCGCTTCAAGGCTCAGGATAGAGATAGATTCCCTCCCTACGGAGATTGATGAGGTTGAAAGAAAGATAATTCAGCTTGAAATAGAAAAACAGGCTCTTTTAAGGGAAAAGGATAAACATTCTCAGGAGCGCCAGAAAAAGCTTGCTGAGGAACTTGAGGAGTTAAAAGCTAAGTCTGCTGAACTAAAGAACCACTGGTTTAAGGAAAAAGAGCTTCACAGTAAAATAAGTGAAAAAAAGAAACTTCTTGAGGAGAAGAGGGAAGAGGCCAAAAAGAGCGAGCGGGAGGGAAATCTCGCCAAAACCGCCGAACTCCGCTACGGCGAGATACCTGCTATTGAAAAGGAGATTTCTGACTTCCAGGAAGAGCTGCTCAAACGGCAACAAGAGGGACGTATGCTTCCTGAAGAAGTGGATAATGACATGATTGCTGAGATCATCGCAAAATGGACAGGAATCCCCGTGAATCGTATGTTGGAGAGTGAAACTGAAAAGCTTGTTCATATGGAAGAGCGACTTAAATCAAGGGTCATAGGGCAGGATAAAGCCCTTGTGTTAGTGTCAAATGCTGTTAGACGAGCAAGAGCAGGACTTTCCGATCCTAACCGGCCTATAGGCTCCTTTATATTTCTTGGTCCCACAGGCGTAGGAAAAACTGAAACTGCAAAAGCTTTGGCAGAGTTTCTCTTTGATGACGATCAGGCAATTGTAAGGATTGATATGAGTGAATACCAGGAAAAACATACAGTTGCGCGTCTTATTGGCGCGCCTCCCGGTTATGTAGGGTATGAAGAAGGGGGACAGCTTACGGAAGCTGTAAGACGCAGGCCATATAGCATTGTGCTATTTGATGAAATTGAAAAAGCTCATCCGGAAGTTTTTAATGTTCTTCTGCAAGCTCTTGATGACGGCCGTCTTACAGATGGGCAAGGGCGAACCGTAGATTTCAAGAATACTGTTATTATCATGACAAGTAATATAGGGTCTCAGTGGATACAAGAGTATGGAATATCCGACTACAGCAAGATGAAAACTATGGTTATGGAGTCGCTAAAGGAGAGCTTTAAGCCTGAATTTCTTAACCGCATAGATGAAATAATCATTTATCACGCTTTAACTCTTGAAAGGATAAGAGATATCGTTACTATTCAACTGAAAGATCTTGAAAAGCGTCTTGAAGAAAACCATCTTAAATTGGATATAACTGATAAAGCGAAAGAGTATATAGCTAAAGAGGGATACGACCCTGCTTATGGCGCCAGGCCATTAAAGCGGACTATACAGAGAAGCATTCAGGATCCTCTTGCTTTATTACTGCTTGAAGGAAAGTTCAACGAAGGAGATACGATTCATATTGACACTGCTCCAAAAGGTGAAGGCTTGGAAATAAGGTAAAGCAAAGTTGCCTAATGACACAAGGTTTTATGTAAGGGGCGCACACTGGGCGTACCGATAACACGGGTGGCAGAATGCCGCCCCTACAGCCAAACAATACACACACATACGCTCTTCATAAAGACAGTTTGTAGTGTAGATAGTGGAAGTTCAACTCCACACTTCACTCTCCACACTCCACACTATTTTATTCAGCATACAACCAAAAGCCCGCATCATAAAAAAAGGCACTCAAAAATGAGTGCCTTTCTTCTTTTACTGTAACAACAATCTATATTAACGTCTGTGGCCACCGCCGCCAGGTCCCGGTCTGTGATCGCCACCTGCTCCTGGTCTACCTGCAGGTCTTTGTGCTGGCCTCATTGGTCTAAATTGTTGCCCTTTGAAACCGCCTCTTCTATAATTCATATACACATTATTCCTGGAAGTACGGATACGGTCGAAGTTATATCTGCGGAATGCTATCGGCATACGGTTCATAGGCACATAACCCCACGGCCCGCCATAAAATTGAGAGCTAAACCAATTCCCTCCCTGGTACAAATAATAGAGATTTCCGGCAAAGAATAAATCCTGTTGTACTCCAACCGCTGCATAAAAACCTAAATCCGGCATCATTACAAAACTAGGAGGTTGAATAGCCAACATTGCCGGTGCAGGTACTCCAATACCTACGTTTACACCAACCTGAGCGTTACCTGTTGCAGCCATCCCTACACTCATAAGGGTAATAGCTGATACTGCTACAATTTTCAATTTCATATAATTCTCCTTTTTTATTTTAGCGCTTTAAAATGCACCTTTTGTTGAGATTACTGCTAAAACAGATCTTAGTCAAGCATCTAGCTCCTTCAACTTAGACCATTCATATAAAACCGACTCTACGAACATGCAACTTACTAATAAAAAAATTAAGGACCTTAATACTAATGCCAAGTTTATAGGCGTTTACTGCAATTCAAAACATCGGCATTTGAATTTAGAGAGAGTAAATAAATTTGAAAAGTTACATGCTTATTTAAAATAAAAAGAATGAGCTCTGCAAAAGACAGAACTCATTCCTTTTACTATTGGTTATTAACTTATCCAATTTTTTATGGGCAGTACAAAATAAACGCCCTTATCCAACATAATGTTAGTCTATACTATTAACGTCCAGACCTATTACCACCGCCTCCACCACCGCCTCGGCCTTGGTTGCCTTGTGATGGTCTGGCGCCTTGCGCCGGTCTACTAGGAGCATTATTTTGTGGTGGCCTGGCGCTTTGCCCCGGTCTGTTTTGATTATTATTTTGTGGCGGCCTGTTATTTTGCCCTGGTCCACTAGGAGGGTTATTTTGCGGTGGCCTGTTATTTTGTCCCGGTCTATTGTTATTATTTTGTGGCGGTCTGTTATTTTGTCCCGGCCTATTGTTATTATTTTGTGGCGGCCTGTTGTTTGGTCTAAACTGCCGCCCCCTATAGCCGCCTCTTCTATAACGCACAAACTGTCTATCCCTGACAGTACGTATATGGACGAAGGTATGTCTGCGAAATACCAGTGGCATATGGTGAAAAGATACAAAAGTCCACGGCCCGCCAAAAAATGGAGAGCTAAACCAGTGCCCACCCTGATACATGTAAAACATGTTTCCGGAAAAGAATATATTTTGTTGTATTCCAACTGCTGCATAAAAGCCTAAATCCGGGACCATTACAAAAGTAGGTGGCGGAATGGTTAATACTGCCGGTGCAATAGGTATTCCAACACCTACATGCACGTTAACTCTGGCATTACCTGTTCCAACCATTCCTACGCTAATAAGCGTAATGGCTGATACCGCTACAATTCTCAATTTCATATAATTCTCCTTTTTTAATTTAACACTTCAAAGATACACTTTTGATAAAGACTACTGCTTAAATAGAATCTCGTCAAGTATCTTGCTTTTTTCGACTTAAATCAATCTACATAAGATACTATTTATTAGGATTTAATCAGGATTATGCAATAAAGAAATTGTTTTGACCTATTTCCGCAATATTGTGGAAATTAAAAAACCCTGCTACAAACCAGCAGGGTTTTCTTGCTTCTAATCAATGATCACTCAATTCAGAAGGTAATTATTTTTTTTCATCCGGTGAGCAGTAAATATCTGCTTCAACACGTCTGTTTTTGGCGCGTCCTGCGCTTGTTTCGTTTGTCGCAATAGGTTTTGTATAGCCATATCCTTTTGCATCAAGTTGTTTAGGATCAATATTGAAATGTTCGATTAAGTAATCACGAACAGCATCTGCACGCCGCTGAGAAAGCCCCATATTGTGTGCGAATGTCCCAATATTGTCAGTATGTCCTGCAATACGGGTAAATGAATTTGGATGTCTTGCAATGGCATCAGCAGCTTTTTTCAGCTCGTCGTAATACTTAGATTTAATAATAGCTTTATCAAAATCAAATAGGACTTTTATGTTAACTACTTCACAGGCTTCACCAGCAGGTTCCGCTATTTTAGGCTCAGGAGCCTTAACTTGTACCGTGGCACTACTGTTTGCAGCTCCATTTTGACCATTACAAACAAGTGTAAAGTTTGTTGTTTCTGGTGGGGTAGCTGTGCCTGAACCACTTGTGACAACAGCAACATTACCTGGTTGCATTGTGCAATCTGTGACATTTTGACAAGACCAAGTAAGAGTTGAAGAACCTCCTTTTTCTATTATAGCCGGATTTGCAGATAAATTACATGCCGGCGGCGCAGGCGGAGGGCTGGCAGGCATATTAACTTGCGGC
>Ga0123357_10012378_pt1 | contig 11001 bp, 10 predicted proteins | sample TergutEmb28metaG_FD_89873 | JGI IMG/M metagenome (GOLD analysis project Ga0123357, IMG submission 89873) | Embiratermes neotenicus P4 segment gut microbial communities from Petit-Saut dam, French Guiana - Emb289 P4 | ecosystem: Host-associated > Arthropoda: Insects > Digestive system > Gut ... | reverse complement strand
GGGTCTTCAGATTACGACTCTTCTGGCCTACATACGAGTGGTTGCACGTGTGGCATTTCAGTTGGTAAATGCCCGGTCTATTGTGTGGTAAGGTTTTTGTGTTGATTGTTGTTTTGATTAGGTGGGCAAGTGTATTATTGCATCTGAAGGCTATTTTTATTCCGTTTTTTTGAGTAGGTTGGCGACTTTTCTGATTTGTGGGGATGAGAAGGTGAATGTGGCCCATTTTTCGTTCTTTGTGGGTTGTGTGGGTTGAGTGGGGGAAGGTGAGGGTTTTTTTTCCCTTTCCTGTGTCATACGATGTTTTAGGTTATGGATAAGGGCGATCGGGAAATGGTTGTTCTTGGCTATCTGTAGGATGGTTAGCCATTCATGTTCTCGGCGATTCTTGTTTAGTGGTAGGTTGTGCATTCTGTTGATGAGGAATCTATAGGCTGCTAACTTATGCTCTTGTGGGTGGTTGGATATGTAGTTGATGGTGGTGTCGGTAGTTGTGGATTTGCGGAATACGTCGATCTCCAATTGAGGGGTGTTTCTGATGATTGTTAGGTCTAGGAAGTTTACTTTATTGTTATTTTCTGGCGTGGGGTTAAGTTCTAGGTTGCTGTTGATGGAGTTGGCGTAGCGCGTGATGGTGTCTAGGTTGATCTGCGCTGTGTCTTAAATTATGAGGATGTCGTCTATGTATCTTGTATATAATATGATGCGTTTTGTGTCTTGTTTTGTAATAAGTTGATTATATTCCTCTACATGTTTCAATCACTATGTGCTCATCATCAGGAGGCCAAAAATGTATTATACAGCATCTGGTATCATTATCTGGTATCATCACACAGTGTGAAGATACCAGATGCTGTATAATACAATTTTGACCTCCTGATGATGAGCACATAGTGCTCGAAACATGTAGAGGAATATAATAAACTTATTATAAAACAAGAATTTGTGCATTAAGTTTGTCAGTTACTAAGATTATCCTGAGATGCATGGTCAGCAAAATATAAAAAAACCATAAGAATATATTCATTGGCAATAGTTAGTTTCTATATACAGAGGTTAAAAGTGCCAAATTGGAAGACCCTTGTCCAGGATAGAGGAAGATGGAAGGAAGTGGTTGGGAAGGCCAAAACTCAGCACTAGGAGTTGTACAGCCCTACTAAGAAGAAGAGTTAGGTTCTATTTTTGCGAAATGAAAACAAAAACATGAAAGAAACATAGGAAAGAATAATCCTTAAGAACCTTATTGCAAGCCTGAACATAGCCTAGAAAAGTTGTTACGGATAAGCACACGACATATTTGCATTGTGCACTGCATTGCTGTTTTAGTGGAGCACGTATGTTAGTAAGTGCAATCTGCCAATGGCTTACTGCAAGTTTATTTTACAATGCTGTCATAATCAAGATTTATGCAAGAAGAACAGCAATTTTAGGGGCTTTCGCAAAACTGCGAAAAGTGACTATTAGCTTCGTCATGTTTGTCCGTCTGTCCTTCCGCATGGAACAACCCGGCTACCGCTGGACTGATTTTCATGAAATTTGATATCTGAGTAATTTTTCGAAAAAATCTGACGAGAAAATCCAAGTTTCATTAAAATCTGACAAGAATGACAGGTACTTTACATGACGATCAATTTACATTTTTGATCATAGCTGGCTCATTTCCTCTTAGAATGTGAAAATTTTCACACAAACTTTTTAGATGAAATCAGAACATACGTTTTACATCCAGTAAGATTTTTTTTTGCGAAAATCATGCCTTTTATGAGATGAAGTGGAAAAATATTGTATATCCGGACAGGCCACGGATGACAATATAATACGGCGCATGCGCATGGCAAGCTGGATACCTAAGGCTACAAATATACGCTTAGAATATGTAATACTTATTAATTTCCACTGACAAAATTGTTGCAAGAAAGGGTCCTCAATATTAGGTTATAGTACAATGACTGTCTTGTTTAAATACGCAGGCATGCACGCACGCACGCACGCACACAAACACACACACAACCGTTCTTAGCTCACAAACAGCACGGAATTACATCGCTCGATTCTCGCACAACTCTAAGATTATGCTGCCGATATTTGCACCAGAGAGTGAGACAAAAACACGAAGCTTTATAGCTAATATGACTAAAAGATTTCCTTTGTCATGTTTTCTTGCTGCATGTAGTGTCACTAAACGCCACTTTGCAGAAGAAGGGAGGAGGGGGAAACTTGAAAGTTTATATACAGTAATGTGCGTAACTCATTATTGCATATTGCTATTGAAAGCGAGCTGCTGTCCTCACACTGTCCGTCGAATCAGCAGAACTTCTCAACACACTCGTCCAATTTTGCACAACTTCCGTAACACACACACACACACACACACACACACACACACACATACACACACACACATACACACACACATGTATTTATTCGTGTGACTGGATTAGTTTCGTAATTGTGTATACGACGTGTCCGAAACGATTTAAAAATGACAGAGGTTTTAGAATTCAAAATAACATTTAAACGCGTATCAGAAAATGAAACTTCCACAGCACAACACAAAAAAACTTTAAGGCTCCTCTATTTCAAAATCGTCTGGTTTCGTACTCGTATAAAGCATATAACTTACTGGCATTTAAAGTGTCACCTATACACTCAGAATATAGAAATATCCTGTAGGTTTAAAACTGCTTAATGTGGTCAGATACTTTGAGCTTACATTCTGTAAAAGCGAGGTGATTTTTAAATTTGCAAGTATTTTAGGAAAGAAATTTACAATTATTAACTTTAAATTTATTGTGCATCCAGTCAAATTATATTAAACAATTTAATAAACTTATGCACTTTCTCAGTCGTCTGTTACTTAGAAAATATCACATCGTTTCGGATGCTGGATCCACTTCCATTCTCTGGCGAAACATTTGTGACGTATGTGCTCAGCTGTGTCTGATAGAAACACATGTCATAAAGTCAGAGGTGTATCCAGTGTCAGGCTGCTATTTCTGACTCAGAAGGGTACACGGTTCCCAAATCTTTCATCTGTGGATGGACACTAACCCCTTTTTCGAAACTTTGTGTTACTTTATGAATACCAGACGATGCAAAATGTCCAGAAAACAAATGAACCCTAAGTGGGATGAATAGCCATTAGAGACTTTCTTGATCGCTGTATTTTCTCACACAACAGTGTAATGTCTCGGCTACGTTGTTAGCGCTAACGTTAAGCTGTCTTTAATATGTCTAAATACCAAATTACTACCTTCAATAGAGAACATAAAATATGTAAAATACTTTGAAATTCTCTTTTACTCAATTACATGCTTTTTACACACATCAGTAAAATTAACAAATTTTTATTATTTCTTAACTATTTGGCCAAGTAATACATAGCCAAAATAAGAGAAAATATATGCATTATGCAGCGACTTACCTGGAAGACGGTGACAGTAGCCCAGAGAATATTGTTGAAATGTTTCCTATCACACACACACTGCGGGTGACGGTTCACGATTTCGTCACAACTACACTCCCTGGATCCATCTGAGAGCATGCAAAACTTACCGCCAAAGAGGTACATACCTAAAATACTGGAAGAGAACCAAAAACAACAAGTTTCCCACAAAATGTGATAAAAAGTGCACAATTAACGGCCAACGATTTGAGTTATTGCAATAGGAACAGAAGCAGCAAGAGTGTTCGGCAGAGGAGTGAAACGACACGAGGAAGCATCAGTAGTGAAGGGTAAAACCAATCGGGCTCCGTTCGAGTCATGGTTTCTGCAACAACACCATAAGTCCACTTACAGTCTTATAATAAAACCAAATAGATGCACTAATTTCTCAAATTTATTTTTGGAATAAATAAGAGTTTTATTCCAAAAATAAATTTGAGATATTAGAGCATCTATTTGGTTTTATTATAAGAATTTATCACGATGCACGGTCACATGAACGTCAAATTTCACTTACATTATCAAGCTTCTGTGATTTTGCTGTGTAACACAGACCTACCTAATTTCATGACACGGCACACTCAACTCGCCGCTAAATTCGATGTATGTTCAACAGATTTAACACCTGTCCGCTGGTAGATCCTTCAGAAACTACAAGGAAGTCTAAAAAATAAGGTAACACAATCTGATGCCGAGAACTTTATTCTGACATCAAAGTACCCTAGATACATGGGTCGCAGATGGTACAAACCAGACCTCTATGCGATCATCACTGACAAAACTTTTATCCCTCCAGTGGTGCCGACAATTGTATCCCAGCTTAGAACAAATCGGTGTAAATTTTATGTAATCAGAAAGTAACAGCTTGTTTGACGTCGGCGTCTGCTGCAAAGCGCTTGTCATACATATACTTCTCAATCGGCCCATTGAGGAGGTAATCACTGCGCGCACGGTCGGGAGTGTAGGGAAGGCAGTCCGTTGTCACAGCCCTAGCGCCGTAACGAGTAACTAGTCGGTTGGCTGTATTGGGCATGGTGACTTCCAACTCTCTGGATCCCATAAGAAGAACTTGGCTATCAAGCAATTTGCATTAGACGCCGACGTGAAGCGAGCTGTCAGCTCCCAACTATAGACACTTTATACCGATTTCTTCTACGATGGTATACACGACTTGGTGTCCCTGTAGGACGAATGCTTAAATGCCATTTGTTGCTTCATTGATGTCTGGTGTGTACCATCTGCTACCCACGTGCCATATATACATCAAGTCAGAATAAAATTATTGACAGGGTGTTGGTTACATTTATTTAAAACTTCTTAATACTTTTCATAGCAGTTCTTATCAGGTGACAGTAAAAACCTGTTGAAGACAACCTAAATTTTTGGCGAATTTAAAAAGCTGTGTGACGTAAATGCGCAGTATTCTGCACGGGCGCATAGCTAAACAGATTCGCCTTGTGCACTGCCAAGTGTCAATATGTGTACGAACGCACATGTTGGTAACAGTGACAGACCAATGGGGTGTTTCGACAACACAATCTGCATCAAACAAAAAGATCGTGATCAAAGCACGCGTCGTGGACGGTTTGTGCAGAGCTTCTATTGCACATGCACGAATGCATTGGTACTTCCATGATACACCCTGATATTTGTGTGGCTACACTTACGCGTGGGTTAAAGTCATTTGACACGTGGACTTGGGTGTTCTTATCTGCATGCCATCTGGTATAGGTTGAAGTTGGTACACATTTTCAATATTCCATGTCTTAAACCAAAGAAAGGCACTAATTAAAATACAACAAAACAGATTATAAAACACACTTATTATTGGGTAACGAAACAGGTAGCAGTTGGCACATAATATGAAGTGGGTTTCATTAACTGTTTTGTATTTTAGTTAGTGCATTATGTTGGTTTGAAATGTAGGAAGTAAGAAAGTACATTTACGATTAACATGAAATTTGCAGTTATAATATCTTGGGAATAGCTTTGAATCCAGATGCAATGACCTTATCTGTATTTTATAATAAGAACATAAATTTGGAACACAAGAACTCGGTGGTGACGAAGATATTAAAATTTATACAATGGCATTCAGTGATATTAAGAGTTTTAATTTTATTACAAATATTCTTAATTACACAAGTAACGCGCTTGCATTAAAGAAGAAACATGAACACTTGAAATGATCTAATAAATTGCAGATTGCCAAAAAACATGAGCCAAAATATTCCCTTTGATTTATAAGTTATGAAAGGTATATTTCAAAATTTGTTCAGAGATGTGTATTTTGACAATGATAAAAATTCGTTGTTATCAAATAGGTGTGATATTTGATTATTGGAAAATTTGGACGGTTTCGAAGGGATGTGTGGGTGCGGACAGTGCATTTCAGAGTTAATATGCATTATCAAATGAAAAATAGTAAATATTAAGGCACTACACAGATATCAATGAAGGAAGTCAACATAATATCTCTTCAGATTACAGCAAAGGTTTTCTAAATATGATGGCCGTATTATTCTCAAATGAGATGCAAGGAAGAAGTGAAATATAAGTAACATCCAAATTATAGTGGCATATATTGACATAAAATACAAAGTGTTCCACATTTCAGAATATATTTTTATATTACTGACACTTGAATTATATGTGACGAAAAATTTGGCAAATGACAAAATATTTTGGAAGGTAACATTCTAAATCATATCATTTCTTATATATTGAATTTGTCCTGAAGTATATTTGAAATGTTTTGGTAAATACTGTGTCGTTTTTTCATTCATACACCATTCCAAATTATCTACAGTTACAAGAATATATTATTACTGCTTTAAGAAATATATAAGTCATTGACACATGCGAATGACGCAAGTTGCCTGAGTGCGTGTATAGTAGAAAAAAAGTGGATATTACTTTTTCATTCATCCCGCTTTCTCTTCTGACAGACAGACACACAAACAACAGAATCACTCATGTAGCAGACAATAATTAATATGTGTATGGGGTTTGAACACTTTTAATTGCTATAAAATATTATATTATGTAATTCTTCTGAAAGTTGGGCTTACTATTTGTCACATGCAGATGATAGAGGAAGCATAATATTTTTGAGTATTTACAAATTTTAAAAAGTGTCTCCCCAAAGTTATAATCTCAAATCCCTTTCATAAAACAGAAAATGTAGTACAACACTATCAGCAGCTAGAGAAATACTGTATACTTTGTGTAAGTATACCTCTGGTTATTCTATTTAATTTGCAAATATTGACGTCTATTTCTACAATTTTCTAGCATGCAGGTAGCAAATGAATTTTTCAGACGGGCAACGAATTTAGTTATGTAGGCTGACACTTAGAATAAGAGAAAGAAAGAGAAATAAATGGGGTTTAAAAATAAACAAAATACTGTTGCAATTCGAAAGAACAACAATGCCAAATACATCCTACAGAGTTTAATTATTGTCTAAATGTACTGTTGCTTGTGTCTGCTCTATAGGCGTAAAAAGAGACGGCGTATTACCTAATCAAAGTGACTGATTTATTTTATTGATATCGTTTTTGTAATATTATTGTATTCTTGTATTAAAATACATACTTGGAGATTTGAAATACATTTCTATATATTGTAACAATAAATGTAATCTAAATTTTTAATTTACTGGAGGCAGTAACTTAATAACTACATATAAAGCGCTTTTATCTCGGCCTGTAATGGAAACAGCAAAATAAAAGCAATCACATTAAAACATGTCCTACGGAAAATTCATAATAATTATATGGCAATATTTTCTTTCAGTTACCAAGACAGTAATTTGAATCAAAAATGCGTTTTTTTGTATCTTGTTTGTATTCCGTAGGCCTATTTATCTGATTTATTACATGCCTTTAAAAAATGCAGTTCTTAAGATTCTTAAATTTAATACAAGATGCATATTTGCAACTGAATTTCTTAAAATATTCTGAAAATATTTTAAAATTTTGTTAAGTAAACAAAAGTCTTCACACAGTGACAGGTTATTGCTTTGATGACACGTTACTTGCTACAGCTGCTGGATGATAGTGACCAAATTATTTTCATAACCTGTCCGCATTTCCTTTGCAGTCTATTGTTTGTGATCTTACATCTAAATAATATTTTATTTTCATAAGGTAGAGGGTCCCCAAACGTACGGTCGTATTAATGTAAATTTTGTAATAAGAAAGGCAATATACTGTACATTAGTCAGGAAATATCTCTATATAATTCTGTAACGGGCGGTTCTATCACTACTCCAAGCAGTATAGTGGGGCAGTCACTTTGGTTAGACAAATAATGGCAAATACATTTGATGTAAAGAACATGTCTGTCTACCAATTACACAAAACGCCAGGACTTAAACAAAACAGTAAAAAACTATGCTACACAGTACTCACTAAACTACACAAATTCTAATGGCGTTACTCCACAGCTGTCAGGTTACTACGGAACAGAGACCAGTACACATCCAAGTTGTCGTATTTCTGTCTTGTAATACATGAGATTCGGCTTATTTTATTTCAAGACAAACAGAGAATAATTTTTTTGTTTATGCCATATTGATTACCATAAGCTGCCAAATACATTTAAAATGTATTATGTGAACAAACACCTTCTGGGATGACGTCCTTTTGAACTTGGCGAAGCAAATGAGTTGTCAGAGTGTTTTGTGGCGTAAGCTACATGTACCTACGGCATTTCGTATTGCGATTCTGTATATTAAACGCAAAATTACGCACACGTCCAGGTTAGCTTCAGCATTTGTGAATAAAAATGAAACTATATATTGAGAATTATTAAACTAACCGTAACACACAAACAAAAACACAAACACAAATACACATAAAATACACACACACACTCAAACACACACAAATACACATACACACTCAAACACACACACAACCCCCACACAAAACAAACACACACGAACAAATACATACACACTCAAACACACACAAACACACACAGAAATACACACACAAAGGCACACACACATAAATACACAAAAACACGCACGCACACACACACACACGAATACACACAAATATATAAACACACGCAAAAACACACACATAAACAAGCACACAGCCACAAACAAACAAACAAACAAACACGCACTCAAAGACACACACACACACGCATATACAACCCACGCACGGAACACACACTAACACAAACACTCAAACACACAACACACAAATACATATACAAAGGCACACACATATAACTGATTTCGAAATAACGTAACGAAACAAATTATATGTGTCATGCAGGCGAGTAGAATTGTTACAGATCGTATGTTATGTTTTGTAATTAAACACCTGATGGCGTTGAACACAAAGGGAGAATGCGAAAATGATTGTGCGTGCTTGGGACAGAAGAGAAATTTTGTCCAAGAGTTCAGATACGATACAGTATTCTATGACAGGTGGGGAAAGAGTCCAGCAATCTGAAGAACACTGAGTTTGCTTTGCTAGGTTAGAGCCAGAACTGATTAAAATAAGATATACACGCGCGCGGGTGTGTGTGTATGTGTATGTGTGTGTGTGTGTGTGTGTGAAATGTGAATTTATCCTCAAAAAATTACGAAAAATAGTAAGTAGACAATTTTTTTTTGTCATTTCCTTACTTCATCACTCACCAAGTAACAAATTCATCAACATGGCATATAAATCATACAAACCTTGTTGTAATGTTTAAATAAAGCCGCATAATATGCAAGTTATTAAGACAATAACAGACAACATAAGCTTGGATGCGTACTAAAATTCTACAATACAAAGGACAGTACAAGTAGTAGGCAGACAAATCAGGCAGACAAAATTTTTGTATGAAATAATATTTTGTCTTCGACATTTTCTCCCTTACGTACTACATTTTTGGTTTATTTTATTTCGCAGTTTATTGTACATAATTTAAATTCCCGTGTTTAAACTTGAACTGAAATTTTAGGATTTTGGACGTTATAGATACAAAGTACATGATAAAAAGAGAGATTTAAAATAAATACCTTTTTTCCCCTCAGGATTTGTCATGATTATTTTCATTGCGTGTTTAATTGAATCAACAGTAATATCAATAAAGATAATGTGGCAATTTTGAATTATTGCACATTTTATATATATATATATTTAAATACATTTTTTAATATTGGAGTCCGACTCTCAGTCATATGAACCAATTGTGCGTCAAGGATTTAAAAACCCTAACAATAAAAAAGACTTTGTATTATGTGACAGAGGTGACAAAAATGATACGTTTATAATATAGTTCAAAAATATTTAATAAGTTTAACAAAAAAGAAACTTGTATAGTAGGCATTAATAATTTATGTACGAGTTTTATGCAAACTGTAATCATAAGCATGTCCTAATTGCTGTGTATGTAAAATTTTGTCTTTTATATGTTGTTGATATAGTGGTATATGACATAAAGTAAATGGTTTTCTGTTTAGGAGGCAAATAGAGTTACCACTTAGACTTAAGTAAAATTTCTTTTTTTGAGAGCTGAATATAGCTAAATACGTAATACCACAAGAACATACACATTTTAAAACGTTTTTCACGTACAACGAATGATTTATTTTATAAAAATATGAAAGTATGGACAAACATTTTAGGAAAGGGAAATAAACCTTCAAATAAGGCATACATTACTGTTATAAAATGTAATATGATGTTTTAATTAAATAATAAGAAATTTTAATGAAATGCCTAAAATCATAAGTATTCCTTGTTCAACGCAGGTTTATAGTGCCACGTTGGCAAAAAATTCATATTATAAAAAGTAATTGCAGTTTAAGAGATCTATCTAAAAAAGGAAATACACAACCTCAATACCTAACATCCGGATATCGTAGAGCCAGAGAAATAATCAGGACGGTATGTACTTTCATAATACAATTAATCTGCACTAGAAGTGAATGATGGTAAAATGTTATAAACAACTGCGCATTTCAGTGTATTGGAGAAGGTCTGAAGCTTTATATAAGTGGGGTTTAAAATATATGAGGGGGTGCTGATAAGTCCTTAGCCCGAACTACTTTCCGATGTCGTAGGACGGAATCGATAGTGTCGTCTGTTCATGTGCCGAATTGCAAGTATTTTATTTTTACAGAGGCTGAAAGGAGGCATGTCAGGCGACGTGCGCGATTTCAACAACACGGAGAAGCGAGCTGTCATCAAGTATTTTTTTTCCTGCAAGGCAAGACGCCGAAGGAAATTCATACCATCCTGACAGAAACATTACGGGAACATGCACCATTGTATGCCACCGTCAAAAACTGGGTGGCTCAGTTTAAACGTGGTGATTTTTCCACCTGTGATGCGCCTCGACTTGGACGACCCAAAACAGTGACCACCCCGGAGATAATTGATCAAATTCAGAGCTAATCTTGGAAGACCGCCGGGTTTCGGGTAAGTCAATAGCTGAGCAACTGGGCATCTCACTTGAGCGGGTTGGGTCCATCATTCATGAAGATCTGGACATGCGGAAGCTCTCCGCGAAGTGGGTCCCGAAATGCCTGAACGCGGATC
>Ga0123357_10012376_pt1 | contig 11003 bp, 7 predicted proteins | sample TergutEmb28metaG_FD_89873 | JGI IMG/M metagenome (GOLD analysis project Ga0123357, IMG submission 89873) | Embiratermes neotenicus P4 segment gut microbial communities from Petit-Saut dam, French Guiana - Emb289 P4 | ecosystem: Host-associated > Arthropoda: Insects > Digestive system > Gut ... | reverse complement strand
TGGCAGGCGTTGCCGGCAAATTGTTTGTTGACGCCGCATGCCGGCGAGCTGGCCCGTTTGCTCGGCGTGACGCGCGCCGACGTGACGGGCGACCCCTTGCATCGCGCCGCTCAGGCGTCGCAGCGTTTCGGGGCCAGTGTGTTGTTGAAGGGGGCCGAGCAGTATTGCGTCGGCCCGTCCGGCGAGACGGCCGGCAGCGCGTCCGTCGTGCAGGTGTACAAGGCCTTGTCAGGCCCGGCTTGGACGGCACAAGCCGGCTCGGGTGACGTCCTGGCAGGCGTGGCGGGAACGTTACTGGCCGCGGGGTTGGCGGCGCCAAAAGCCGGCGCCGCAGCGGCGTCCCTGCAGGCCCTGACGGCCGCAAATCACCCGGGCCCCTGGTCCCCGGACCAACTTGCCGACCACTTCCCGGCGACGATCGCAACGTTTACCTAATCGTCATTCTGCGCAAGCGAAGCGCCGTCGCAGGATCTGCAATGCGAAGCAGAAACTTGGGCCAGATACTGCGACTTCACTACGTTGCGCGCAGCATGACGAAAGATATCCCGCGACCGTCTCGGGGCTTCAGTGGATGATCTTTAGGTGTTTGTAAACCCAGCGTAGGGGCGGCGGGGCCCACCAGTTCCATTTGCCCAGGATCGTCATCGTCGCGGGGACGAGCAGCAGGCGCACCAGCGTCGCGTCGATCACGACCGTGGCGGCCAGCATGACACCGATCTGCTTGATGGCGCCCATGTCGCCGAATGTGAAGCCGATGAACACCGCGACGATGATCGCCGCCGCCGATGTGATTATCCGCCCGGACCGTTGCAGCCCGTGGGCGACGGCTTGGTCGTTGGGCATGCCGGAATCCCAATACTCCTTGATGCGGGCCAGCAGGAACACCTCGTAATCCATCGCCAGCCCGAAGCCGAACACGATGCCGCAGACGACGATGAACGTTTCCATTCCCAGCACCTTCGGCATGCCGAGCCAACCGTGGCTGAAGATGAACCAGGTGGCGCCCATCGAGGCCAGCAGCGACAGCGAATTGACGATCAGCGCCTTGATCGGGACGATCAGCGACCCCGTCATCAGGAACAGCAGTATCAGCACCGCGCAGATCATGATCGTCAACGCGCGCCAGGCATTGCCCAGGACCGATTGGATGAAGTCGTATTGCAGGGCCGCCGGCCCGCCGACCTGTATCTTGACGCCGGCGTCGTAACCGCGCAGGGCTTTGACCATGTCCGTCACCTGCGCGCCCACCTGGTCGGCGGCGTCCACGTGGACGTTGATGACGGTGCGGCTGTCGTCGTTCGTCAGGGTGGTTGGCGGGCTGACGTAGTCGACGCCGTCCAGGCCCTGAAGGTGCGTCACCAGGCTGGCGGTCTTGTCGGGGGTTTCGTCCGCGATGACGATGATCGACGCGCCGCGGATCGCCGGGTAGTCCTGTTGCAGGGCGTCGTAGGCGATGGTCGTCTGGTCGCCGGGGGGCAGGAAATCGTCGAAAGTGGTGCGCATTTTCAGCCCGCCGATGGGGGTGGCCATGACGCCCAACACCACCAGCACCACCACGACCACAATCCATGGGTGACGCTGCACGCCGTGCGCCAGTTTCAGGAAGAAACCGTGATCGGTAGCGGTATCACCCAACGCTTTGTTGACCTGCCGCAGCCCCGGGATGCGGGAAAGTACCGACGGCTGGATCAGCACGCGATTCATGACGACGATGACCGCCGGCACGACCATGACGGCCATCATGACGGCCAACAGCGTGACGATAATGCCGGCGATGGCCATGGTTTTCAGCATCGGTGAGTTCATCGTCAACAGCGCCGAGATGGCGCAAGCGATCGTCACGGCCGAGAACGTCACCGTCCGCCCAGCGCTGGCGACCGTCGCCTGCGCGGCTGTCTGGACGATCTGACGGGCGGCGAACTTGCGGGGCACTTGCGAACCGTCACGGGGGTAGCCCTGACGTTCCAGCTCGGCGGCCAGCTCCTCGCGGTAGCGGGCAACGACAAGCAGTCCGTAGTCGATGGACAAGGCGACGCCGATGATCGAAATGACGTTCAGAATGAACGAATCGACGGTGGTGATGTACGTCAACCCCCAGACGGCGCCCAGCCCGACGGCGATCGAAATCAGCGCGCCGATCAGCGGCAGCCCGGCCGCCAGGACGCCGCCGAACACGATGATGAGAAGCAGTAACGCCACTGGCAGGCTGACGGCCTCACCCGTCACGAGGTCGGATTGCACCTGCGAGACGATGGAATCGCCCATGGTCGCCGTCGAGACGGCGGTGGCGCTGGCGCCGGGGAATTGCGTGCCGATGTCGCTGCTGAACTGGTCGACGGCGGCATAGACTGCGGTGTGCGCGGCGTCGAGGGCGGCTTTCTGGCCGGAGTCTTGCAGTTTGGGGTCGAGGGTGACGATCATCAGGAAGCCGTCGTTGTTCGTGCTCATGAGGGCTTGGGCTTGCTGCTGCGTCGCCGGGTCGTCGAACGCCAACAGCTGGAAGGGGTCCGTCTGTTTGATGACGCCCTGGGCGTCGGCGATGCCGGCCCGGTGCCCGCTGACGAATTGGGTCAGGTCGGCCATTTGGTTCTTGACGTCCACACCCGTCACGACGACGGTGATGGCCTCGCCGCCCGCGTCCGTTGTGGCGGTGTTGACCTGGTCGGATTCGGAGCCGGGTACCAGCGAGATCGAGTTTTCCAGACGGTCGAACAGCCCGCCCTGGCCGTACCCCCAAAGCACGCCGATGCCGGTGAGAACCGTCGCCGCCACCCAGAAGATGATGAACACCCGCGGGTGCCGCGTCACGGCCCGTCCTAGTTTGTCAAACATTTCTGCGCGCCCCGTTGCTTGGTCGGTCCGTCAAGCTTGACGTTCGCACCCACTTTACAGCCGTCGGGACGGGCCAGTGCTGCCACCATGGGCTGAAAGTAGTGTCAGGTATCCGGGAAGTGAACCTGTTGCATAATGCCTCTCGACGGTGCACACTGGAATATAGCTCCGTTCACCGTTTGCGGTGGTCAGGAGGGGATTGCTTCAGCGGCGAGCGGATCAACGAAGAGTACCGCGGTCGCTAAGGAGAAGCATCATGGTATCGGTTCGTAAACTGTCCAGAAGGACATATCCTGTTTTGATTTCACTCGCCTTGGTGGTGGGCACATTGATATCTTCGGCGGGGTCGGCGTCGGCCGCCGGAAATGACCCGATGAGGATCGTTTTGAGCTACTACGACCCGATCCAGATCACCTACACCATCAACTATCCGGCCAGCTCCGACAAAGGCGTTTGGACGGGGGCCGAAGACGTGCCCATCGGTGGCGTCGGTGTACCGGACGCGGCCAACCAGTTCGGCATCAGCCCGTATCTCGCCTCGCAGGTGTACTGCGTCGATCCGTTCACGGCCTTCCACTCGCGGGTGGGCGGCTTGGGCGGCCAATTCCAGTGGAATTACGGCACTGGGGGCATGGCCGACACGGTCGCCGGTTACGTTTCGGCGGCGCCCTGGGTGATGTCGGGCGCCATGCAGACCTATGGCCCGGCCGTCGCCTGGGTGGCCACCAACGGGTATCGGGGCACCTTCAACTATGGCAAGACGGACGACGCGGAAAGCCAGGCCAGCGTGGCAAGGCTGCAGGCGATGTTCCCCAACGTCGGCACGATCGACAAGACGATCGCCGTCATGGCCACAAAGGTGGCGATCTGGAAGTTGGTCGCCGGCGACAGTGTGACGGTTCAAAGCACCACCCTGGACGGCGACCCGGCGAGGAAGGCGACCTTTAATGCTTTGGTTTCGGATTTGGTCAATGCGGCCAACAGTGCGGCCGCTGGCGTCACGATACCGGGCCAGGTGGCCATAAGTTCCTTCAGCTTGCAGGTAGGACCCACCACAACGGCGGCCTACGATGACTCCAGTGACCCCAATTACAACTTTTTTGGTCCGATGACGGTGACGGGAACATTGAGCGATCCGGCTGCCGGCGGTGATCTGAGTGGTCTGACCAGCGTCGCCTTGACGGCCAGCGGGTTGGAGTCCAGCGGCGTGAAGTTCCTGGCGACCGGCTCGGCGGCTGACCTGCTGCCCACGGGGACGGTGCCGGGGACGGCCCAACCTGCCCAGATTGTGACCGGAAGCGGGTCGGGCGACGTGTGGACAAGCAATGAGTTCTACCTGGCCATTCCGAAAGGCCGGACGCCGGACCGGGGCGACGCGCTGACGGTGAATGCCATGGCGATGGCACCCGATGTGCCGGTTGTGCAGGGCACGCCCGTCGTCTTCGCCTTCGCCGACCCGAACACCGGGGTGCAGAATTGGGACACCATCCAGGCTTTCATCGGCGGCGTCTCGGCCGACCAGCCGGTGAATCTGTATGCCGAAGCCAGCTGGTACAGCGGCGGCACCAGCCAGGGCACCCTGCAAATCTCCAAGACGGTGCAAAACGCCTCGCCTGAAGACGTCGGGACTGCCTTCAACTTCAAGGTGTACTACAACAACAGCACCGACTGGACCACTGCGCAGACTCTTAATCTGACGGACTTCCCGGTTCGCGGGGCTGCGGTCGACACCGCCAGCAACACGTTTTCGCTGAGCAACGGTGGCCTGGCCAGCATCGCCGGCCTGCCTATGGACGTCAGCGGCTCGCCCGGGTATTCCTACCACTACTGGGTCGAGGAGGTCGGTGCCCCGACCGTCGGCTTCGACCCTCCAAGCCTGGCTTTGACGGGTGGCACTGCTGACGCCGGCATGTCCACCGCGAACCCGATAGGGCCCTTCCAGTTGAACACCGGCGGTGACACAGGTCTCGCCGTGGTGGCGGTGACCAATACCCAGCAGACGGGCAGTTTGTCGGTCATGAAGTCGCTGGCCGGGGACCCGGGTGGCTGGGGTGTCAACACGTCGACACCGTTCAAGGTCGAGATCGAGGACCTCACCTACCACAATTATCTGCTGTTCCAATCGGCTGCCGGCGCGGACGGATCGTTCCGCTGCATCGGCAATGACGTGGACGGTTTGAGCGAACCATACGCGGGCACGACTATCACGGATCTGACCGTGACCGCAGACCACCCATTGGAGATAAGCAACCTCTGGGCCGGTCACATTTACGCGGTGGTCGAGGTGACGACTGGCCAGAACTTTACGGCCACGTACTCAACCAGCGGGCTGCTATTCAAAGCCGGCGGTGAGACCATAACGGTAGTAAACACATACGAGACGCCACCGACACCGCCGACGCCGCCGCCAACACCGCCGACCAACATCACTTCGGAAACTGGTGGATCGATGTTGTCCGGCGGCACAGACGGCCAGTGGTTCTGGGCCGGCGGTCTGGCTCTGCTGGGTCTGATCGGCCTGGCGGCCAGCCGGCGTCATTGGACGCGCTTGACCTCCGTCAATGAGGGCGATTAGTTGGAGCCCCGGGTGAGAGTCGAACTCACGACCTCCCGCTTACAAGGCGGGAGCTCTGGCCGCTGAGCTACCGAGGCGTGGCATCCAGGCATCCATTTTGCCCGTTCGGGGGCGTTTTAGCGAAACCGACTACACGCCGGGGCCGGCCAGGTAGGCCGTCGCGTCACCTGTGAAGTTTGCTTGCTCGTCCGCCTGGACGAACCCTGATTGGCCCTGCACCAGTTCGGTGGTTTCGCCGTCGCTGGTGACGTCGAGGTACCCGTCCGTCACCAGGATGACGCGGGCGCGCCCCGAACCGGGCAAGGGGGTGGGGGCATTGTCCTCGGTTGGGTTCAGGCGCCACAAGGCGAATTCCTGGTCGGGTGTGGGGTAACGCCACACGCCCGTCCCGTCCGCTTCAGGCTCGCAAATATCGGCCGGCGCCGGGTCGAAGTTGACAATCGAGATCAGCGCCGCATGGTCGACGTGTTTGGAAGTCAGCCCAGCCCGCAGCACATTGTCGCTGGACGCCATGATCTCGATGCCTACCCCTTTGAGGTAGCTGTGAACGACACCGGCGGCATTGTGCAACCCTTGGCCCGGTTTCAGGCACACATGGTTGAGCAACAGTGCGGCCAGCAGGGACGGGTCGTCGGGGTAATACTCGTCCAGCGTGATGGCCAAGCGGGCAAACTTACCGACGGGCCCTTCGTCTTGCCCGTGACGGACGGCTGCCGCCAAAACTTCGTTCAAAATCGCCCGACGGGTGTCTTCCAGCGTCAGGCAGTCCAGGAACACCTCGGCCAGTGCGGCCGCCCCGTGGCGGTACCGCAGCGGCCCGAAAGTGGGGCGCATGATCTCGTCGTCCACCCCCAACGCTTCGAAAAGGTCCAGGGTTTCGGACGGGTCACGGAACCCGCTGAGCGCCTCGAACGGCGTCAGCGCGACGATCATCTCGGGTTTTGGCCAGTCGTCCTTGAAGTTGCGGTCGGGGTCGTCGGGTGACAGCCCGCGGGCCTGTTCGTCGGCGAAACCACGCTGCGCGTCGGCTCGGGAAGGGTGGGCTTGCAAACTGAGCGGCTGGTCGGCTGCCAGCAGCTTCATCAGATAGGGCAAGCGGGCACCGAAGTCCTTCGCCTCGACGGCGCTGAGCGCCCCGTCATGGCTTGCCAGCCAGGTGTCGAGGGGGGTTTCTTCGTGGTCGTCGGCCACCAAGGCGCACCCAGCGGGGTGGGTGCCGAGCCAATACTCGGCCCATGGTTGGCCGTCTTCAGGCTGTCGAAGTAGCTTGGGTATGGCATTAGCCGAACCCCAGTCATAGTGCTTGACGGTACCCGCCAGCGTCCGCATCGGCGCTCCTTGAAAGGTGTTATCTTTACCTCCAGACAACCACACGGGCACCCTCTGACGCAAATGCCCGGCCAACGGTTGGCCGGGCGCTAGGATCGACATCGTGAGTGACGCGGTGAGCGAACAGGCCGGTGACGGGCTGAGCGAGCGTGAACGGGCGATGCTTGATTTCGAGGCCACGTGGCGGGCGTCCCGCCAGCCCAAAGACGACCAGATCCGCGCACGTTTTGGCTTGTCAACACCACGTTATTATCAGAATATCAACGCACTTATAGACCGCCCCGAGGCGTTGGCCTACGCGCCGGTGCTGGTGCAACGTCTGCGCCGCCTGCGCGAACAACGCCGCTCGGATCGCTCGGCCGCCAAGGTGTCGCCGCTGCGCTGAAGCCGGTTTATCCACAGGCCAGTTTTGCGTTGTCCACAGGCAAAAACTTGTTTGACGATTTCGTCCCGTCCGTCGCAATAGTGATCGTGAGGCTGCTGGTGCGTCGGGTGAGCATTCTCCTTCCTTTCGAGCCCCTCTTCGGAAACGCGCCAGCAGCCTTCCACACTCAACATGAAAGGCAGAAATGGAAACACAAATATCATTGGCGGGCAACGTCGGCACCGAGGTCGAGTTCTCGTCCGGACCCGGCTGGAGTCTGGCCCGGTTCAGGATCGCCTGCACGCCGAGTTGGCGCAAGGGCGGCGAATGGGTCAACGGCGAGACGCTTTGGATGACGGTTCGGGCGTCCGGCCAGACCGCCCAGAACGTGCGCGACTCGGTGCGCAAGGGCGATCCGCTGGTCGTCGTCGGGCGGCTGCGGAACCGGATTTGGCAAGACGCTGAAGGCAAGCGTCGCGAAGCCCAGCAAATCGAGGCGTCATCGTTGGGCCACGACATGTCCCGCGGCGTCTCTACGTTCATCCGGCCTGAGCGGGTGCCGGCGTTTTGTGACGACGAACCGCTGGTGCCGGACGGCATGGTCATCTGCGAGATGGAGGATCCGCCTGACCAAGCCGTAGCGGAACCTGCCGAGGAAGCCGATGCCGTCGAAGAGGAAGACGCCTCGGTCTGACGAAAAGAAGCCGGCGACCTGGCATAATTGGACGCGGTGTCGCCCCGGCGCCAAGACCCACGAAAGGGATCAGGTTGGCCGAGTTCATTTACACGATGCGCAACGTCCGCAAGACGGTTGGCGACAAACTCATTCTCGACGATGTGACGTTGGCTTTTCTGCCCGGCGCCAAGATCGGTGTCGTCGGCCCCAATGGGGCTGGCAAGTCGACGCTGCTAAAGGTGATGGCCGGGCTGGAAACCATCAACAACGGCGAGGCCCAACTGGCCAAAGGCGCGACGGTCGGCATCCTGCAACAGGAGCCGCCGTTGACGCCCGGCAAGACGGTACTTGAGAACGTCGAAGAGGCCGTCGCTGACGTCAAAGCGATGCTGACAAGGTTCAATGCGATCAGTGAAGAGCTGGCGAGCCCTGACGCCGACTACGACACGCTGCTGGCCGAGATGGGGGAGCTGCAGGCCGAACTGGACGCCCGTCAGGCATGGGACATCGACTCGCAACTGGAGCAGGCGATGGACGCCCTGCAGTGCCCCCCGCCCGATCAGGTCGTCGACGTGTTGAGCGGTGGCGAGCGCCGTCGCGTCGCGCTGTGCAAGCTTCTGCTGCAGCAGCCCGACCTGCTGCTGCTTGACGAACCGACCAACCACCTGGACGCCGAATCTGTCAACTGGCTGGAAGGCCACCTCAAGGCCTACCCGGGCGCCGTGTTATGCGTCACCCACGACCGGTACTTCCTGGACAACGTCGTGGGCTGGATCTGTGAGGTCGACCGCGGGCGTCTTTACCCCTACGAGGGCAACTATTCGACGTACCTGGAAACCAAGCGGGCCCGCCTTCAGATCGAGGGTCTGAAGGACGCCAAACGCGCCAAGATACTTGAGCGCGAACTTGAATGGGTGCGCAGCTCGCCGAAGGCCCGTCAGGCCAAGAACAAGGCCAGGCTCGCCCGCTACGACGAACTGGCGGCCGAGGCCGAGCGCAACCGCAAGCTCGACACTGCCGAGATCAACATCCCGCCGGGCCCGCGGCTGGGCAACGTCGTCCTGGACGTCAACAACCTTGTCAAGGGCTTTGACGACCGTCTGCTGTTCGACAAGCTGAGCTTTGACCTGCCCAAGGCCGGCATCGTCGGCGTCATCGGGCCGAACGGTGTGGGCAAATCGACGCTGTTCAAGATGATCGTCGGCGACGAGACGCCCGATTCCGGCACCGTCAAGCTGGGCGAGACCGTCAAGCTGTCCTACGTCGACCAGGGGCGCACTGGGCTCGACCCCGCCAAAAATGTGTGGCAGGTCGTCAGTGACGGGCTCGACTTCATCAAGGTGGCCAACTTCGAGGTGCCCAGCCGCGCCTACGTTGCGTCGTTCGGTTTCAAGGGCCCAGACCAGCAGAAGCCGGCCGGCGTCCTCAGCGGCGGCGAACGCAACCGGCTGAACCTGGCGCTCACCCTCAAACAGGGCGGCAACCTGCTGCTGCTCGACGAGCCGACAAACGACCTGGACGTCGAAACACTGCAATCGCTGGAGGACGCGCTGCTCGACTTCCCCGGATGCGCGGTGGTCGTCAGCCACGACCGCTGGTTCCTCGACCGCATCGCCACCCACATCCTCGCCTGGGAGGGTGACGACGACGATGAGCCGCGTTGGTTCTGGTTCGAGGGCAACTATGCCGATTATGAGGCCAACAAGATCGCCCGTCTTGGCGAAGAGGCCGCCCGTCCCCACGCCAGCAAGTACCGCCGGCTGACCCGGGGCTAGATACGGTCATGACGCCGAAACTGCTGACACCTATAGACGTACGCGGGGTGCGTTTCGTGAACCGTGCCTGGGTGTCGCCGATGGCGCAGTATTCGGCTCGCTTCCACGAGGGCGTGCCAACCGACTGGCATTTGGTGCACTATGGCGCCTTCGCCCAAGGCGGCTTCGGCCTGGTGATGACGGAGGCCCTGGCCGTCAGCCCAATGGGTCGATTGACGCCCTACGACGTCGGCTTGTGGACACAACAACAGAGCGAACATTGGCGCAGCGTGACGGATTTCGTCCATTCACAACGGTTGCCTGCCCCGGACGGTTCAACTATCTCGGTCAAGATTGGCGCCCAACTGGCCCACGCCGGGCGTCGGGCCTCATCGCGCCGGGCCTTCCCGGGCGAGACGCCAGGCCCACTGGACGCCATCGACGGTGGCTGGCAGGCCATGGGCCCCAGCCCGGTGCCATACCCGGGCTACCCGGTGCCGACGGAAATGGGGCCAGCCGACATCCGCCAGGCGGTCGATGATTTCGCGGCAGCGGCCCGGCGGGCGGCCAGCGCCGGTTTTGACGTCATCGAAATCAACGCCGCTGAAGGCGGGCTTCTGCACGAGTTCTATTCGCCCTTGTCAAATCAACGAAGCGACGATTTCGGCGGCAGCTACAGCAACCGCGTCCGTATGCTGCGCGAGGTCGTCGCCGCCGTCCGGCACGTTTGGCCGGGGCCACTGTTCGTCCGCATCGCCGCCACCGATTGGCTCACCGGCGGCTGGGACGGTAACGACTCGGTGGCTCTGGCGGTGCTGTTGAACTCCGATCAGGTCGACTTGCTGGACATTTCGACCGGCGGCAACGCCGTCACCGAGATTGCCATGCAACCGGGCTATCAGGCACCTTTCGCCGAACGGATCCGGCATTTTGCGGGCATCCCGGTGGCTACCTCTGGGCTCGTCACCGAGCCCGAGCAGGCCGAAAACCTGCTCGCATCCGACCAGGTGGACGCCGTCCTAATCGGACGGGCCGCCTTGCGCGAACCGCACTGGCCGCAGCGGGCCGCCCATGTGTTGGGCGTCCCCATTGAACAAGCGCCCTATGCGCCCCAAGACATCATCGGCGCCTGGCCGACGCCCCGCGCCGTCGTCGCCCGTCGCTCCGAAGGCTAGATTTTCGCCGCCAGTAATTCGGCCAGCGTGACGGCTTGTCTGTTGGCCAAGTCGGCCACCTGCGTGCGGCAACTGAACCCGTCGGCCATGATGACGGCACTCGGCCCGGCGGCTTCGATGGCCGGCCCGAGGTCGTGCTCGTACACCTTGACCGACACGTCGTAATGCCCCTTCTCGACGCCGAAGTTGCCGGCCATGCCGCAGCAACCGCCGATGGTTGCGACCTTGGCGCCCGTCTTCTTCAACAGCGCGTCTTCGTCAGGCCAGCCAAGCGCCGATGCCTGGTGGCAGTGCAGCT
>Ga0123357_10012375_pt1 | contig 11005 bp, 5 predicted proteins | sample TergutEmb28metaG_FD_89873 | JGI IMG/M metagenome (GOLD analysis project Ga0123357, IMG submission 89873) | Embiratermes neotenicus P4 segment gut microbial communities from Petit-Saut dam, French Guiana - Emb289 P4 | ecosystem: Host-associated > Arthropoda: Insects > Digestive system > Gut ... | reverse complement strand
TGCAAGTAGGTGTCCTACTAAGACTATGTTTTGAACCAACTAAAACTTACATAGCCTTAGGCGAAACTACAGGTGGTACAGATAGGTTCTTGTGACAGGCAGGAATCATTTTAACTATATTACAAGCATTAACTAATGAATGTTCTAAAAATATAATACTAAGATATTAACAATAGTATCAAACTTCTAGTCCTAGTATGGCATTTAAGTAAATAATGTTCTCTAAAACTAGACTGTGTTTCCCATCAGAAATACAATGTGGTATATGTTCTATATCAAATAGTGTTCTAGATTGAAGTTGTTTGCGTGGGGGTGGTGGGGTTGTAGACCTCAGGCCGCAGTTTTCTCAGCTGTGTGTTGAATATTAGTGGAGGTGGTAATGAGGCATTTGTTTCAGGACATACATGTGGAGTGTTGGCCGCTCTTCTGTATACCACTATTTACTAGGGGTGTCTATAGTTTTAACGGTAGAGCAGTATTTATCTACCTGTGGAACAGAAAACGAGAATGGTAAGAAATGGGAGTGTATATGGAAATCTTATCGATTTGGTGGTTAGTTCCCAGGAACAGTAACTGATTTGCTACTCACGTGTTTTTGTTGGGCTGCTGGCTGGTATTGTTGTCTGGGCTGGGGTCGCTGTGCAAGCACTTGTGTATTGGCACTGTCACAAACATTAGCGAAGTGGCATAGTGTAGATAACTTGTGGGACTTTTACTGCAATGCGTGTAGAAAAACTCTGTGCAGGTATGCTTTTATCTCTGGCTTTGTATAGTCACAGATTTTCACTCAGTGTGATTCATTACTTATGCTTAATTCCAAAGTATGAGTGAAAACTCACGCGTAGATAGTGATACAATGTAGATTTCGTTTTTTGGTGGGTGTGCGTGTATACAAGTTTTGGCAGCTACTGTAGGGTGGCTTGGTTTATTTCCTGTGTGAAGATATTGCGTTTTGGTGGTGTTGGGGTCTATCTTGCTGTCTGGGGGGTGGGAAGGGGTGGGTTTTATGGCTGGTGGATATTTAGAAGGGTGTCAAAAAACAACTAACCCCTACCTATGCCAACATAAAAGTTCCCAACACATCTCCTGTCTACAGACACACACACACAGCACAAGATACCCAGACCATATTACCAAACGCAGTCTTTGACACCCTAGAAGTTTGATACTATTGTTAATACCTTAGTATTATGTTTTTAGAACATTAGTTAATGCTTGTAATATAGTTAAAATGATTCCTGCCTGTCACAAGAGCCTACTGTACCACCTGTGATTTTGCTTAAGGCTACATAAGTTATAGTTGGTTCAAAACATAGTCTTAGTAGGACACCTACTTGCACTATGCTTATTTCAACACTTGTCATAAACATTACAAGGCCATGCCTCCCAATATTGGGACGAGATCTCGTCCCCCCCTCCGCAGAGTAAACCCTACATATATTGTATACTTGATTGATAAGTTGTGAACAACCTGAAGATGGCCAATACCCAGGGCCGAAACATGTAGTTGTATAACCTATGTACTACTTAATGTGACATTATAGTTGTGTTTTGAACATATGTACTTATACATAATTTCCATTTAATTCAGTGGCCTAATGTTGCAGTGCTACAGTGCATACCCAAAATCCAGCTTGCCTAGCACTGTACTCAGAACTCATACTGTTACCCTCAAGTGATTAAAATGTGTCCCCCAACCCCAAAGAACTTGTGGGATTTTGAAATATCCTGTTTCTGGAACAATAAAAGCTAAATATATATATATATCGTACACTACGTGATAGTGGAAATGTGTCCAAAATACAGCCCAAGGGTCAAATGTGACCCTCCTGACCTTGGTGTGCAGCCCGTCTGAGACTTTTGTAAATAATTTTTATCTAATTAGCTTAGTACATGTGAAACAGCAGGCCAGCAGGGCCTAACCACATGCTCACCACTAATGTTATATAACTTGCTTCTGCCAGGTAGCACTGAATTAAAATTTGTACTACTGATAAAAAGTCCACATATTTGAAAAAGGAACAAGATAGACTTCACCAGTGTCATGAATAAACTGTTAATGTGTCATGCACATATATGGATTTATGATCATGTGGCCTACTAATGTAGAAACTTGTAGTGTGTTAACACATTCCATACCATGTGATTTAATAACTATGAACAGGAAAATTTTGTGTATCTCTTTAAAAAAAATCATGGCTGTGAATGAAATTTGCAGTGTTTCCCCATCATCTATTGGCAAAACTACTGAAACACATGGTCTTCAAAATATGTAAGACAAAGATGGAGAACCACCAGCATAATGTTCGTTCATAAATGCGGGGATAAAAGTACTACAGGAATATGTGTTAGTCCTAGTAATTTTTAGGTCTGGGCTACAAAGGCAGAGAGAGCCATTTGTAATAATCACTGGGAGCAGACAAAATGTGTTACACATGATAGACATGTAAGTAGTTTTACTACTCATTACTTGCATTAGATGAGGTGAATGATTTGTACACTGAACTAGGATCAAAACTGCATTGAAAAGGTGCATTGTGTTACATGGTCCCATCTGTAAGGTAATTTATTTACACCAGAATCTGGCAAATATTTACATGCTTGTTACTTTATTCAAGCTTATCACTGCACACTGAAGATAGGCAGTTATTTGCAACAGTCTTATCGCGATAGAAGAATATTGTATATACACATAATGCTGTCACTGTGACTGCTGCAGAACATGTATCACAACTGCATGCACAGTTTATTCCAAGATAATGACTGAAAATGGAAATCAAAACATCCATAATTTCCACTTAGTGTCAAAACTCAAGGATTATTGGAAGCACCATTTTCAAGGGGAAGTAAAAGAGTATTGAGAAATACGTACAACAGGCTAGTATATTTTATGTTGTACATTGCGTAAGTCTACATTTGTTTCTCATTCGTCTGTCCATTATTTCCTGCTCATCGGTCTGAAACCACATCATCTCCCTCGTCTTCAGTCTTCTTGTCATTAATTGTTCTCTTTTAATTTCATAGTAAGCTGACACATATGCAACAATTATACAAGTGTGTCAACAACATTTACGACAGTCTGAATTCTAATCCAGATTTATAGTATGACATTTTTTTTCCAGTGACAGCTGGCTTTAAAGGATGCAGTGGCATGTGACCCTCCAGAAATTGCTTATCATTACTGTTCAACTTTACATTATACTACAGTACTATAATAATTAGCAGAGAGAATTCGGTCATGATTTAAACTGTGTTTAGAGGTTGCACCTCACTCTTGTTTGCTTCTATCACCATTTGCTGACTGTCTAGCTTGGCACAGAGCCTTTGCATCCTCAGAAGCTACAGCATGACATGTGGTAGAAGGATATAAAAAAGAATGCAAGCACACAAATTATAGCTGAGCACTGGTATAGATGCCTTGCTTCCAGTTCGGACATGACAAGCCCACCATTTTATTGGAGGTGTTCCAAGTATGTGACATAATAATAAATGAAGCTAGATCTAGATAGCTTTTACAGAACACCTGTCTGCAGCTATGCTTTTAATGTCTAGAGTCTGAAAATTTTGGTAAGTCAGTCCCAGAGAAGCATTTGGAAGCAACTAGCAGTTACTGCTGACATCAAGATGTACAACATAAATTCAGAAGCAACTGTTACAGTTTTTATACATTTTCAAAAATGTGAACTGGAAACAGAATTAGAGGTCTTATACTTAAGTAAAGGTCTGCAAAAAACAGCAGGTGACACTCCTTGGTTACACTTTCCTATTAAAAAAAACCACACAACAGTTTTTTTCTGAAACAGTTACATCACTGACAATTGCAGGGACACTTCCAGTGACCACCATGGAAAGGGAAAGATGTTTCTTTACACTAAATTGCATTAAAATATTTTTCCAGAACAGCATGGGTCAAGACAGACTGTTTACTTCAGCAGTGTTGTCAACCACAAGACACACTGTCATCTCAGTACCTGACTTCAACCAAAAAGCCATTGATGCATTTTCAAGAACCAAAAATGGGAGGAGTTAAACTACATGCAAAATGCTAGGGTAAGATGTTTTGAATCAATAATGTAAGAAATAAAATTTTTTTTATGCCCCTCTGGGATAGTACCCTTAAGCCGGTAATACTCTTTTCCAGACATTCCATAAGGAGCCGTGATGGAAAGTAATACATAAATCTGATCATTCTGAGAACTTTGGAAATACAAGCAGAGTAAAAACTTCATATACATAATTGTCACATGGGCAGTTTTATTGTGAGGGCATATATAGAACACATGAAGGTCACAGATGCAATGAAACAAAACATTAAGTTCAGTCTCCTGGATGACAGCCCATGTTTTGTTGTTTGAGGAACACATATATCTCCTTAAATGTGGGTCGCAGGCCCTCATCACGCTTCCAGCACTCACGCATCAAGTCATATATTTCCACAGGGCATAATGTCGGCTTGGGCAGAAAGACCTGTGATCAAAGAATGATATAAACTGTATTTTTCTTTATGCACTTATCTCTGTGATATTAATATGTTACTGTATGCTACAATTACCTGTAGTTCTCCACCATAGTACATATATTCTGCATTCTGTATCACCTGCTCATTGGAAAGGTGCTGGAAGGGTTTCTCACGTGCCAGACTCAGAACCTCCCACAGAGTAACAGCAAAAGACCACACACTACTAGAGCATGTGTAGCGGTCCTGCGTGCAAACAACATTACACTAACTGCAACTTACAACTGAATCTGTTCTGTTCATTATCAGCAATAACACACAGCAGGAAATTAGCAAGATATAAATTAGATTTAATGGTACAAAGGGGGCATGGTAAGAGCAGGGGATTTTAATTTTTCCTATGGAAAAGGAAACAAACATCATCAATTGGGAACAGGATTTTTTGTACGCCACAGAACAGTATCAGCAGTTAAGAGAGTATAGATTTTGTTAGCGATAGGATGTCATATATAGTTCTGAGAGTTCGCTGGTGTAATATCATTATTCTGAATGTGCATGAACCAAGTAAGAAGAAAAGTGATGATTTAAAAGACATTTTATAGGTTTTTTGATCATTTCACCTAAGTACAATATAACAATTATATTAGGAGATTTTAATGCAAAAGTGGGGAGAGAGAATGTTTCCAAACCAGCAACTGGGAATGGGAGTCTACATCGGGACAGTAATAACAGTGGTGTTAGAACAGTAAACTTTGCTTCTTCAAAAAGTCTGGTGGTTAAGACCATGACGTTCCTGCACTGAAACATTCATAAGTACACCTGGACCTCTCCTGATGGGAAGACAACCAGATTGATCACATACTGATAGATAGGAGATGGCATTTGAGTATACTCAGTGTACAATCTTTCAGGGGAGCTGACTGTGATACTTATCACTGTCTGGTGGTTGCAAATGTTAGGGAAAGATTGGCAGTAAATAAAGAAGCAGCACAGAAGTTTGATGGGGAAAGACTGAATCTCAGGAAGCTGAATGACCTGGAGGTTAGGAAAAAGTATCGGGTTGAGATCTCAAACACGTTTGCAGCTTTGGAGAACATAAGTGATAGCGAGGAAATAAATAGGGCTTGAGAGAACATTAAAGAAAATATCAAAACCTCAGCTAAAGAGAGTCTAGGTCTGCACAGATTGAAGCAGCATAAACCAAGGTTTGATGAAGAATATTTACGTTTTTTAGATCAAAGTAAGCAGACTAAAATGCAGTGGTTACAGGATCCAAACCAAAGCAATGCAGATAATCTAAACAATGTCAGACATGAAGCTAGCAGACATTTCAGAATAAAATGAAGGAATATCTGAAAGCTAAAACTGATGAACTTGAAACTAACAGTAAGATAAAAAATATCAGAGACTTGGGTAGGGCATCATTGATTTTAAGAAGATTTACCAGCTTAGAACTAATATAGTAAAGCATAAGAAGGGTGATTTGGTTACAGACTCTCACAGTATTTTGGCTGAGTGGAGGAACTGTTTCTCCCAGCAGTTCATTGTACAAGGGGTTAGTAATGTTAGGCAGACAGAAACACATACAGCAGAACCATTTGTGCCTGAGCCGAGTGCCTTTGAGGTTGAGATGGCTATTGAAATGCTAAAAGGACACAAATCACCAGGTACTGATCAAATCCCAGCGAAATTGATTAACATAGGGGGTAGAACAATTCACTCTGAGCTCCATAAACTTATTACTTCTATTTGAAATAAGGAGGAACTGCCTGAGGAGTGGAAGGAGTCAATCATTGTACCTATATATAAGTCGGGTGATAAAACAGATTGTAGTAATTATAGAGGCGTATCATGTTTGCCAACTGTGTACATAATTTTATCGAACATTCTGCTGTCATAGTTAAGTCCAAATGCAGAGGAAATTATTGGGGGTCGTGAAGGTGGATTTGTTGCAAGAGGTCAACTATTTACCATGTACTCTATATTCATAAAATACTTGAGAAATAATGGGAATACCATGAGGCTGTGCTTCAGATATTTATAGACCAGCAAGCATATGATTCAGTTAGGAGGGAGGTCTTGTATATATCCTCATTGATTTTGGTATCCCCATGATACTAGTAAGGCTAATAAAAAATGTGTCTAAATGAAACCTATACCAGAATCCAGGGAGGAAGACATTTGTCTGCCATTTTTTTGCACAATTTTACTGTGCATCTTGATATTATCATGTCTTTCATTTATCCAACTGAACACACAACTAGATTGTTCTAGAAAATGTTAAAACTTATATTAAAATTTACATTAAAATTGTGGGGACACCCACATGTCACTCCAGCTCCTACTCAATCCCATTTCAACTCACTTCTCTCCTTTCTCTGTCCGTACACCATTAACACACTGACCCAGCCGACAGCGTCTTAACCACACAGTAAACCACTCTTTCACTCCCTCCTTCTCTGTCTACTTCCAAACAAAGGAAACGGCCCCTGGCAAGCGGAACTTCCTGAGGGAAGCCACGCCCAGCAGCTCTGCCAACCAGCCAATGGCAGAGCAGACTGGACAGCAGGCGACCTGTATATAAGGAGACCGTCTAACCAACGAGAGACAGTTCATCCATCGGAAAGGAGTAGCAACACACCAAGAAGGAAGCTCTGCAAAACAGCATCAAGACAGTGTGATCAACGCCCGGCTGCCCGGTCACGCCACATCGTGATTTCGGCCTTCCCCTGCAACCGCAAGCAGCCGTCGGCCAGCAACTGCACCGACCACTTTCTGCCGAGGCCCACCCTGGTCCTCCGTTCGAGCCCAGCCGCGCATCAGGCGGACAACGACACCCGTGGCTGACCGGACGCTTCTCCACGACATCAAATCGCAGAGACATCTACCAAGCGGACCAGTCGCTTACTAAGCGGCAGGGTTCGCGCACTGCACGCTCTGCTGCAGACCTGCGCTATTGTGTGACCATTAGGCTGTCGCTGGACTGTACAACCAACTCTAGACTTTAATAAATATAGTTATATATGTGTGATACTGCGGTTGTCTCTCAGAACAATCCTACAGCATCCCACAAAATGCACCTACATGTTTTGGTTTAACAAACCATTATCAGGGAGCTTATTGTTACAGGGGAGTGGAGAAAACTATGTAATGAAGAGCTTAATGTTCTGTACTCCTCACCCAATACTGTTCGGGTGTTTAAATCGAGACAAATAAAATGGGCGGGGTACGTAGCACATATGGGGGAGAGGAGAGGTGTATACAGGGTTTTGGTGTGGAGACCTGAGAGAAAGAGACCACTTGGAAGACCCAGGCCTAGATGAGATGATAATATTGAGATGGACCTTCAGGCAGTGGGATGTGGGTGTATGGACAGGATCAAACTGGCTTAGGATAGGGACAGGTGGCGGGCACTTGTGAATGCAGTAATGAACCTTTGGGTCCCATAAAATGCGGGGAATTTTTTGACTAGTTGAGCACTGGTTCGCTTTTCAAAATGGACTCTGCTGCATGGAGGAAGTAAGGAAGGAAGTAAGCAAGCAAGCAACTACGTATCAGCAGTAACGCACATGAAGTTTGGAAAAGTACACATCATATAACAGATTGAGAACATTTATGTCTATTTGTTTAATTTTCTTAAAAAATACAACCATGAAACTTATGAAAAAAAAATCCTGTACTTAACCAACACGTATGGCTCATTTTCCTCTATAACTTCTGCTGAACACATTTTTACCTCTGATAAATATTTAATGAGTTTCACTCAAGATGCCTTCACAAATACAATTAGCTTTCCATCTGATATGTCTGTTATTTTGGTCTGATTTTAATCAAAACTGGAATGTATCAATGAATTTTAGTTAAACTCACCAATAGCAAGATTACTGAAAATCCACTTGGTGTGTCTTAAATAGTTACATGTGTACAAACAGATGTGGTGACACTAATGAAAACATATTTTCATCTTTCATTGTGAACACACCAAAAATTACAAAAATTGACTTCATTATAAAATTAATTTTATATTTTGTATTTTATGTAACTCCTTTTGCCTGTCTTAAATTGACTCAAAGCCAGTCTGAAACTGTAGTTTTACTCACAAGCAGAATGCTCTCCCATGGCAACCATCGGATAGGTGCAGGTGGCCGGCTCCCAATTTCACTGTAATCTTTGTGGTAGAGACCACTGCACATTGCTACATCTGCCAGTTTTATTTGGTAGCCACGTCCTACTAGGCAGTTCCTACACCAAAGAAACAAATGTATGCTCACAAAAAAGTACTGAAACTTCTTTACATTTTGCATTGAAATTAAGTATACGAAATAGTTTATTTGAAAGTGAGAAGAGTCTAAAAGCTCAGACTCACCTTGCAGCTAAATCCTTATGTACAACATTCTTGGATTCCAGATATCTCATACCAGAAGCAATTTGAGTCGACATGAAGATAAGGGAACCATAGCTGTTGCAAAGTGTGAGTTGAGAACAATGAATTAAATTAGTAATACTCTATACAGATTGTTTCAGAAATTGTGTGTACAAGTTAATAAAAAAATGCTTGTATTTTATGTAATTTGAAGACAAGTGATATCTAGTGTGCAGGGTGGTTAATTTTCACAGATATCAAATTGACAGCCATAAATGTGTAGATACTTTTGACATAAGAGTATTCAGGAATTTTAGTCCATTTCCATGAGGCAGAGGGGTTAGACATACTTTGCCATCTTATGGTAGAGCTTATTGGGTTGAAACTGGACGGTGGGAGGGTGGGGGGTTTGGGCATTATATCCAGATTGACAGGAGGGAATATGTGCCTGGGAGTTGTAGACAGTTGCCAGCAGGATTGATGGGGCAAGGCATAGTGACATTTAATGATGCCTGCTAAGTGTAGGCTACACTAGTTCGGGGTGAATTTATTTGCTGGCTTCATTATTAATATATTAACAGACATTTTTGTTAAAATATTTACTTCTTAGAAATCCAGGGAGTCACTTCATGCCAACACAGTGAAAGAGTACATGTACTAAATCTCTCAAGACTCATTTCTGAGAAAATACTGCTTAAGAGATGTGACATAGAGGATAATGAAGCTCTATACGAGATAGAGTAATGAGGGTCCTTGGTGAGAAAAGTTTGTATAAAATATTTTGGTGTACATTACTTGTAATTTTTATACTTGTAACCATTGCAGTAATTGTGCCTCAGCATTTAAACATCCTGTCCATTCAAGTTCAAAGCTTTTGAGCTATAAAAGTAGCACTGATAAACCATAACATTAAGTGGCTGTCTGCCATGGCTATAACCTTATATTAAGCAGTAGCTTTAATTTCATGTAAAACAATAACAAGTAAACTCTAAGCCAAACCACTAACTACTTTGCCCATACCCTTCATTGCCACAGCTGGAGAACTGTACAGGAAGGTCTTGTTTTATGCAGTTTAATTTTGCATGAGTTTGCTTTATATGACTTGGAAATTTACACCACTTTTTGAATGTATGCGATGATTTTCAGTTTAACACAATTTGGCATGGATGTTACACAGTATTTTTCTGTTTAATGGGATTTGGTAGATAATCCCTGGCTTCACTTGTCTTGTGTTGGAGGCTAGCAGAAAGTGAAGTCACTGTCACATGCCATAAGTCACATTTGTGGATTGATTACGTTGGTGATATAATCACGCAGCTGATGTAGATCCCCCATCAACAGCATTGGCTTTTGTTACCAAAATGAGTGAGAAACATAAATCTACATCGCCTTGCATAATCCAAAGGAAAAATCAGCGAAAGACTGTCAGTACTGAAGGGAAATTATATGTAATAACAGATTGTTGACATATACCGCAATGTCAGATCTGCTTATATTCGTGATAATGGTGAATCAACTACACAAAGGGCTACATCAGAAACTAAAGTGTTTGTGTTGCAGGACTACCACAGTCATATGGGAATGAACCGTACCAAAAACTATGGATATGAGTCTCTTACATTTTTATTGCATTAGAAATAAATAAATAAATAAATATATTGTATATAACTATGTATACTGTATAGAAGTGCATATATATACTGTATATACAGTAGATATATACTCTACAGGTCCATAAGGCCACTTGTGGTATAGCCATATACTATATACAATGAGGTTGTTAATCCCTTGACTGCCTGGAGATACGCTGTTTATATGGAAATTTTATGTTCAATTTGTGTGACATTTTTTAGGAACATAACGCTGGCACAAAATGGGACTGGCCTGTAAACGCAAATTAGAAGACCAGTGATCACAAGTAGTCACTGATTGTCACAAGCAGGTATCTGTGTGTTAATGACCTATCAAACCAAATGGAAATAGTTCATGGCAGATTTTGTGAAAGAATATTCAGTGTCCCATGATGTCCTGCCAAAGCGATTAAACAGTAACTGCTTACTCATTCATCATTAGTATTCAGCCTTGAAGGCCGGGCTTGGCAGGAACCAGAGCCCAGTCATGTGACCGGTATGGCTCTGGCACACTGCATCCTGGGCAAGTTCTTGGGGGTAGTTTGCCATTGCTTT
>Ga0123357_10012374_pt1 | contig 11005 bp, 7 predicted proteins | sample TergutEmb28metaG_FD_89873 | JGI IMG/M metagenome (GOLD analysis project Ga0123357, IMG submission 89873) | Embiratermes neotenicus P4 segment gut microbial communities from Petit-Saut dam, French Guiana - Emb289 P4 | ecosystem: Host-associated > Arthropoda: Insects > Digestive system > Gut ... | reverse complement strand
AGGTGGCGGACGCTTGTGAGTGCGGTAATGAACCTTCGGGTTCCGTGAAATGCGGGGAATTTCTTGACTAGCTGCAAACCAGTTAGCTTCTCAAGGACTCTGCACCATGGAGTAAGTAAGTATTACTGTAACACATTCTGCACATTTGGATTTTTCAACATTTTGTCTAATATCACGTGTATCTGATTTTGAATTCTCTACCAGTTGGATGTCTGTTGACCTGCACACAACTACATTTCAACTTATAAATACCACTAATTTGGTAACCATAATTACCGAGATTTTTACCAATTTGACTGCTAATAAATTAAGTTTGCCCCATGTGCCAGGCAGGCATATGAAAGAGTGGAGGTATTGCTTGACTCAATCTTAGCACTAGATTTTCTGACTTAACACAAGTGTAATTATATTGGATCTAGCTGCTTTTATCATTTTGTACAGATTGTGTTTGTTCAGATGAAATGCTTTTAGAGCTTATGAATGTCAAAGAAATATTGGCCTACAGTGCAGAATAACAGTCGTTAAGCAATGGATACATTCTTCTGCATTTTTAACACTGCATTATTTCATTTCATGGGAAAAAATCATTAACTGCAATTAAGCAATATAATATTTGCTAGTTTATCGCCCTCTGTAATAATAATAATAATAATGTGATGCGGATTTACTTTTATTATTTTCTGTATCACAAAGTAATGTTTTGGCATGTATATTTTTTGAAATATACAAAATATATTTTTTTATAAATTATAACTTTCATTGTTTCCAGAGTTTCCTGAATGTAATTGGTGACTTTTTGGTTGAAACCATTGAAGCATGATTACCAGAATACCTAACAGAGTAATTGGGAATGTGAAAAATGGTTATCTCTTATATTCTTTTTCTTCAATGTGTACCTGACTGTAAGTTAAAAAATTGTGAAAATGAGTTTGCAAGTACTTGTAGCACCGCCACATGGAGAATCACAGTCTGTTTCTTGGTACACAAAATGTATTCAGACTATACTCTGAGCCATTGCAGTCAGTAACAGAGGATATTTAAGGTGTGAATGTTGCTCAGTTCATTGTATTGTTTTGGACAATATTAATATTTTAAAACAAAATAACATAATAATTTCTTCTTAAAAATTACCAAGCACTCTGTTGAAAGGTCAAGACTACTTTCACACCTGTTCATTTCCATTTTAAGATTTGCATTTCTTATTTCACCCCCACAAGTTATATGTGTTTCAGCACCACTGGTTTATTACAGAAATCTGCTGCTGTATTGCAGATCTGGTGGTAGAGTACCACTGAACTATTGAATAGCCTGTTTTCACAGGGGTATGATGATTACATGTTTTGTATTCTTTGTTACAGCTTGTAAAATAGCACTGAAAAGACAGGAGTCTTCAGCTGCCTGAAGTGGGTACATTTGGTCCAAATATTATTCACATCAGATAACAGCCATGTGACACACTTATGAACAAAATGAAGTACGCAGTGTTGGGTTTGAAGTGTCCCATTTATTTCTGAAAAATGGTCACTGAATTAGAGACTTTTGTATATGAAATCTTAACAGCGAAATCTGTGTTTAAGGTTCTTTTGGGGAGCAGTGCATTAGAATCCTGTATGTAGGAGAATCAGAACTGGAGGAAATGTAACACTAAGACTTGGGATGGATGCAATTGAACATTAAGTGAGGGAAAGGCTTAAATAGAGGAACATAAAATGGGGGACTAGTGTGTGCATTTGTTGTGATTCAACAATGAATTTTCTTATTTTGGTAGAATGTTCCCAGTTTCAGTTTTAACAAGTCATGTAGCTGTAACTTATATCTGGCAACTGAAATATGCATTTGTTGTTTGTATTTCCATCCTTTGTGATCTCTGCGTTTGTACTAATACAGTGCAGGTGATATTGCACATTTTTTATTTTCTTTTTTCTTCTTTTACTCTTTTTATTTCTCTTCTTTTATGATCTGAGTTTTAGTTTCTAGTTCTTATAATGCTATTACCATATGTACCCAAACATAAGATGGTCCTCATTCACAGTTCTCGGTTTTCAGGAAAATAACCCATAGAATGTGATTAACTTTGTTGGTGATTTTAAAAGAACATATTTTTCAGATGATGGGTTAGGAAAACAGTTCTTATAACATAGGCATATATATATATATATATATATATATATACACACACACACACACACACACACACACACACACACACACACACACACACACACACATACATACTCTGGAAACCTGTGTGTAGAAATATGTAACTTAATAGTCTATGTGTTGATTTTTAATTTTTGATAGCCTCGTCATATACACTGAAGCATTTGCAGTAAACTAGTCCTTGTAAGTTCTTTGCAAAGTTTCTTATTCAAAATTAATATTACCACAACAAAAGTAGCACTGGTTTTAAGCGACTATCATGCAGTGTTTCAAAATCTTAAAACTGATGCTGAATTGCATTTTCACTTTGAACTCTGAGGAATATGATCCTTGCAGCCATCATGAGTAGGGATAGCTGTAAGAAGTGCTGCTATCTTTCTAAACCAAGACAAATGTGTTTTGGTCATGTTGCAAGTATTAAATAATTGTATAAAATTAATTTTAATTTAATGACCTGCTGGGGAATTCAGTTTGTGTTGTCTGTGTGTATTTACTGAGCTTACTATGGGCTGGGACAGTGAAAGAATCATGAATTGATTTCTGGTAGGGGCCTGAGATTTTTTGTTATCCAAAATGTCCAGACTAGCTGTATGGCCCACACAGCCTCCTGTTCAGTGGATGCCAGGAGCTCTTTTCCTGGGAGTAAACTGGATGAGACGTGAAGTCGAACTCTCACCACCCTCTAGTGCCAAGTTTAGGAATGAGTGAAGCTGTACCTCTACTCCCTCACTTGCATTGGTGGCATGCTCAGGGCAACATTACATTACATTATTACATCCTGATTTAGGCATGTGTAACATACTGCACCTGATGTCTGGGTACATGTTCAGTTCGATACAACCTGAGGCCAACTGAATCAAAATGGACATTTAACTTGCTCACTGCCTAAATGATAAAACATCCTCCTCTGTAGACTGTTGTTGCGGAGAATATTTTGGAGCAAAATAAAAATACAACACATCAATCAAACACAACTCTATTTCAAGAAGAATTCACTTTATATAGCTACATGTTTTGATTCACACTGAATCGTCATCAGGCATTTGTACAAAACCTTTAAAACACAGCAGTTTTTCAAGCTGTTTGCACTATACTTTAGTGAAACTCACTAATTGTCTTTTTAAAAATATTAAAACTTTGAGATTAATCTGTAGCACATGTTAATTTTTTCCCCTTTTTTCTTTTTAAATTCTCTTCAAATTGTACCTGGATGAAAATATGTTGTTATTAAAACTAAGGTCCATAACTGATGTGCGTAATTCGGTCCCTCCACATGAATGTGTGAACTGATGTGGAATGTGTATTAATTCTTGAAAACCCTGAAAAGAAATGTATCTTCTTAATATGCCTGTGTATAAAAACTTATAAATTTTTAAAAAAATATGCAAAGTACCAAGAGCTTGAAAAACTTAAGTGTTTTAAAGTTTTTGTATGAATGCCTGATGATGGGGATGATGATGATGATGGTGGTGGTGATTTAGTATGAATTGAAACATGTAGCTATATAAAGTTTTGTTCTCTTTGAAATAGAGTTTTGTGTGACTGATGCATTGAATTTTATTGTGTGTGAACATTGTACACAATGGTATGACTCAGAATAAGTTTAGAATATTTGAACCTTGAGATAAAGGGGTTTCACATGAAAAGAGGCATGTACAGCACATCAGCGTGGTGAAAAGTTTGTACACATCAGCCCAACAACGTGGAAATTCAGGCATTCAAAAACTTTAGGGTGTTATTACAATGTAAAATGTGGTGTGAGGGTGGAGGCAGGACTAAACTGGCTCATTATAGGGTCCAGTGGTGAGCTGTTGTGAGGATTTCAGTAAGTCTTTGAGTACTGTAAAAGGTAGGGAAAGTGTGCCTGTCAAGTTTCTTAAGAAGGACTCTTGCTGCATGATGTTTGTTTTCGTAATTCTTGCTCTTGGTCTTTTATCTTGAAAGCATTTGTGTTTTCATGTCTCCTTGTAACACTGGTTGGAGAGTTCATTCGGTATCTTCAGATTATCTCACATGTTGGGACATTGTTCCTTGCACATACTGACTCCATCCCTGTATTGTCATAACATTAAATAATGTAAAATGTATTGTGTGTGAAATAGTGGAGTACAGTCATGGGTTGCAGTCTAAATGGAGTCATGACTGGCTTAAGTTTAATATGGGATACAAGAATATTATGTTAATTACTGCTAAGTTACATGTACTTCTGTAATAGAGCTACAAGTTCCTCATATATCATGACAATTTTTATGTGCATATATTCCTTCACTATGAAGGAAACCAAAATTGTGAAAGCTGGAGAATGTAAAACTAATGGCCTAAGATCATGTGCTGCAAATTGTTAATTTCTTTCATAGATGAATATTTATGAGGTGGGTGCTGAGGGTTTGATGTGGTTTGTGTTTGAAGGACCGTTACTAGTGCAACTTTACGTCACCTGGTAAAGTTGACGTGTATGAAGTGGGTCAGATAGAATATGGCATATACAGGATTCTTGTACATGTCAGTGTACTTCCTCAGTGAAGTAGATACTGCGTTCTTGAATTTGATGCTCTGTAGTTTGGTGTGATGCTTTTCACAGTTTGGTCAACATGTAACATACCACTCTTTCAGAGAAATGTGCTATGTCCATCTTAAGGGCGAAAATGAGAGAGACAATTAAAATAGATTATATTTTGTTATTTTCTGCCAGCATCCTTCTATGGTCTGTGTTACATTTATTTCATACCTGATGTACATGTAAATTTTACAGTTGTTGCTATTTCAAAATGTATAAAGAGTTGTTGAACTGAGGCAGGTCAATATTGCTGTGCATTAGGAAGTTATATATAGATCTGTCTGTTCACAAAAGCTGTAATGCATTGTTAATAAGACATTTCTGTGGCATGCCAAACTTTTGATTTTACTAATGCTTCAGTTTAAGGTATAGTTTTTTAAATTAAATATTACAGTAACTTTGCACACACACTAACTACATGCTTTTGCCATTATCATGTCATCAGCTGCATGGGAAAAATTATTGGCAATGCATTGCACTCTTGTTATTTATAAGAAAGGTTATCAAAGAACTAAAATTATATAGGTGACAAGGGCCTGTAGAGAATATCAATAGTAGAGTGGAAAAATCCTTAGTTTGGTGCTAATTGAAGCTGCTGAAAAGGCCAGGCAGGAAACTGAGTAATGTCAGAGGCTCAAAGACATAAAGAACTGTCTGGCTGGTGCTGAACAGAAATTGCTTATGACCAGTTTTGACACTTTTCTCTTCGCTGACAGGGACATTTCCACGGTGTTGCTCAACACTGCTGATTACAGTCGGAATATTTTTACCTTTCTGGGAGCTACAGTCTGTAGCAGGTTGGCCAAGAACCCTGTGGAGATAGTTCTGTGTAATACCGCTCTTCATTAGCAGTCCATTGTGGCTGAGGAGGTGTGCAGCAACTATGTCTGCAGGTTTCAAGGCTCAGGCTGTATGTCAGGTGTGCACAAGTTTCAAGTGCCAGGTCTCCCAGATGACTGAATTTTGTGCTTTCATTCCTAATATTTGTGTATCACCAGTGTGGAACTTCATGTCACCTTTCTAGCACCCAGAGTTTTGAAGTGGCTGCTAAATTTTTGTGAAACTGGCATATGCCTCCTCTATGTGCCCTCCAAAATTCACAAAGAAAGGGTTTCTTTGAGGTCAGTTGTGAGTAATGTCAGAGCTCCTACCTACCAGCTATCTGAGTGAGCCACATAAAATTTTGGCACCTTTATTTTTGTAATTGGTAATGTAATTGCCATGCAGTTCACACTCTTGCACTGCATTTCTAAATATACAGGCTTAGTATAGGCATAGTTTTTCATAGGGCTCTTGTATGACTTTGCAAGGTGACAGAATACGTTTCGATTTCTAACTGTTGCTGCTTGAAGCATCATACAGGCTTTTATCTATTATTTTTAGATTAATAAGGCATGGAACATCCACAGGTAAATGCAATAATTGGAATTGTATGTATCTGTAGCTACACGTGTAAGTTCATACATTGCTGTATTATTATATTGATTTGGTTATATATGCTGTTATTTTATTATGTTACATTGCTACATTTTCTGGCATCTTATGTTATTTGTTTGCATTCTGTAATGCTTTCTGCAATTCCTCTGGATAATTTTTTCCTTTTGTTTAGCTGTATCAGAGGGTGGTATAATTATAGTGGTAGCAGATTGCTTGATATTTATTTTAAGTATTTGTGCTTTGTTTTTGCATAATTTATTTAATTGTTTATTGTGCATTAGTTTTATTTGACTGACAGAGTGACAGGGTAGTAGGGTTAATGAGGTTGTTTAGTTTACACAAAACCTAACTAGCTGTATAACAGATATGAAGCCAGCATTTGTAACAGGAGGTATTTAATTTTGGATTTGATAAGATTAACTCCCCCCCCCCCTCATCTTCTGAGAGATGTTCTCATGTACGTGCTGTTCAGTGTGTGGAAGAAACAGTGAAAACTGTAGATTTTTCCTGTCCCAAGAGTCTTCACGGGACTTGACAATCGTGACTAAGGAAATGTGGAGGAGCAATTCATTTGAATTTAGGACAAAATTATCTAACAGGAACATGTATGTCATTAGCCTGCATCTAGTCCAGGTGCCTTGGCTACATGTGTGAGGAGGCATAGTTTGCATTGAGAAATGCACTAAATCATTTTCTAGTCTGGGACCTCTTCCTCCTAGGGTAACTCTGCTGGTTATTAATGGGGCTGTTTCTTGGGTGGAGCATTTAGAAGTGGAAGTTTACTTCATGTCTGGAAGTGAGTGTGAAAGTTTTGCAGTTGGGAGCTCTTCTGGGTTTTGGCATGCTCAGCGACAGGGGAGAGATAGGTGGTAGCTTCATTAACAGATGTCATATGCATCCTGTCATTGATGTGGCAGTCAAAGTATGGATTTATTTGCTTTGAGTTCTGGCTTGTATACCATTCTAATGTTTCTTCAGTTTTACACTCTTCTGTTGCTAAGTCATCTACTTTGGACAGTAGTTTGCGAATATTTCAGAATTTTCTCCATACTCTTGATTGATTTTTGAGCAGTTTCCTGCTTTTGACAGTTTGAAGTTGGTATATTGAACTTTGTGAGTACAGTTATTAAAATATGTTTTGCGGCTCAAATGCATTATCACCAAAATTTATAGCTGATTATATTACAGTTTTGACTGGACAAATTTAGTAGTAACTTGGACCCTGGCAAAATATGAATTGGATTATTTTAGCAAAGTAAGACTGACAGGTGTACGTCTGAGTATGCATTTTGTTGAACTTATGAAACATGAGAGAAATTACACTGTTATCTTACTGAAGTTGTCTGGCTTTAGTGAGATATCTTATTTTTGTACAGTTAACCTATAATTATGATGATGAAATTCTGTTTGATCCAGTAAAATATGTATTTGCGGTTTTCATTTATGCCCTCATAAATTAGTTGCAGTTTAGAACTGTGTACTTTATTTCTTTATCACTCTGATTTCATTGCCATCTATGAGTGCTGTGTACTATACACGAATAACAAATTCCATTTCTGATCTGCCTACAGCTGTAAATTGCTAGCCAGAATAAATCCATCTTTGATGGACTCTGACTTTAAAAAAGTGCTGTACAAGCAGAAATGTACCATACACAGTAATGGTAAGAATCTACATGCTAAATTTTGTTGTACTGGGGGGCAACTAGAAGGAACTTCCTCTGGTGTACAGGTACAAACAATTGTATACCTTTTATCTTAGTTCTACCATAAATTTAACCTCAGAACTAAGCAATTGAGTAATTTACATTGTTTAAAGTAAATTACTCCCTTATTTAATTCAACACTGTTTAGTTTTGAATTAAAGTTTCCTTGATTACTATGTATTTCCTATTTTCAATTCTTCTGTTTGTGTAGAAAACAGATAATATCTAAACACAGTATTTTACAATCTCCAATAAACAAGGAATTCCAATGATGTACTACCATTTTGTGAAGTGTGTGTGTGTTGTATGAGCTTTGGGTCTGGTGCTAATGGTAACTGCAGAATGTCATTGAGAGAAGGGCAGCTGAATGAGTGATCTAGCCGAAGTTTAAAAACCCTAAAGTTGTGAAGTACCAAGAGTAAATTACATTCCCAAGCAGATGTCTGTCTGATAGTAGCTTTCACTTTAGGTAAATAGTTCAAATTTAATTGGCCATTACTATGTTAAGTAAAACAGTATTATTTGAGCTGGTGTAAGAAATTTGTTCCAGTTACTGTATGTTCTTTGTACAGTATGCCAGTAAATAACACTCACAGGGTAGGAACGTACCTTTCTGGTCGCTTTTCCGCATATGTCAAATTAAAATCTGCTGGTCAGTTTTGATGAAATTTGTTATGTAAGTTACATCATTTGAAACCACTCAATATTGATGTGTATGACTTTTAATGTGCTACATTTGGTGCTAAAGTGTGGGAGCAAGACTAGTGGCACTACTGCAATGTGATAACCATAGTGATTATAGGAAGCATATAGTGTATAGTAATAATATGAATAGTGGCAATGACAGCTGCAACAGTGAGTGAAGGGTACTTGCACTCAAATTTTAATTCATAGTGCCATAGTGGAAATAACACTGCAGGAACTCTGTACACTGGAGGTATGGATTGCATTTTACTAATGTTGTTATTAAATGCCTCCATTTTGTTATGTACAGGTTTGTGCTGCTTCGTGTGTTCCTTGTTACATGTAGATGCTATCATTTGAAGAGTTCAGGCATAAAGAAAGATTTTCAGTTTTTGTAACATGTTATGAGAAATAGATGGTGGATTGTTCAGGTTTGAGGTTGTGAGATTTGAGGTTTTCACAGCATTGTGTCTGTGCGAGATGTAGTGTCCTCATTTTGAAGGGAGTGTTTGACTCTTGAAAGTGAAGGGACGTGAAGGCAACATCAGGAACCACTCTCACTTAGTGACACAGAATCACTTACCAGAAGACTTGAGTGATTGTTTAGGGTTGTTTTGAATGACACCATTCGGTACTTATGATGCTGATCTGTCAGGTTGTACCATCAGAGAGTTCATTGGCCTAACGTACACGGAATTTGGTGCACTGTATATTATGTTGACATTAAGTTCATTGTGCTAACATGGAACTGTGTTATTCATTTTTGAACCCTTCATTCCAATGCAACTTAGCAGTGGTTCACGAATACATTCATATATACCAAAATAATAATATTTATTTGGAACATGTGAATGTTTTAGAGGTATTAATGTTGGAAGATTCCATTAGTGCCACTAAATGTAACTGAATGCACAGTAATGCAGTGCTGGGGTACTGCTTCAAATTGAATTGTCTCTGTTGATCGTTTATCAGTATAAATGCCTATGAATGGTGTATTGACATCTGTGAACCTGGAGGATTAAACAGAGGTTGAGAGGTTTTTGTGTGTTTTTTATGACAAAAGTTCAAAATTCATTATTTTTATTTTCCATCATTGTTTCCCCTACAGCAAAGTAGGTTAAAAGCAAATATACAAGGTACATTGCTTAAATATCAAGAATGCTGGATTTCTCTGCTGAAACCAGAGTTAAATTCCTGTCAATGATAATGGATTTTAGGTACGTTCGCGTACGTAACGAAAAGTGCCTATTAATTTCGTCGTGCCCGCCCGCCCAGCCGTCTGTCCCCATGTATCAGCATGGTTCCTATTGTACGGATTTTCGTGAAATTTGATATTGGACACGCATGCAAATTTCCGAGAAAATAAAAATTTGATTAAAAAAGAGCCGCAAAATATCCGAAACTCTACATGAAGACCTCCCTACGTTTCGTTCGGCGAACGGAATTCGCCATTAAAAAGCGCAACGCCGAATATTGTTATATTGTTGACAATGACATGTAGCTAAACAATACGCAGAATGCATTGTTGCGTTTCCATTGCAAAAATGGTCACAATGCATCACAATGTTTCGTTATACATACATTGCCTCTATTGTTTCTTTTGCCACTGCATTTAGACTGGCCCTCGGACCTTTACTTCTACCTCTTGTTTGGGTCCCGAGGCCTCTTTCTAGAAGATTATTTGGCTGTTACATGATGCTGGTTATTAGATCCAATTTAACACTAAGGTTAGGTACGTTTAGAGCTATAAGCCATGAAAACCGAGGTTGTGACGTCACTCTAACCATTGTTTGAACCGTGAAGCCAGTCACACCAAGCACATTGCATAAGGATGGTGGTCAATATTGTTTTTTGTTCTAAGCGATCTGTGCCAAGCAATAAAAGTAGGCAATACACCTATAACGTAATACTATGGCACGCTCGCGCAATGTGTCTACCTCGTTGCCTATCCGAACAAAAAAATGTACTTAGGTCTTTGTGTCAAGTGCCAGACATTTTTTGCCCGATTTCAACCAAATTTTGGATATCCTCGACAGATTTTTTTTATAAAAGTCCCCATACCAAATTTCACGGAGATCTATTCAGTGAGTTACGCGCTCTTCTTCTTCTTCAATTGGCACTACAACCCTCGGTGGGTTTTGGCCTGCTTTACGATTTCTTTCCACAATCCTCTATCTTTACACTTCTCTCTCCAATTTCTCACTTTCATCTTTTTTAAATCTTCTTCTACCTGTTCGAGCCATCTCAGTCTTGGTCTTCCTACTGGTCTTGATGAACATGGTTCCCCTTCAGTTAATTTTTTGACAGTTCTTATTGTGTCCATTCTGATTACATGTATTGCCCAGCGTAATCTTTGTGATTTTATAAATCTTACGATAGTTTCCTTCTTAATTAGAATTTCTAATTCTTCATTTGTTTTTATTCTCCATGTTCCATCATTATCTTGTGTTGGTCCTATATTT